>JAESFQ010000177.1_pt1 | contig 22876 bp, 22 predicted proteins | sample 9269431 | NCBI WGS metagenome assembly JAESFQ01 (sample SAMN14502588, study PRJNA617103) | algae metagenome | isolation source: Plectolyngbya sp. WJT66-NPBG17 and co-occurring heterotrophs from well... | place: USA: Mojave Desert, Joshua Tree National Park, California | collected 2006-08-06
TGGATTTTGAACCAACGCGTCAAATTCTGGGTTTCCTCCTTCTTTCACGACCGACTTGAATTTGAGATACAGGTTATAGACTCGCATATTGCTGATCGCTAACGCTGCTTGAATCTCTGTCTGTAGCATAATGTACAAGGCTACTGGTGGAGGAGAGAGGTACATAGACTCTAGCGCAGACGAATCTTGCAAGATGGTGACGTTCCTTAGGCCTGTAGTTCCGTAGTCAATCAACGACTTCAGCGGCGCTGTTGTGAAGAATCTAGCATACGACTGCCACAGCAAGGTGGAGGTATGCTCGACGTCTTTATCAATTCTGTGACGTATGTACACATAGTACAGATAGTCTGTTGCCAGCCAGGGGTCCCGGATATTTTCTACTACCTCGCCGCAATGTTGAGCGAAACTTTGGAAAAAGGCTGGGTTGTCTTGCATGGTACATCCATGAAGCATTATTGAGAAGGTGTATTTGTCTGGTCGTAGGTCGTTGCTTTCCAAGGTGTTGTATACCTTGAAAGCTGTGGCATAGTCTCCGGCTTCCATAGCGTTGTGCATAACAACATTGTAAAGAAGTATGTCCATCTTGATACCCAAGCGTACAAGAGCAGCGACGACAACAGGGGTCTGATGGAAGTCTTGGCTTGTACTCATGCTCTTCCGTAGTATGACAGCGCACGTCCACCGGAGGCGTTCGCGCCCCACGACGAATTTCCAAGCCGTAGCCGTATGTCTGCCTTTAAGCACGTCGAGGCATCTCAATGCATACTGCACTTCGCCAGCCTCTCCAAACGCGGTTGCATAGTGCAGCACAGTGTCAAATTCTAGGCGCACCCGGTGTTCAACGAGGCAGTCAAACACTTTCTTTAGGTCCTCTGTCGTGGCTAGCTCGACCAAATTGTACAGTAGATCTTGAGAACAAACATCGCGCTGGCCAGCTAATGACTTGACGAAGAGGTGCATAAATGCGGGGACAAATTCGCGTTTATGGGCTTCTGGATCGGTGCCCCAACTCTGATCCTTGTGCAATCCTAGTTGATGAAGCTTGGAGAGATGATTGAGAGCGTCGGCAATAGCCTCGGTCTTCCGGTTCCGCAAAAGTGGATCGTTGGCCAACACTTGCAAGAAGCGTAAAGCGCGACCAGGCTTACGATCGAGGAGATAGATGAGCAGCCGATGAACGTAGATTCTCCGTGTCAAGATATCGAGTGCTATCCAGTTCTTCCATACTTGGTGCGGACTCAGTGAAGTACCTGCAGCAAAGAGTATCCTGCTCAATCGCACACATCGAGGATCATGTTTTATAATGGCTTTACGCGTATGTTGTCGTAAAGATGCATAGAGCGGTCGATCCAGTACCGCGAATGCGTAATGAAGCCCACGTTCTTTTGTTGAACCGTCACTTGCCAGGGTCAGGTCAAGATGGGTCAAATCCCAGCGGATGAGATTTGTCAGACGACGCCGAAGGGATCTGTATTGGCCGAGTTGCACGCGCTTTCTGGCCGAAAACCAAGAAGGTAGTCTGGAGATGTAGTTTTTAAGTCGCGCTGATTCTATGGAGAGGGCTCTCCACCGTCTCTCGGCCCGTAAAGGCGTGTGTTGAACGAGGGTTGAGGGAGAAGAAGTACGAGTCGGTTGTGCCCGACAATCTCGGCGTCGCAAGTGCATCTTCACCCCCGCTGCGCCTGGACTTCTGGATGTGGTCGTTCCGTATGATCGGGCGTACTGGCGAGTGAAGCTCGATATATCAGCATAGAGTCGATTGATAGAAGCTGGGCGATTTGTTCCTTTCTTCCAATAACCAGATGTCTGCAGAAGCCCTGCAGCAGAAGCCTCTTGTGTACGTTGCTTGCGACATGTTGTTTCAATCGTCTGTCGGGTTTTTGATATACCATCTTCACGTTCCCTCCTCTTGCGTTCTTCTGTACATTTTGCTCTCTTCTCTGCTTTTTCCTGTATCGCATTGCTCCTTCCCTGCTGCTGCCTGTTCCCTCTCGGTATTGATGACTGGGCGAAGACTCTCGGCGCGAGGAAGGGTAGGATGGGGAGGTCCGCGCTGGCGATAAGGCTAGCATGGCGGACGCGGAATCGGGGCATGAGAAGGTAGAAGTACTGTCGTCTTCATTGAGCCATGACGCGTTGGCTTCAATGAAGCTGATCAGAATGGCAAGTGGCACGAAAACTTGGGAAAGTGCGTAGATGGTACGAAACGCTAACCGGGGAAGATCTTGGACCCCCGAGCTACTCTCCGCAAAACTCATGACAACAACCACGACAACTTCTGCAATAACCCATTACATCTTCTATCCTCTGCGCGTGACCACCGAAGGGCCCTTATGTACAATACTACGTCACAAACAGCCTTTTGATAACCCCCGACTTTACAAACAACCGCACTTTGACCAGGCGCAACCGCAAAGCTCTCGCCATGTCTTCGCACGAAAAGCTATCGGCCGCCGCCAACGACCGGAAGTCACGCCTCGCACAACTCAAGTCGCTCAAACGGAAACAAGAACAAATATCAGACGCGCCAGAAGCTGCCGACTCACCGTCTACCCAGCTCCAAGCTGAGACTTCGCAAGCTCTCATACGCACAGAAGAAGAGCAAGCATCAGTAGCAGCCAAATACCTTTCTGGTCGCAACTACGACGCGACAACACGAAATGTCAAGCTGGGCTTTGACAACCTACCTATCGCCGATCCCACAAATACATTGGAATACAAGGCACAGCAGTTGGCGCTCGAAACAAAGGCGCAACAAGATGCAGAGAAGGCAGAGGACAATGGACTGGATCTTTTCAAGTTGCAGCCCAAAAAGCCAAATTGGGACCTGAAGAGGGACTTGGAGCAGAAGATGAAGGGACTGAACGTACAGACGGACAACGCCATCGCGAAGCTGGTCCGAGAGAGAGTGGAAGCGCAGAAGGCCATAAGAGAGAAGCAACCGACGGACGGCAGCAACGGAGAAGAGGTGGGTATGGAGGGCAGTGAACTGGTCGAGGCAATGCATCTGAAGGAGCAAGAAGATGAGCGGGAAAGGAAAAGAGACGAGGAGGATGAGGATGTAAGCTGAGAGGCGTAGAAGATATCATTAGGCTCTGGAGTAAGAGGCAGAGTTCTTCGCCTCAGCACATGCGATCACGAATACTGTATCTGCGCCGGGAACGCAGACACGGAAGTATTAAGATGTATGCCATCCACGGAGGGGTAGGGTAGTGACACGCAAGTCAAGTCACGAGAGGGAAGAAAGGACTTGCTTCATGCAGTCGGTTGGAGAAGTAGTCAAGATCTAATGTCACGATCAAGTCACAGCTATTGTCTGCTTTCAGATTGGACTACTCCAACCACGCGAACAGCTGCTGCTGAGTCCAAAACAATAACGCCAAATATGCCCACGCTTGGTCAACTGCATGTTTTGGAAAGGGCTAAAAACAAAAACATACAACAGCGGGGATTCGCCAGTGGTCACCCACCTGACTACTAGTCCGCCGGTCAAAGGCTTGACGTGTGGAGAGCAAACGGGATCCGGTATACTCCTTTACCTATGGTCGTATGTGCTAGTCTGGGAAAAATATGGCATTCATGTTGACCAGAAAAACACGGGCTTTCATTACAATAACCCACTTGGATCCGTATTAACTACTGCGCACCCGGTGCTCGCATGACACACATCTCAATGCATCCGTTCAGCCCCATGTAGCCTTGCTGTCTCCCCTGAAAGCTAACATCTCAAGCCACACTAAACTTGCACGTTGTCCTCTTCCCGTCAGGCTCACCCACCTCATACTTTACTAGTTCTTATCGTCTTGTATTAGCAAGATGGAGCACATAGCCAAGCACTAGACAGAAATTATGCAGTGCGTTTGCATAGAGATCAACTCCAGCAAGACTGTCGTGAGGCTACACTATCGTACTAAGATGACCAGCTACATGCCGTTATTACACTGTGCCTAGGTACCTACATTTTTGTTCAGCAAGGCCGATTTGATCGAGATGTTTCTGCGTTAGTCACGCAAACTACTAACTCCCAACGCGAAAAGGTTATCGAGCTGCCAGTTGTACCATCTTCGATCAAGCATACACGGCTCTGGCCGTCCATCTGACCAGCACTGCCTGACTAGACAATAGAGTGTCAGTGTCGCATACGACGTACTCACTCGAAATTGCTGCGCTATACGCTCGAGTAAGCCGGATCAGAGCCACGCTCGATATTCATAGAACAGATCCCATCAGCTGGCGTATATACCGAGGAGTGTTTTAGGTTTGCATACTGATTGTCCACTGTCAGACGCGTCTTGTTGCCAACTTCCCCACGCGGAGGGTCGGCTATTCTCTCCCGCCTTGCCATTCACGAATCGACCTCGGCATCTCCACGCGCCAAACGTGCTGCTCATGCGGGGACAATCGTCGCGCTACCTACATTATCATGGACCGCGTCTCCCTGTTACCGAGCATATCCATTCTCCAAGACCCACCATAATCCTACTGTACTGGTTCGCTTATACCATACCTACTCTACTTGACTGCAAAAACCCCATACGCCTTACCCTTCACATCTCGCAACCGCCATCATGATCGGCAAGAAGCAGCCCGTCTACGTCCTCGGCGTAGGCATGACCAAGTTCATCAAGCCTCGTGGCAAGGTCGACTATCCAGAGCTCGGGTTCGAAGCAGGTGTCAAAGCCATGCTTGACGCGCACATCAACTACGACGATGTTGACCAAGGCGTTGCATGCTACTGCTACGGCGACTCAACATGCGGTCAGCGCGTCTTCTACCAGTTCGGCATGACTGGTATTCCAGTCTACAATGTCAACAACAACTGCTCGACCGGTTCGACCGGCCTATACATGGGACGGAATATGATTGCGCACGGAGCGGCCGATTGCGTATTGGTCGTTGGCTTTGAGAAGATGTTCCCAGGAAGTCTACAAAGCTTCTTTCAAGACCGCGCAAACCCGACAGGGACTTCGGGCTTGATGATGAAGGAGACGAAGGGTGTCACTAAGGCGCCGGGCGCTGCACAAATGTTCGGAAATGCTGGACGAGAACACATGGAGAAGTGAGTTGAGACTCGTCGTACTTCGGCCAAGCTACACATACCTCATACTAACCGCCCCAATAGATACGGTTCCGAACTGAAGGACTTTGCAGAAATCGGTCGCATCAACCACGCCCACTCGAAGAACAACCCCTACTCGCAATTCCAAGACGAATACACTCTCGAACAAGTTATGAATGCGCCCATGATCCATGAACCCCTTACAAAGCTTCAGTGTTGCCCAACCTCCGACGGAGCTGCTGCCACAGTCCTTGTCTCGCAAGAATTCTTGGATAAGCGTCCTGAGCTTAAAGACCAGGCTATCCTGATTGCTGGACAAAGATTAGCAACCGACACACCATCACTGTTCAATCGCAGCGCAATTGAACTAGTAGGATACAGCATGAGTGAGCTAGCTGCTCGGGAGGCACTCGAGGAGGCCAACGTATCACCAGACGAAGTCAAGGTGTGCGAACTCCACGATTGTTTCTCTGCCAATGAGATGGTCACCATTGAAGCCCTTGGTCTGGCTCCCAAGGGCAAAGCCCACGAACTCATTCGCAAAGGTGGCATTACTTACGGCGGAAAGGTCGTCATCAACCCGTCGGGCGGTTTGATCTCCAAAGGCCATCCCCTCGGTGCCACAGGTCTCGCTCAATGCGCTGAGCTCGTTTGGCACATGCGTGGCTGGGCGAACAACCGCTCAGTCAAGGACACAAAAGTTGCTCTACAACACAACTTGGGTCTTGGAGGCGCAGTGGTATGCACAGTGTACAAGAGGCATGATGGAAGTGCCGCGACGGACAAGTCGGATGAGCAGATCGGCAAGATCACTGGGCTGGGATACAACCCAGCGACTGTCGCGAAGGGATTCACAAAGGAACAGGTTGACTCTGTGAGAAGTAAGAAGGCGAGAAGCGAGTGGGCGTTGCAAGATACGGAGCAAAAGGTTCAGGCTAGGTTTTAGATGTGTGGGATTGTAACAGCAGTCACCCACATATATGGCGTATTTAATCAATCTTATAACACCTACTATGACTTGCGCTTCGGATGTTTCTTCTCCGGCCATCTTGATCGACGTCTTCACAAATCAGCATATGATAGCAAGGGTAAATTACTTGCCTCAGGACATCTGACGAACATGTGTGATATTTCGGCATTACATACATTGTCTGTACACACCCCTGATGTGGGAACTACACAATTCAAAAAATGAGATACACTCTAAGTAGACGTGCCTTCACCCGTCCTGCGTTCAGACGCAAACCAGGCATCAGTATCCCATCTTATCCAGAGCGTTTAGAGGCAATCTCCTAACACTTTGGCCTGCGGGATTCAAGATGTTGTTGTAGCTTCAATTCATACAGTCTAGTGCTTAGACTGTTTCGGTTTGGCGAGGCGGAATCGACGGCCCTGGATCTTCTGTTCGTACTCATGGGCTTGCTTCAATTGTTGGGCCCAAAGTATATCCCTGAATTTGGCATCTGCCGCGTGGGGCATCATCTCGACATACACGATGACGTTACCATCATCAGTTTCGTGTGGCCAGGCGCGTCGGAAGTACAAGAGTGTCTCTGACCAAGGCTCTGCGGCCATTACTCGCTGAGCTTTCTTAACTTCGTCTAAATGCTCGTTCAAGTATGCATGTACTTTGGTGACAAACTGCCTTAATGTAACGAATCCTCCGTCCTTGTTTTGAACGATAAGTGGGGGCGGAGGTCGATAGCCGTCCTCCCAGGCTCGCTATCATACGAGAGCTGAAATTTCTCGTCACATTCACGGCTCTTCACCTCGATACGGCTTACACTAGGCACGCCGAATTCCGCATCCGCAGAGGAATGGTCGAAAAATGGGATGATCTTTTCTTCGTTTTTAGGCCCCCAAACAGTTTCGACATCGTGTAAGTCGGCTAATAGATTCCAACGTAGTCGGTACAAGAGATCCATACGGATGCAGTCGTCCACCAGTTGGGAAGGCATGATGGCGTGAGTCGGCGTGTAGGAAATCAAAGAGTTTTCCAGGAAGAATTATTATAATCTCAAGCGAGAAGGTGGATGCCTAAGATAGTAGGAATGAGGCGGATTTTCGATCCTGTATATTAATTCCAAACCTCGCTAGGCATCTACCTGGGCTTCGCTTCCAGAATTCCGACCGGGACCTGTGAATGTGTTAGCGAGAACGATCAGAGTAGCACACATCAGTATTGATGAATGAGGGTGATGATGAATGCTTGGTGGTGTTGAAGTGAGAAATGTGGGATGGGACTAAAGCAGGCATGTGAGCTTATATATCTTCCACGCGTGTTTGCTGAAACCATGATATAATAGATTCACGTGGACAAAGCCACTGAGCATCCACCAGTGGAATCATGACATGAGACATCAGCAAGGCAACAGAAATGAGTTTGCTGTAACATGCATGCAGATGCGTGTTGCTTGGAGACAACACCGTAGACATATCTTTCATGAGTGTCGCTATATCGAACCTTGAAGAAGTCGTCTTAGCTTTACAAGGTTGGCTCTCAGCATACTCTGTAGCTCTGTGCTTAATGGTGATTCAAGTATATGTGCACTAGCATGTCAGAGCATGCAGTCATCTCATCACACAATCCAGGAACTAAAAGAGATGGCAAGGGACTTATATCTATACTTGTGATCATGATTTGGTATCTCAAATTAAATTTGAACCTTCACCTTGTTGTATGCAAGGAAGGGTCGCAATTTTGGTGCTTAAGAGCGGATGTTTCTCCGCCGTAGTATGCAAGACAAGGTTGGACAACTATACAATAGGGTAGAGTAGTATAGTATTCAACTTCTTCCAGACCCGCGTCATTAGCCGCCTGTCGTGTGCCATCTCCAACCCTTGCACAAATTCAGGAACCCTCCATGATGATACCAAAGCTAGACGGCAACTGATCAGAATGGTTTCGATATCGTTGCTAGTTTTACGAAACCGGTGCTTTCTCCTTGTTTCGTGTCTGTCACGCTCCGTAGCGGAAGCATTCTAGGCACCGCTCGCCACACCGCGTATGTTGATGCCACCTCCTCCACGTCGCTCAGCAGAACCGCGAATGTTGATGCCTTCTTGGCTGCGTGCTCGTCCCTGACCACGGATGTTGATATCGTCATCGCGCGTGATGCGATCAGCGAGACCACGACGAGGGCGTGCTGGCTCAGAGAAGTCGGTGACATAGGGATCGCGGTCGTCACCCTTTAGGCGGCCGAACAACTCTTCGGGGTCGTCGTCATCGCGTGTGATTCTGTCAGCTAGCGACCGCTTCTGCGGGGGTAGCACGGGCTGTCCGTTCTTGGTCATGCGCGCAAGTAGCGATTCCCCTCCTCCTCGTGGCTTGGATGATCCGTATGTTACGTCGATAGCGTTTGACCGATGGTGATTGCCCATTAGTGATGTTTCAAGGGAAGAAGAGTCCTTCTGCCAACGTCCACCACCAGTAGGCCCACCACCGCGATCGTAGTTTGCTCGGTCATGTGTCCAACGGTCCATACTAGGTTCACGGCGACGTCGGTTGTTATTGCGGCTGCGACTTCGGCTGCGGTACCGGCGGCGGCCTGCGTGCATCTCGTTCTCTGCGAATCCGAACCGACCGTCGCCTTCTTCGTTGGAGGCAGGGGAAGCGCTACGTCCTCGTAGACGGCCGAAGCGTGGCTCTTGCGGACTAGGACTGTTAGCTTGCTGATCAAACAACAGAGAGACTGTGCTGACGTACCTCCTTGAGCCTGGTCGGTAAGAGTCAACGTCTTTGCCTTGAGTATCATTCCTAAGTCTACCTGAAGCTGGCTGACGGGTTCCTCTGCCGCGACCCCGGATGTCCCGTCCGTCGCGGCTGTCTCGTACATTCCAGCGTGGGCCCCTTCGGTCAGAGCCTGCCTCGCCCATGGACTCGTCTCCGCTGTTCCTTCGCCTTGTCTGCTCCCTGGAATCCATGTCTTCGTCGCCATAGTCTAGGTAGTCTTGCTTTGGTGGTGGCCTGCGTCGCGGCTCTCTCTGGCGATTGCCAGCCACATCTGGGTTGCGCTGGTAGTAGTTGCTCCTGGTGGCCGCGCCTCTCGGCTTCTGGTCGCCGGCATTGGACTGCCTGATCAGAAGAAGGCTGTTCGGATTCTTCGAGTACGGCTTCGCTTTCCGAGGCTCTTGCATTGAGAGGTTGCTGGTGTCGCCAATATCGGGGTGTGTGAGGATACCCAGGGCAACTGCGGCGTCTTCTTTGTTATAAAACTCAAGGTTGACTGAGTTGTCGTTGACCCAGCGCAGTTGCTTGACGCGTGGATCTGACTGACAATGCTCCATAGCCCAGTAGAGAGGATCGTTGGGGTCGAAGTCGCTGACGCCCTGGAGGTTGAGAGACTCGGGCCATGCTTCGTGGACGATAATATCCTCGGTATAGGCTGCAGGTACGCTTCGTGTTGGCTCTGCGGCGTTGTTCTATCGTGCCCATGTCAGTCAATTGCGCTCTCCCTCTTGCAGCCTTGCGCAATGCTCACCTGGACAACCTGCTGTGGTTGCGACGGTTGTGCTACCGGTTCAACGTCTGCGCCTACATCAAAGTCAATATCGTAAGCGACATCAGTCATGTCAGTGTCATCCATGGCTACGGTTCTATCGCAAAGAGGTTCCGGCGATTCGGTGACGTTGTTGTTGGTGCGAGTTCGAGAGCTGTACAAGCAGCGCGCCGGGGTCGGTAAGCTCCAAAGCGCGGGCGGGCACTAACGTGATCACGTGAAAGACTGGCGCGTTTGACAATGACACTGCCCGATTCAGTGATTCATCACTAACGACAACACATGTACATCAAAGTAACAGTGAACGTGAAACTAAGTCAAGTCTGAATCAGGCATGTGCTTCAAGCTACAGCATGTTGACCAAGCCTGCAGTTACCGTCCCTCGAAGCTACCTAGATAGCCAGGGTCACGTTGCATGCGGAAGACAATGCATGTGTCCAAGGCATTTACCAACCTCTTAAGCTATCTAGCAACTCATGACTGTTCCTCCAGCGTAAAGGTGCCAGTCTTTGTAATCAGATACTCATTCACGGCGACATCTTTCCCCGACTCTTTGCCATAGCCGGATTGTTTGATGCCACCAAATGGCGACTCTGCGGCAGAAGAGTTGCCCTTGAACATATTAGTAATGATTACCTAACGTTTTGGTCGCCAACATACCGTATTCAGTCCGATCATGCCAGCCTCCAAATTCTCAAACAGTCTCCAGGTACGATCAACGTTCTTCGTGAAGCAGTACGAGGCAAGACCCATACTGGTATTGTTGGCAGCGTTCACCGCTTCATCTTCAGTCTCAAACTTGATGAATGTGCTGATCGGGGCGAAAGCCTCTTCATTCGCAATGTCCATGTCTGGCGTAACGCCAGTAATGACGGTAGGTTCGAAAAAATACCCACCTTCCTTCTCGATCCTGTTACCGCCGGTGTGGATCTTCGCTCCCTTTTTCTTTGCATCTTCAACGAGAGCGAGTGCTTTTTCAACGCCGCGTGGGGTCGTCACTGGTCCCATCGTCGTCTTCTCATCTGAACCGTGGCCCACGACAATCTTATGTGTCTCAGCGTTCCAGCGTTCGAGGAATTCATCGAAGATGCCAGATTGGACGTATATTCGGTTCGCAGTAATACACGCTTGGCCCGCGTGTCGGTACTTCAATGCGAAGATCTGAGTCATAGCTTGCTCGATATTCGCATCGTTGAATATTAGGACAGGGCAGTTGCCTCCCAGCTCCAATGTCACTTTCTTCAGGTTATCCGCACAGATCTTAGCAACTAGCTTACCAACGCGTGTCGAGCCTGTAAAAGTGACCTTGTTCACAAGCGGGTGCCGACAGAGTGCTTCACTGAGCTCCGGTGTCTTATCGAGATCTGTTGTCAGGACGTTCAATGCCCCGTTTGGAAACCCAGCTTTTTGTGCGAGGTAAGCCAGTGTGAGTACAGTGATTGGTGTCTCGGGGCTAGGCTTCACAATCATCGTACAACCTGCAGCCAATGCAGCACCAGCTTTGCGAAGGATCATTGCTATGGGGAAGTTCCATGGTACCAACGCGACAGCGACACCTAGCGGCTGCTTGATCGTGAAGATGCGTCTGTTTGGTAGCGCAGGAGTGAAGACAGTGCCTTGAATGCGTTCGGCTTCCCCAGCGAACCACCACGTGAAGCCTGTCGAGTAGTCGATCTCTCCGTAGGCCTCAGATCTGGGTTTTCCGGTTTCGTACACAAGGATGGTCGCTATGTCTTCTCTGTTTTCCTTGATCAGAGCGTCCCATCGGTAGAGCATCTGCGCCCGTTGTCGGGGGCTGATCTTCTTGTAGTTCTGAAAGCATGCATGTGAGCTTTTGACAGCATCATCAACATCAGATGCGTCGTTCGTAGGGCACTCGTTCCATGGCTTCCCAGTTCCGGGGTCTTCTCGCATGTCAGACCACCATCTTCCAGTGTGCTATGGTGACTGACCAACTACTTCAAAAGTCCTTCCCGACTTGGCTCGCACCCAGTCGCCATTCACGAAAGATAAGTTGTGGAGCAGATCCGGGTTGTTGAGCTTGGGTATATCAGTACGAGATAGATACCCAGCGAGTCCCATTTTGACACACCTTGAAGGGCAGCTCGTATTTCCTGTCCGAGGTCATTTTGCTGTTAATGGAGGATTTGTCCCTGTATTTTGGATCGAGAAATTAGGCGTCCTGCAAGCTATATATCAAGAGCCTAAGCCGTGAGTGCGAAGTAAAGTGGCCTGGAGAAGACAAGTCACGATGTTTGACCAGAAGGTGTGTCGGTCCCGCGACCACCTCCGTCAATCTACAGATTCTTAAGTTCCCCACTTTCCATCATATAGCCTACATAGCCGATAGACTTATTAGCACCGACGTTCGGATATTCCAGGAAAGGAGATCCGGAGAGACTCCGAAGGCTTTCATAGTGAGGGGAGGGAGTTGTCGGCGAGGATGATCGCCAATTGGCTCAAACCTCGGTGGTCCTCCAACACCACGTTGACTCCATGCGGGGCATCATGCTTACCCCTCACTACTGTGCTCGACTCGGAAGAACCACTATTTAATCGAAAATGATTGGAGACGCGATACCGAAGGCAGAAATCAGGGTCCATGAGATGGTGGGCAAGAACGTGTCAATACTTTTGTAATCGTACCATCAACGTCGCTGCTGCTTAATCAACATCCAGCATCAACGTTGGCAATTTAGCATCTTATTTCGGTGACCATAGTTCGCTCAGATATCTATTCATCGTCAAGCACGACAATTCAAAGTCCTCATCATGGGCAGACTAGACGGCAAAGTCGCCATCGTGACCGGTACATTGCACTCTCACTCTTTCTCCTACGTCCCACTAACGACCCCATCAGGCGGCGGATCAGGCTTCGGTGCCGGTATATCAAAGGGCATGGCCTCTGAAGGTGCAAAGGTCCTCGTCTGCGATATCAACCAGTCGGGAGGCGAAGCAACCGCAGCAACGAACCCCTCATCGCTCGCCTTCCACAAGATGGACGTAACCAAAATCTCAGACTGGAAAGCCACTGTCTCAACCTGTATCGAGAAGTTTGGGCGCTGCGATATCCTTGTCAATAACGCGGGGTGGTCGTATACTAATAAGCCTACCTCGACAGTTACAGAGGATGAATTCGACAAGGTCTTCGATGTCAATGTCAAGGGCGTGTATCTGGGCTGCAATGCCTGGGTCGACCAAGCTATCGAGCGTAAAGAAGGAGGCGTAATCATCAATATTGCTAGTGTGGGGGCTACGCGACCAAGACCAGGTTTAGTGTGGTATAATGCGAGTAAAGGCGCGATATGGAATGTAAGTCATCTCGCTTTTTGATATCCAACCTCCAACTACTTACATACCTGCAGGCGACAAAAGGCCTTGCGGCAGAGTACGGTCCCCATCAGATCCGCGTCGTATCTATTTGTCCCCTGGTTACGGGAACGGGCCTCTTCTCTGCATTCACTGGAATGGAAGACACACCGGAGAACAGAACGAAGTTCACTTCGAATGTACCCATGGGCAGAATCGGAGAAGTTGACGATGTGGTGAACGCTTGTATCTTCATGGCAAGCAAAGAAGCAGGCTTCATCACAGGAGTTAATCTGGAGGTGGATGGTGGGCGGTGTATATAGTGTAGACTTGCTGCAGGTCAAGGACAAGCCAGCATGACAAACCTTCTGCCTTAAACGCAGCCCACAAACGACATCATGCCTCATCGATATGAGTTTAGCCCTGCATATGCACATCTTCATCCTCATCCTCATCCTCCGCGTCATCCCATGCCTCATCCGTATCAAGCAATTCCTCAATCTCCCTTCTCCTCCTCACTTCATCACTATTCTCATCTATCCCATCAATCAACTCATCTTGCACAAATGTGCCCATCCTCTCCTCCTTGCTCAACGCGATTTCCTTGTCGATCTCTACAGCCCAGCCTTCCCAAACGGCACCCCTCTCAGTTGCCGTCATCCTACCCCTACTAGCTCGCCACCTCTTCGTCAGCTCCCGCTCCCTGGCCGCCGGAGATCCCACAATCATCATCTTGTAAGCCTGCCTCGCCTTCTCATAAACAGCACGGTGTGGGACCGAAGTGGTTCTGACTGGGGCTATATAGCTCTCCAGCACCGTGTACCTGCCTTTTCGCACTCGGTCTTGTGCATTGGTCCACACGCCCAAGGGCAAGAAGACGGCGCGGTTGAGGGTAATCTTCCCGCTTTTGGGATGCGTGTGTCCGAGGAGGAAGACATCGGTTTCGGCGCAACCATTGTTACCTAGTTTCAGTCCGCCAGGGCCGATAGTGTTTGCAGGTACGAGGATCCTAGGCAAATAAATTTGGACGGGAATGCCGCGGTGCGATGTAGTGAAGGGAGAGGCTGCTAGTAGACTTGGTGCTAAGGATGACAGAGGGGACGCTGGTGGTCGAAGGGTAAGCGGGGATGGAGTGGTGCGCTGCATAGTGGCCCGGGGAGGGGCCAGAAAAGAATTGAGAGAGGGATTCTGACGGTAGTGATTTGATCCAATCTGATTGACTGGCCTGTTGAGACTTGGCAGATCTGATACTTGTGGTAATGTTGTTCTGCCATTTCGAAGTTCCTCAGCAGAGCTAGTAGCATAACCTTGAATCTCTTGAGCAGCTGCTAGGCGCGGTGCCAAGGTTAGTGGTCGTACAGGACCAGAGAAGCCTGGTGCGTATGGATAAGACAACGTTTGAGCTTGCTGAAACTGGGCAGGCAACTGACTCGGCGGCGAAGGTCCAAAATAAGGAGGCACATGTTCAGATGAAAAAGAACGCGGGTGTTCAAATCCAGGTGGCAGCTGCAGTTGAGCATATGGATTGAAGCCCCCTTCAAACCCCCTGGGCAGTTGATATTGAGTTGGCAGCTGCGGGGCGGAAATAGTCATGTTTGGAGCTCGAGGCGCTACTGGAATAAGTGGTCGAGGATACGGGGGTAGTCCAAGACTCGCGGACGGATTTGACGCTCTCTGCATCATATTCGAAGTATCAAGTCCAGCGTTGCCTACGGACTGGGGACTTTGCACACTTGCTTGTCCACTTTGGCCACTCTCTTGGGCTCTAACCCGATTCGTAGCCAGATTTGCCTGCTGGTTTAGCATTTCTATCAGTTGGCGCGCCTGATTTGGAGCAATGTTTCGCATGAACTCCGTTACACGTGGTGGTGTCGGTGATCTAGGAGGGGCAGCTCTTAGAGCAGGTAAAGCAACGTGACCCGACGAATGCTGTTGAGAAGAGAACAGCGAGGTGTTGGGGGTGAAAATATGCCGAGGTTGAGTAGATATCATCAAAGGAGGTGGACGCGGCGGCAGCGGTAGATTCGGACGAGGAAGCGTTGCAGACGGTGGCAAGGAGGGCCTGGGGAGCATAGGCAGTCCGCCCTTGGGAGCACACGTATCGTCGTCGTCCGAGTCGTCGTCGGTAGTTCCACCGCCATCAATGTCGGTAGAAGAATGTGGAGGCGGTAATAAATTACTACGCCCAAACATCTCATGTAGGGCTGCTCTGTCCTTTGCACCTTGGAACAGTCTGCTTTTCATCTTACCCACAAGTGGTGCAGGTACAATATTGATCCTTTGCTGTCCCTCGTCTTTGCTTTGCTGAATCTTACGCAATATCTGGCCAGCCATATCCTCGCGATGCACATGAGGTATCGTGGTAGGGATGAGAGGGACACCGGAGGAGCCTTGGAGATGGGTGTTGCGAGCGGTGAGCTGAGCCTCGTCTGCCAGTTTGTTACTAATGGAAGTCTCCATTTGCTTTGCCCTGTGTTTCTCTTTAAGCGAATTGTATACTTGCGCAAGTTTTGCGTCCTTCTCGTAGTTCTTGAGGCCGTCTGCTTCTACAAGCAGTGGTGTCTCTCGCAAACTCATTGACTGACACCTGTTGTAGTCTCTCATATTCTGTGCGGTAACCCCCGCTTCTACAAGCAAGAAGAAGGCACGTTGTCGCGACTTGAAGCAAGCATTGTAGTACTTCGCCCGCTTGTACGGGTCTTGAGGGATGTTGATAAGAGGCGGGAGGGGGTTATTAAGCTTCGGGGGCTGTATACCAAAGTGTACTTCGCGGTACTTTAGGCGCTCGCTTTCTTCTACCTTGCGCTCTAATGCCGCTAGGTCGGGCTTTTGGCGCGTCTTCTTTGTCGGCGAGTGTTGGGCGAGCTCGTCCGTATCACCGTGTTTAGTGACGCTATTTGCCTCGCTCATTTTCCTTTTGGTCTCCTCAGAAACAAGAAGCGGATGATATTCGAAGTCCCATAAGCTCGGGATCTCTCCGTGTAGAGCTGCTTTCAAGGCCTTTCCGTCTCCTTCGTAAAAGTCGATCCACCTATAGAGGAACTCGATAAAATTGGGTACTACTGTGCTGTCGACCTGCACGATATCGACTAGTATGCGCACCATATCCTCCTGATGCAGCAACTCGGCGTCTATACAACGCGCGTGAGCGGTTATTGGTGGCGCGCTACTCCGTGAGGTTTGCGCAGTGTTTAGGTGGCCCGAGTCGAGACGAGGCTTCTTCGGTGAGTGTGGCGCTGCGGCCGTTTCGTCGACCTCCCACTGCACACACCATGTCCACAGCTCTTTGCCGGTCTCTAATGCCTTGCGCTCTGTGAAATCCTGCAGAAGCGCCAGGAAGATGTCATGATTCGTATCCATGCGGTAGGTGATAGCGTGTTGCTTGTACTGTTCATAAGGCACGAGTGTGGGTAGCGGTTCGACATTGCCGACCACGTCTTGTAATTCCAGGTAGCGGTCGTCGAATAGGTCCAGTACCTTGCCATGGGATGCCATAGTTGCGCAGGCGGTTGCGCTGTTGTTCGAGACGAAATTTGAATGATGTGGTGTTGCTGGGTGAGAGTGGAGCCAGGCAGACGTGTGATGTTGCCGTGCAGACGCAAACGAACAATACGAACAGGTAACGCGGTGACGTCAACAGAGGGTCGAGAACTGAGATCAAGGAGCGAAAGAGATTGTGCAGAAATAGCCTGCTCTTGTACTCGGAAAATCTATGCTGGCCCTATTGCAAGCTCCCAATATTTGTACAGTCGCCAAAGGGGTATCGTCCTAGCCGTGCCATGGCGCCACCTTTACCTGCTCTTAATCTACGCGTGCGACCGAACGTTCATTTGCTGCTCTCCCTGACTTTCTGCAAGATGGCGCTCGCTCTGTCCTCGGCCTCCTCCCGTACTCTGCGCCAATCTGTCGTGTACACCTTCTTCACGCCTTCCTCGAGACTCCTGTTCCATCTGTCCTTGGCCATTTCGGCTAGGCCAACCGGTACTTCCCGACTTGTAGGCTCTGGCTCTGGCTTCTTGGGCTCGTAGAATTCGGTAAGGACTTGGCGTTGCTGTCGCAGGAGCGCGGCTTGTGTTATGCGGTTTTGTGTGTGTAGCGAGATGGTGAGGTAGAGAACGCCCGTGGTAAGGGTGACACCCCCAAGCTGCATTGGTTAGCTGGCAGGACTGCACGAGGTTGGCAGCACATACGAAGCCGGTGATGAAGCCCATGGCTACGCTGTAGATGTGACGAGATGTGCGCGAGGATGAGATGCTTTTGCTGGATGCGTTGGGGGTCAATGGCTTGGCAGATTGGTGTGCGGGTTCCTCTCTCTATAGATGTGAGGGGTTGTCCAGGGCGCGAACACAAAGATGCCTAGGTGGTGGAGAGTTGACTCCGGTGTGAGGTCAGCGCCGGAATCGCGCCATGCCCTGCCAGGGATTGTTTCGTCCCAAAGCGGCAACATCCCCCAGATCCGTTGAACGCAGTTAGCGCTGGTTGCGTCGGTTGCGTCGATTCGCCATGCAGCCTGCCGCGTCATTCATCACACCTAAGCGTTTCCCTGTCATCATGCTCTTGCTCTATTTGTCGCAACTTTTGACTCTATAATTTAAGAATGTACACACGTCCTCATCTGCAGGGTCCGCTGAATCACAGAATCCATGAATGGCGGTTGATGGTGGCGTGATCGCTCCTACATCGCTTTCGTGATGCTCTGGCTATGTTCATGAATGGAATACTCCGCCATCACACCGCACATTGCTCTTGAAATGTCACGTCGTCGCGTCTTTCTAACAGAGTCCACCAGTCTTTGACCAGACAAGCATGGTGAGCTACTGCAACGATAGCATACACACCAATGCAGATACACTACCGGTATCAGATGCGTATGAATGTTAATTTACGGCTCCTGGTGCTTCTTATCGCCGAGTCGCGTAAATGCAGCTCGACACATGCACATGGCAGACTACATGCCAGTAACGTATGGCTATGCATGACCAGGAAGCACCTGTGCTTCCCGGGTTTCATGTGCATATGTCATTCGCGGGGTTCTCGGTGGTATGCAGTAGCTGTCGTACATGCAATTGCAGAGAGGTTGCATACAACCCTGGCGAGCCTACTTGAAAGCGTCCAATATCCGCAACAGAACAATGCAGCTACCTCTTAGGAACCCTGAGGTCAGTCAACAGCATTTCAACACATCAGAATGGCACTCAGCGAACTTCTGCGAATGCCTTCCGCAACCAACACCCTCTTGTTGTTTACCGTCGATTGGTTTGTGTGGATAGTCTATTGTCGTACATTGCATCCACTCGCAAGGGTGCCAGGCCCGGTATGGCCTGCAGTCTCTCGAGCGTGGCTAAGTTGTCCATACTTCAACGTCTCGTATTCTAGGAGGAATACTAACAGAAGACTAGTGAGCGAGCGTGCACATGTACACCCTTACAGCGGTGAAGGTCCTATGGTTACTGGATTTGTTTTCCGTCTGGGAGAGGAGCTCGTTCAAAAAATCAATCACACTAACATGATACTTGCTAATAGTGTACCGGACGTTCATCGGCGATGTTGAGGTTGCCCAACGCAATCTTTACGAACAATATGGTCCTCTTGTACGCATCGCTCCAAATCAGGTCAGCTCCAGTGATCGAGACGCAATACCACTCTTCTACCCGACGCAGAAACCTTTGACCCAAACGGATTGGTATGTCACACATATAAGTACTACTATGCGCACATCATAAATGACTCATGAACCTACAGGTAAGTTCCCCTGCACCCAAGGGGTATCAGCGAGCACGCCGACCTCTTCACCGAGACAGATGAAGCGAAACATACCAAGTATCGCCGGATTGTGCAGTATGCTTATCAAATGAGCAGTATTCTGAATAGTGAAGACGCAATCGATGATTGTAGAAGATTGTTGAAAACAAGGCTGAAGGGCTTTGCCGAAAGAAACGAAGACGTAGATATGGAGCTGTGGCTTGAATTGTATGCTCATGATCTGATTGGAAATATCCTCTTCGGCCAGACCTTCGGCTTCTTGGAGAGAGGTACGGACAGTGACTCCTTCATTGAATCAGTACATAACGCTGGCCCGCTTCTATAAATTACCGCTGTGGCACCGACCTATATGCGCAGCATCACCATGCTGGCAGCCATGTGTATCCCGAAGACGTGAAAGCAATTCAGGGCTGTACGTGTTACGGTGGTGGATGCTAAACGTCAGACAACGCTTCGATTACAACGCTCAACAGAGGAGAACGACCAAAGTCAAGACATCCTTTCTCAGCTCCTACGTGCAGTGCGGGAGAAAGGCACTGAAGGTTGGTTTACACACAAAGAAGTCAAATTGGAGTCTTGGGCTGGTATCATGGCCGGCTCAGACTCCGTCGCCAGCAACTTACGGGCCGTTCGATATTTCCTAATGAGAACGCCCGACGCCATGTCCAAAGCTACTCAAGAACTGCAAAGCCAACAATACCTCCTTAGCACGCCCATCAGCTTCACAGAGTCTACAAAGCACCTACCCTTATATCTGCGCGTGTATCAAAGAAGGCTCCCGCCTCTTCCCCAGTACTGGGTTTAACTTAGGTCGTATCGCTCCTGCACAGGGTATCACGCTTTCCGGCCTCCACATTCCAGCTGGATATCACGTCGGCGTGAGTGCGCAGCACGTCCAGCACGACAAGAAGCTTTTCGGCGAAGACGCCATGCAGTTTCGACCAGCGCGTTGGCTTGAAAGCCAAGCCAGAAACTTCAAGATGGCGAAGGGAATGCTCTTCTTCAATGGGGGGACGAGGACGTGTATTGGAAAGAATGTAAGTTGCTTCATAGCGGACAGCGCTGGGGTCGCACCAAATACTGGTATACTAACTACACATCTTCCCTAGATCGCTTTGGCAGAAGTTCATAAACTCGTCCCAGAACTCCTTCGTTGTTTTGATATGCGCATGGCTGATGATCGACCCTGGAAGACGAAAAACGCTGGGTTTGTAAGGCAGCCTGATGTTCTGATTAAGCTTGCTGTACGCTAGACACAAGATGGAACATGTTTCCATAGCTCTAGAAGACCAATGCAACTACTCAGTGGGCGTATTTTACTTTTTCTCTCTTGGTTCTAGATGGTCAATTGAGGACTAGGCGAGATAGCCCATATATTTCTTCGAGACCGGACACGAAAAATAAAGGCTCGGAGTTTCCAATCAAGGCATATGCTTGCATGTCATCTCTTCAAAGCAGAACCCATTCTATTGTGCACATGTTTCGCCCGTTCCCACCAGACACGGTGCTCTATGACCCGCCAATAATATCAGCCGTTCTGGTCGGCTTTCCTTCACCTCCATCGCCACCTGCATCTGCACCGCCCTCTCGCCACTCGTCAAGTGACGGCGTATCAGCATAACACGCCTTCATAAACATCTCAGGATAGCGTCCACCAGCAATTTCCGCCTCCTCGCATGCCTTGCGAATGTTCTGCTCCTCCTCCTTACTCAGCTCAACCTTCAGACTTCCCACGTTCTCTTCCAGCCGCTCAGGCTTAGTCGTGCCCGGAATAGGGAAGATGTCCTCACCCTGCGCCATCAACCATGCCAAGGTCAACTGACCGGGGGTAACACCCTTGGCTTTGGCAATCTCGGTGATGCGGTCCACAAGCTTGAGGTTCTTAGGGAAGTTTTCAGCACTGAAGCGGGGCGCAAAGCGACGAAAGTCGCCTTCTTCAAAGTCGTCTGGGCCCTTGAGAGCGCCCGTCAGCATGCCGCGGTTGAGTGGTGAGTAGGCGACAACTGCTACACCGAGTTCGCGACATGTCTTCAGCAGGTCGATCTGCTTGCTTTCTATCTCTAGAGCGAAAGGAGAGTATTCGATTTGTACGGCGGAGATAGGGTGGATCTTGTGCGCTCTTCGTAGAGTCTCAGAGCTGACTTCAGATAGACCAAGGTACTTTACTTTCTTGAGGTTGACAAGGTCGGCCATAGATTGCACTGTGAGTTCAATAGGCGTCTTCTGATCGACACGATGGCAGTAGTAAAGGTCGATATGGTCGGTTCCGAGACGCTGAAGAGACTTCTCGATGGCCACCTTGACGTATTCTGGGGAAGAATCAACCTCCATACCGTTCTTGACAGCAAACTTGGTGGCAAGAAAGATGTCCTGACGCTTGTCGGGGTTGGCCTTGAACCACTTGCCGATCAAGTCTTCGTTGTCGCCATACCTAGAACACTGGTCAGCTGTTGTTGGGCTTGGAATCGCTATGGTCGTACATGTCAGAAGAGTCCCAGAAGCGCTCCCCTAGCTCATGGGCTCGGTCAAGCAGTGCCATACGCTCAGAGTCGGGTTTGGGTTGGCCATAGAAGACTGACAGTCCCATGAGGCCAAACCCCAGGCGGTTGACTTGAGGGCCATTGCGGCCGAGAGGTGCAGTGGGTAGAGACATTTTGAGATTTACGAAGCTTGTGTTGTAGTTGATGTTTACTGTATGATAGTTGTACTCTCAAAAGTTTTGCTGGCGAAGCAGTTCCTATTTACCTTGCTGCAACGCGAGACGGACGAGCCGACTCTCGGATTTAAGACAAGCCAACATAATAATTCGACCGACGGGGCTTGGTTTTTGGAGAAAACAAGCACTGGGGTGGGCAGAGTCGGACGATTTTGGCTATTCACCACGCGGCTGGTGCTATCATCGCAATGACGCTGGTATCTCACTTGCATTGACGCCGCTTGCTACTAGCTCCTTAACTCCGCCGTCGATGAAATCGCATCTAGCACGGACGCCGTTTATCTCTTTAGACACCGCTTAAAAGTGCTACGTTGGTACGCGATGAGATCTAACGTACGTTTTTCGGACGATTAGTTGTTCCTGCAAGATGCTGACGATTATCTCCTGCTTTGAAGGGGCGGAGCGAGGCGGAGATAAGGCGCTAGAACTCTGTCCAGGTGAGGGACTACCGTCACTGGAGTATGGAAGCGGTACTGAATCGTCCGAAATAATGCCTGAGATATTCAGAGTGCATGTTCTACATCACATGTTGCACGTTGTGTAGCTTGGCGTTGAGGTCTTTCAAGCGTCGCTGATCGCACTCCAAGGTTCCGAATGTTGAGGTCCCGCAAGCTATCCAATAAGTGGGTTAGCGTCCGTCAAACTTCATTACATCACATCTCTTCCCCACCTATGCACAACTGGGAGGTACCGCATTTGTAATGCAGCCTCCACACTCAGCGAGAACCGACATTCAGATCTTAGACGTCTTGCTCAAACACTAACAACTAACGATGGCCTGGTAAAGGTAGCACAACATGGCCGCCGAAGTACGCGACCTCAAACCCCTCAACATCAGACCCGTCCAGCACCAAGTCCACGACCCACCCAAGACAGACCCCTTCACCTTCGATCACCGCGATGAGAGTATACACGTGCTCCTGTGCGCCTCAGGATCTGTTGCGACTATCAAGATACCGAACATGATCAACGCGCTTGCGAAACACGCGAACGTACGCATACGACTCATATTCACGGCTGCAGCGACCAACTTCTTGCAAGGCCAAAGCGGAGAACAGCCTTCTATAGATGAATTAGAAGCATTACCGAACGTAGACGGAGTATATTTCGACGAAGACGAGTGGAGGGAACCATGGATACGAGGCAACAAGATCCTCCACATTGAGCTACGGCGATGGGCAGACATTATGATCATCGCACCGTTGAGTGCTAACGAGCTCGCGAAGATTACACAAGGATGTTCAGATAATCTTTTGCTATCTGTCGTACGCGCATGGGATACCACGGGTCTAATCAATCCGGTGAGGAGCATACCAGGCGTGCAATGGCCACAAGGAAAGGGCGGCATACAAAAGAAGAGGATACTGGTCGCTCCAAGCATGAATACCGCTATGTGGTTCCAACCTATTACAAAACAACAGGTGCGTATCCTGGAGGAAGAGTGGGGAGTAAAGAATGGGGGCTGGTTTGAGGTATTACAACCTATGGAAAAAGAGCTAGCGTGCGGAGATATTGGAGGTGGTGCAATGA
>JAESFQ010000178.1_pt1 | contig 22865 bp, 24 predicted proteins | sample 9269431 | NCBI WGS metagenome assembly JAESFQ01 (sample SAMN14502588, study PRJNA617103) | algae metagenome | isolation source: Plectolyngbya sp. WJT66-NPBG17 and co-occurring heterotrophs from well... | place: USA: Mojave Desert, Joshua Tree National Park, California | collected 2006-08-06
AGGCCGTAACCGTTGTAGTCGAAGATGGCTGCGTTACCAATGTACGCCAAGCTTCCGAGATGCTTGTACTCAAATGCCTTGTATACGGCATCGTCCAGGTCACCGTAGTCAACGTTATTGAGTGCCATACCAGGAGCTGCTTGAGCAATCTTGTTGAATTTGCGACCAAGATATTCACCCTGTTGATTTGCGCGCTGGGCGGTGGCGGGGAGTGATGTGAGCTTGGAGTCGATCTGGTAGAGGAGCTCTCTAAGCTCGCCAAAATCCAAGGTACCTGACTTGTCCTTGTCGTACTGTTCGAACAGCTTGTCTAGGCGGCGAAGATGGTTGGCTGCTTGTGGGAAGCGCTGCTTGACGCGTTTGGCAATGCCGCGCCAGTCCGAGTACGAGATGTGCAGCTTCTCAGGGTCCTTACCCTTCTCCCATGCAGTAGTGCGTAGGAAGTTTACAATGTGATCAGAGACGTTATTTTGGACAGTTGCGCAATCACCAATAGCGTAGACGTCACCGAGGGGTGAGCCGTTTAGACGCAGGTGCGTGTCGGTTTCTAGAGCGTGCTTGTTGTTCTGTCCGTCTAGTTTGGCGGCGAGGCGCTTGCAAAAGTCGGTCTGGGCGACACCAGTTGACCAGAGACAGAAACCCATGGGAATCTCCTTGACTACCACCTTGCCATCCTCATCCTTTTGCGAGAAGAGGATCTTGTCAGATTGGACCTCCTTGACACGCGCGTTGGTAAGAATGTCGACCGAGTCGTGTGCGAACCGTTGTTCAGCATACTGAGACAGAGCCTCTTCGTACGTGTTGAGGATATGACTGCGGGATTGGATGACGTGGACGGAAATTTCGTTGCGCAAAAGTTTGGGGTAAAGTTTGCAGAGGTCTTCGTTGAGCATGTCGAATAGTTCAGCTGCAAACTCTACTCCAGTAGGCCCACCACCACAAACCACGAATGACAAAAGCCTTCGCCTTTCCTCGTCGGATGTTGTGGGCAGGCATGCATATTCGAGGTTCCTCACGACCTGGTTGCGGATGAGTCTAGCATCGCTGATATCCTTGAGGAAATGGCAATGTTCGAGACCTTTGACACCGTGCGAGTTGGAGACTGATCCGACACCAATAACCAGCTTATCGTAAGGGACATAGAATCTTTGCTCCTGGCCCTGGGCATCTACAGCTGAGCACTCAATAAGCTTGTCGGAGAACTCGACGTCTTCAGCCTTCGCTTTAAGAAAGTGTCCGCGTACTCTCCTGACAATTTTTCGGACGGGTTCGACAAGGGACCGAAGCTCCAATGTTCCTACAGTGGCAGACGGCAGCATGGGCGTGAAGAGAAAGGTATTCGACGGCGATATAACAACGACGTGGTAGTCATCCTCATTCAACTGCTTCAGAAGTGCTACGCTGCCCCATCCCGTGCCCAGTATGACGAGTTTTGGCTTGTGCTTGAGCTTCTTGTTCTCAGGTGTTTCATCGTCGTCAACGAAGTGCTCGGCGATTGGCAGATTCTTCGGACCTCCTCTCCTCGGGGTCAGTGCAAGTTCTGAGACGGGAATGTCAGTCGCGACAGGGTCCTCGTTGTATGTGTAGGCGTCGTATACGAAGAAGGCGATAACCAAAACACCGCTTACAGCGACAAATGAGCCGAGCATCGCTGCTGTTCTGTACGCATACCTAGCGACTCGTGATCGTGGAAGTTGGCCGGGGGTCGTCGAAACTGTTCTTATCGCGGTCGAGGTGGGGGTTTGCTTGCTCAATTGCGAGGTTTGGAGGACGGCGCGTCTCGAAGCGGAGGCTGGACTTCCATTGCTGAAGGAAGTACTGAATTGTGAAGGTGTCGCCCGGGGTAATCTTCTGCATGGGATCGAGGCCCTGGAAGTCGCATGGTATCCGCGCGATAGCGACGCGGCCTGTCGTGGCAGCATGGCGGAAGATCGAAGCTCGAGCGGAGCAGGTCGAAGGCGGAGAGAAGGTCGGGGCTGAGATGGATGGGATGGGGGTAGGATGCGCGTACGCGAAGTACAGAATGCGAGCAATTGACTCTGCAATGGCAAAATTAAGGTTGAGGTATCATAGGTAGATAGGACAAGCGAATGTAGTAGGCAAATGTCACGGCTGCGTGGGAGCAGGGGGTAGACGTCTCTGGCAGCGCGGAAATGTCAATTGAGGTGTTCAGAGTTACGTCACCATGGCGGCCGATGAGCTTCGTGGGCCATCCCTGCCTTGACCAACTACGCTTACAGTGGCTCCATCTGCACTGCAACCACTCAACTTCACTAAGCATGCATCCCGCCCGCGCAGATTTTCGTGTTGGACTGAATTTAGTACGGTAGATATGCATGGATGGAAACGGCCCACACGCGTCATGACTGACGTTGAGTGAAGAAAATATTGGTCATTGCAGCATCAGTAGCTTGATTGGACAGTAATAGTATAACAAACCTCCGGCAATAGTACAACACTGTCATTTCCGTGACTGGATTATATGCACACCAGTCGTCTTCTTATATACAATCATCTCTTCGTTCCTGCTGCTCTATAATTCTACTAGCAGGACCATATTCCAACGGTACCGTCCCTGCGTCCTTCAACTAGATAGCCGTCCTTTATCCTGACATGTTCAATAATGGAGTGCGTCGTCTTGTCGTTCTCGTCAGCTCCAGGTCCGCAGTCCCAGTGCCTTCCATCTGTCTTATCGTAAACCTTGACTACGTCTACGCCTGCTGCAGACACGATGCGGCGTGAGTCGAACATCATGCTAGTAATGGGGTGGTCATAAGCGTAGGCGTCTGCAATAGCACCCGTTCGAAGGTCCCAGATCTGTGCATGTTAGCAGAAAAACGAGCAGAGGCAAAGACGGTCGACTTACGCGAATACTCCTATCGGCACTACCAGTCACGAGGTGGACGTCGTCGAATTGCAGAGCTGTGACAGGGCCTGTGTGGCCGACCAGACTTCGGTGCACTTGTCCGCTACGCAGATCCCATAGACGTACCATACCATCAGCGGTACCACAGGCGAGTGCGGCATCGAAGACTTGGATAGCGCCTACGAAATCGGCAGACGAGTCGGCAGAGCGTCCAGTCTGTCGCCATGTGCTGTTAGACGTGTTTGTAGCGGTTGCTTGAGCGGCGGCCCAGAGTACATCAAGCGTCTGCACACACCGTCCCTTGACCAGATCCCATTGCCGTAGTGTCTTGTCTGCCGAACCCGAAACCAGCGTGTCGCCGCGGAAATGCAGCGCAGTGACTTCGTCCACGTGTGATTCGAGAGAGAATAGAGGGCAGTCTTGCATGCTGGTCGACGGTGGCGCAGGAGGTGCGTCTTCCGAGTTCTCGAATGCCAGACCGTCATCGCTTTCTTCATCGGGCTTGTTTATCCGGTTGTCCATGGGCGCATATTCAGCCTTGCTCAAGTCCCATAGCTTTATCGAAGCGTCCATTGAACCAGTCGCGACAATGTTTTCCTCGACCTGTAGACAGCGCACAGAAGACAGATGGCCCTCGAGCATTCCGATGCACCGGCCGGCGCTCAGATCCCATACTCGCACCGTGTCGTCTAGAGATGCAGTGACCATCATGCCCCACGGAGCGTCAAAGTCCATGGCGGTGATGGAATCCATATGCGCCGGCAATTCCTTGATCTTGGATCCTGACTGTAGATGCTCGTGCAGTACGGGCATGGACATTCTCTTTGACAACCTCTTCGCCTTGTTCTTCGTCTTGGGCGAAGACGGTATCTTCTGGTATATTGACTCGGACATGAATTCGCCTTTGCCTTCTGACTGCTCTTCGCTTGTCTGCGACTCTGCTGTCTTGGGCGCCAGTGCAGCTTCGTCGTCCAGCTCTTCTTGCAGGTCCTCGATCCGGTTGTCCACGGTGAGCAGATCCTGCTCAAGCTCGCCCTCTTCATTCTCGAGCCCGGCGAGGCGGTCAAGCACCATCTTGCGCATAGTATTGAGGTTTGCAATTTTGTTGTCGATTTCGTGTATCTCGGCCACGCACATGTGTTTCCGCACGCTCATCATTTCCAATCGGTGGCCCATGCTGTTCCGCTGCTTCCTCAGCTTCTGCATCGACGGCGGCACATTGGCATCGTCCTCGTCGTCCCCGCCACCAATTAGCCTCTGCCCCCTCGCATTGTGCCTGCCGTGTTTCTTCGCATGGCTGTCAGGCTTGTCCGGCAGTGAGGCCTCGAAGCCCTGGAAGAGGGAAAACTCGCTGTTGTCCTCGGGGATGTTGGCTAGGAGGTCGTTCGGGATGTAGGCTAGCGCTCGTTGCTGGATCTCGGGAACGGAGATTCGCGAGCGCACGATCTCGCGGGGGGTGGTCTGGGCGAAGGAAAAGACGGAGCGCTGCATCAGAGGCCGCCTCAGCTCGCGGTGGAGCTCCCCAATGGCGTTCTGGTAGTGCTGGGTGACTCCCTCGGCGCCAATCAAGCTGCCAGCGGTCGCCGTGACTTTTTTGCCAAAAGCTTGCAGATGGCGGGTCTAGCGAGCATTAGCATCACCGTCGTGCGAGGAGGAGAGTGCGGTGGGGCTACATCTGGGAGCGAGTCTATGAAGCTGCTCTCTTCTTCATCGTCAAAGGTCTGCGAGTAGCGGGGCGAGCGCGGGCTGGTGGACCTCCCGCGTCCTGGTGATCCATTGCGGGCGGTTGACGAGGCCATGCGAGCAGGCGTGGCGGGTGGGACTCAACGGGGCGGCGCAGTAGAGGAAACGTCGCTATGTCATCATTTATCTTCGCATTCGGGGGTTCAATGCTGCTCGCGTGTTCAGTGCAGGAGGCCTGGAGGCGGGGAGGCGGTGAGGCGCGTGGTGGTGCGGCGAGATACAAGCACCCAGTCTTTTGGTGGTGGTGGTGGTGTTGTTCGATGCATGTGGGTGGAGCTTCAGCCATCGGCACTGCGCCTGCGTCATCCGCCGAAGAGCAAGGCCGATGGTCGGGTGCTGGGGACTTTCCACCACCACCGCTGACTGCCATGGCTGCAAACACCACTCCCTCCGCATACACACTCGCTTGGGCCTTTTGCACGGCATCATGGACGCCGCCATTGACCTCTCCGACGCCTCCAAGGCGCTTGACCTGGCCAACATCCGCTTCCAGCTCATGTAACCCCATGCCCACACCGTCCGCGCCTGAGCCAAGCTGACAGCGAACAGTCGTCTGGAGGACACAATCACCTTCCATCTGATCGAGCGCGTGCAGTTTCCCCTGAACAAGACCATCTACGTCCCCGGCGGCGTCGACATTGGCGAGCCTTCGACCAGCCTGTTCGACTGGATACTCCGCGAGCAAGAGCGCCTGCAGTCCCTCGTCCGCCGCTACCAGTCGCCCGATGAATACCCCTTTTTCCCCGAAGTCCTCCAGGAACCCATCCTCAAGCCCCTCAACTACCCGCAAATCCTCCACCCGAACAGTGTCAACGTCAACGCCCAACTAAAGGACTGCTACATCAAGCACATCCTGCCTGCGGCATGCACACAAAACGACCGCGAGGACAGAGGAGAGTCGCAGGAGAACTATGGATCATCTGCGACATGCGATGTGTTGACCATCCAGTCGTTATCGCGGCGCATACACTTTGGCAAGTTCGTTGCTGAAGCCAAGTTCCAGCAGGAGACGGAGCGCTTTGTCAAGTTGATCAAGGACGAAGACAGGAAGGGCATCGACGAGGCCATTACCAATGCTGCCGTAGAGAAGAAGGTGCTGGAGAGGTTAAGGCTAAAGGCAAAGACCTACGGCACAGACCCGGATCTGGGCACGAATGGGTCGTCCAAAGTTAACGCAGATGCCGTGGTGGCCATGTACAAGGTACGTTCAATGCGCCGATTTGTTCTTGTAGTGTGCTAAGAGACAACAACAGGACTGGGTCATTCCCTTGACGAAGGAGGTTGAGGTGGAATATCTCATGCAACGACTAAAAGGCACGCAATGGGAATAGATCTCTAACGCAATCAACACAAAGCAGCTACTACACAACACTCCGAACTTAGCGCCCTATTAGCTTTGAAAATACGTGACTGAAGTGACCCATTAGTCCTTACGTTTCCCTCTAGCGGACACCTCGCCCTACCAGCACAACCCACGCTCGATCCATCTAAATCAGCTCGTGGAACTTGACGACATGCGTGTCCTTCACCACACAGCGTGCCTCTTCTTCCCACTGCACAAGCTTCTTCTCCAGCCTAGTTTCTCGCGTGCTAAAGTATTTCCGCCAGATCCAGTGACCAAAAGCACTGCATACCAACGCCACGCTTGTCGTAGCCATTAACGTATGCATCGACACAGGCGGACCCGGTACACTGGACGGAACAAACGGACTGAGCAAGAGACCCGCCGCGAGTCCAATGACCAAGCATAGCTGCTGGTAGTAGTCCTGTCGATTGATGGTGTACTGCAATATGGCCTGACAGATGTACACAAGTGCACCCAAGACAACCATGCCGTTTGACGGGTTATGAATTATGCTCAGAAGTGATGTCGAGTCTGAACGACACGATGTGGTTGACTGGCGACAGGCGTCGTAGTTTCTCAAAACCGTGAACCAGCCCCATTGCCCCCATGCAAGACAACACGTGGTTCTCATGTTGGAATGATGTTGCTGCACTTCTATCACGCCCAAGGTGCGCCTAGCAGTCGCTATCCGTCCTCCTCCATGTTTGTATACTCGTGGTGCAGGCTGGCGCAGCAAGTCGTAAATAGTTCGAGCATCAGGAGCCTCGGCAACAAACACGAGAGGCTTTGTCGACAAGTCATCACGACCGTGGCCCTGTTTCGTGTCGGTCGACAGATCCGCACCTTCTTCTAAAGATCGCCGGGCTTTCTTCTCTGCATCCAACGTCGTCGGCTGGGTCATGAAGCTACGCACCGAGGACTTGGTAATGGATCGGAACTTGGCTAGCCACTCTTCATCCGTGTCCTTCGACGTCCCATATACAAGTATTACATCGAGGCCTGAAACGACTGCGCGTTCGCTCTCGGAAGGCTCGAGAAGGGGACGAGGCCCGCGAGAAAGATATTTGGAGACGCTGAACATGCCTGGCATGTTGTGTGCAGGTGGAGGGGTAGCGAAGTATCGCGTAACCAATGAACTGTAACGTTGTTATATTTCAAGGGCACAACAATCACGCTACAGTTTTCTCGGACGCAAGTTCGTAGTTGAACTGGATGGGGGGTATGACGGTTTATTCTGTATGTTCTTCAGTAGGTATAGCAGGCTGCTGACCGGATTGTCAGCATTATTCCATGGCATCACCTGTATGGCTGCCTGTCAGCCTGCAGCTACGCTTGGGGCCTGAGGTGTCATGTCAGCGTCTTCATGCCCTTACTCCCCCCACTACAGTCTCATTTCTTAGGGCCGTTTAGGAAGGGGAAAATGATATTCCAAGATCGTGTTGGTAGCATACCATATCATCTATTCATTGCAAGCTAGCAGCAAAACGAATTGAGCACGCAGGGAAGCCTCAGTACCCCACGTTACAAGGCTCCCTCTGAATAACTACGCTAGTTCAGCGGTGATGTGTAAGGCTCCCGGCAGCCTGTAAGGCTTCCACCAAAGTGTAACCCCACCTTCTGTCGTTTTATACTTTTGCAATCCATCCTCCAATAGACCCACATCATCTTCCACTGTTGTACTGATACTGAATACAGCCCGAGTTGGATTCCTACAAATGTCCTTGAGAAGGACATCCGAGGGCTTCGTCACTGCAGAGAGGACAGCGTCGAGCAGAGCTGTATTGGGCTTGTTAGGGACACAAGCGGTAGTACCGTCGCTGGTAAGTGTGCATGTGGAAGGACGTCGGGTATGAGCATTACGTGCTTCGTTATAAGGGAACATTGTGACCTTGGGCTTACTGTCGGCGATTGTGCCCTGGTAACGATGAGCAGCGTTGTTAGTGGTGCTTTTGCTTGGTGTCCCTTCCATCTCATGCATTGCAGGGCGTTGTTCCATATTGTTGGGCGTATGGTTGGCGCCTATCATAGGCGCACTCTCCATTCCATGAACCGTAGGGTGTTTGTCCACGGTTTTGAGCCTGTGACTGTCGCCTGCCATAGGCCCACCCTCCACGCCGTGGATTGCAGAGCGTTTGTCCATGCTACTAGACATGTAGCTGATGCCAACCATAGGCGCACTCTCCATTTCATGAATTGCAAGGCGTTTATGCGTGGTGTCGGGCATCTGGCTGGGGCCGGATTTAGGCACACTTTCCAACTCATGAATCACAGGAGAGTGGTTCACCACCTTAGGCACCATTTTGGCGTTTTTTGACAGGTTTTGTTGGTCTTTCCAGCGTAGGAAGCTCGTGTATCATGCTGCTTGGATCTGCAGCTTCGGACTTCCTGACTTGTTTCGATTTTGGAAGCGGTTTTGCGTCAGCCGATAACTCGACGCGCTTGCCTTTAGGCTTACTCTGGATGGTGTTATTCGCTCCTTTGGGCTTGCGAGTGGAATTTCTCTCAGTTTTAGAAGGTATCATACTCGGACGTGCGACGTTTTGTGAGCCAGCTAATGTAGGTCTGTAGTCGAGAGTTGACATATCGAACGGGGCCGGTGCTGTAGAGAGACATCTTGGAACCTTGACACGATCCTTGTACGCCTTTCGATGGTTGTTAATCTTCTGGTAATCTTTGTGCAATTGATAGGTAGTCGTTGACTGATAGTTGTTGGTCGGTTGGTAAACTTGGTAGGTGATGTGATGGTGAGCTGCACCAGCACTCCGGTCGTTGTAGGGTTGCACCAAACCACCCAAGGCACCCGGCGCGCTCATTCCGTTGATATTCTGCTAGTTCTCGGTGTTTTCTTGATGACTGTAGCTGTCACTGTCCTCTGCACCGTCTGCTGCTCCAGCGCTGGCTCCGCTTGTATCGCCCCCCGCTCCTGCTTCACCATCTGAGCCGCTTTCACTACTCCCTTCGTCAATTGCTTTTGCCTCCTCGTCTGAGCCTGTAACATCACTCTCGGTGTCGGCCACTCCATTATCGGTATCATTAATCTCCTCGTCTGAGCCACCATCATCGCTTTCTGTATCATCCCCTTCAAGATCCTCTGCTGCTTCATCAAGATCATTCCCGTTGCTGATACTTTCAGCTTTTTCTTCGTCGTCATCACTTGTTGAATCTGAAGAGCTTTCGATAGCCTCGTTGTCGCCAGATTCATTCTCCGTGTTATTCAGCGAAGCGTCGTCGGAATTTGCATCACTGTCCTCGCTATCACCGTCACTACCTTCATCCCCGTCGCTCGCTTTATCTCCATCACTGCCGTCTTCTCTATCACTGCCGTCTTCTCCGTCACTTCCTTCGTCTCCACTAACTGTGAAATTGTTCTCTAAACTGTCTTCGCCATTACCATAGTCGACATCACCTTCATCAGTGTAATGAACATCCAGCTCAATAGAATCCATAAAGTCAGGCAAATTAAAGTTTCGGAAAAGGTGGGCAGTGCGGAAAGTGCTGACGAGACAACTAGTGATGAGCTTAAGACAGTGATTATATCCAGATTTATACCTGAGATACAGTCCTGGGCAACCAGAAGCAGAGGCGCGCACCCGTTGTTGGGAGACGTTCTGTGTTGCGTTCACTGCATGGTATGCATGCTACTATTGATTCGCCCAAATGGGGTTTTGGACGTGGTGCTCTCACTGGTGAGGCACACTGTAGCAGTACGGGTACCCACCGTTGTACTACTTATCTTTTTGCAATGTCTTCCGTACTCCATATAATGCAAAGATTCTCATGACTGCTTCCGTGCGGTAGATGATGGTCGGTCTAGGAATCTTTTGCCCCGTATGCAAGGTTGCATTCGAGAGCTCGACCTCAAAACTTGCAGCGCTGAATAATTCTTAGACCACCCCATCTGGGCCGTACGCCCAAATCCTCAATGCAGATTACCGGTAACTCCAATGCTCTACTTGGTGTTCGGTGATCCCGCCTTGCCCCTCACTAACACCCACGTGTGTTCTGCCAGCGTCTCATGTACTGCTCTTGTGATACTTGTGTCCCTGCGAAACCGCTCCTTGAGAACCTATGAAGGATATCCACAGCGATATTGGATCTAGAGGTGGTGGAACTCCAAGATTTTGGACATCACTTTTAGTTGTTCACAGGAGTTTCGGAGACAACAGGAGTTAGAAAGTGCACTACACGCGTAGGGCTGTATCGCTGACACGAAAGAGTATCTCCGTCGCCATGGGCCATTGACGAGGGCAATGTGATGGCTCCGCTTGTCGTCGTCAGCACCCGGATCAGGTCGCCATATCCGTGACAGGGGTTACCAGCACCACGACATCTGTTCGACAAAGTTCCACTACAATTAGCAAGATGTTCAGTCATCTACCAATATCATGCTAGGTGACGTCGGCCCCGGAGTCTAAAGTAAAAATCCCACGAATGACCGAGGGGAACCGTAAACCTTCTCTGCACTTTCCTAGGTCGTCGCTGCGTGCATGTCGCTCAGGTTAGATGAGCAGTTGGGAGGTGAACTTTTCGTCTGAGGTTGAGGCTGAGCCCTCGATCGTACGTCCAGAAATAGCAATATAGCGTGAGACCGGAGACACTCCGATCGGACCTCAGCGGTGTTGAGCGTGGACCCTCAACACGAGCCATCCAGATCGGCAGCCACACCCGCAGTAGCCGGCTCTATGATGCAATCCACACACAGGTCAACCTGCTACCACCTCGGTTTAATCTTGAGCGATGTCGTATCCCGATCCTCGCTTCACGAGAGATCTTCATGCTAATCAGTCAAAACGCACGAAGAGAACGATTACTGATAGTGCACTTGGGCCACCCATTGGTGAACGATGAACCGACCGACATCAAATTCTACGAGATTGAATTCATCATTCGCATAACAGAGTTTCCTAGGATCCATAGTGCTCACGTTCGACAATCTTAGCACAGATGTTCTCTTTATCGCGCTTTCAGTGTGCCGAGAGACTGCAGTTGCGTCGTTCTCATATGATCATTGCAGTATGTACCAAAACGATACGAATCCGAAAGAAGCCGTCGTCCCCCACCATCGTATGACATCGTGACAGCAACTAGAATACCTGTAGCCCAGGACGTCATGTCACTAGCGTACCGAAGTGAGCTCCTGTACGTGCGATCGGCCAGCGCACGATGCAACTGTACAGACCTAATCCATCCCACAAACGTCACATCTCGTCTATTTGGCGCGATCCAAGCGCTGTTAGATGTACTAACTGTCCGGATAAGACGTGTCGTCGCCTCATCCGGTCACCCCGGATGCCGCTACTAGCTCGCGACACCGTTAGCAAGGGTACTAAGACTCCAAGAACGGGCAGTGTTTCTTTTCAGCGCTGTCGGTATGGGCCGATGCTCGTGTTTTTGAGTGAATTTTCATGGTGTACCCTTCTCATGTGCTCGTGCGAGTATGGCCATGGGTGACGCTTGATGTCAACCACCTCGTATTGAACCTTGGGACAGGACAGACACGATGGTCGCGGTAGGAATAGGATATCTCGGATACGATATGGTGAAGAAATATATAATAAGGTAAGTACCTTGCTTCCTGACCATCATCACATAACCACCTTTACACTCAATAATAACCTACTACACTACCAACCGCTTCAATCCCCTCCTCAAACCAACGCTATCGAAATGCAGTTCACTACCATCGCTTCTCTCCTCGCTGCCGCTGCCGGCATTGTGAGCGCCGCACCCCTTGAGGCACGTCAGGACACCGCATCGTGCCCAGTCTCCACCACGGGTGACTATATCTGGAAGATTTCCGAGTTCTATGGCCGCAAGCCTGAAGGAACCTACTACAACAGCATTGGATTCAACATTAAGGCTACCAATGGAGGTGCTCTCGACTTCACCTGCTCTGCTCAAGCCGACAAACTTGAGGACAACAAGTTCTACTCTTGCGGCGAGAACAGCTTCATAAGCTTCGCTTTCTCGAGCGATCGCAATGGTCTCTTCCTGAAGCAGGGAGACGGCGGCGCGTAAGTTTTCCCCCAATCTTCCGGACATATCGTTTCTTCAGAAATACTAACACCTTCTACAGCATCACCTACGTCGCTACCACCACTCTTCCCAACTACTGCCGCGCCGGTGGTAACGGTCCCCAGGACTTTGTCTGCCAGGGTGTCGCCGACGCTTACATCACCCTCGTCCAGCTTCCTCACGACTAGTAAGCTTTAGTTGGAATGATCCTGATGATGAACTATAATCTTTACTGTTGTAGGCTTTAATTTTGCGCTCTCTCGATAGACATTCCTTCCAATAGACTTAATGCAAATACCTACTCAGCCACTTGCTGTGCGCCCCTAATCTTCATAGTGCCACTGGTGCATGTGCCTGTAACAGGAACTTCGTTGAGCCGCGAGATTCGTACCGCTATCGGATGCACTGAGGAGACGATTTCGAAAGTGGAGATGGCAAATGAGAGGAAAGTTGTCATAGAAAGATGGAATTCTCTGAATACACGAATCTTACCCAGATACGCTTGCCTCAATGAGTACCAAATAGGCGCAATACCCTCTAACCCCAAAATAAGTCATCCTCCTCACATCAAACCACCACCCACTTCTCGCACGACAAAATGATGCCTGAAACACACGTCGCGCGAAACCGCCATCCTTGAAACCTCGAACCTCCTTCTCACGTGACACGCGACGCGAACTATAACACCATCGTTAACCCCCCGAGCTCGCCATCACCAAAACCGAGTGCAACAAACGCCGCCATGTCGCTCGTCGCCCGCGCAAAAGACTTGGCCTACAATCCCGACCACACAAGATGGATGACACCGCTTCTGCTCATCGCAGACGCCGCGCTTTCAGGCGTGATAATTGAAAAGATACCTTGTTCGTCTCACGTTCCAAATTCTACCATGCCGACCACGTGTCCCTTTTCGCAAACACCAAATACTAACAAACGTGTGTACAGATACAGAGATAGACTGGACAACATACATGCAACAAATATCCATTTATCTGAAAGGCGAGCGCGATTACAAGAACATTGCTGGTTCTACGGGTCCGCTCGTGTATCCTGGTGCGCATGTATGGATATACAAGCATCTATACAAGTGGACGGATGAAGGGCAGGATATCGCTCTCGCGCAGTATATCTTCGCGGGAGTGTATCTGCTTACGCTTGGTGTGGTGTTTCAATGTTACAGAAAGGCTAGGGTGAGTACTTTCTCGTTCTAGTTGTTGTTGGTCAAGACGCAGATGAAGGTGCAAGGGAAGCAGTCAAATGGTCATGCTAACGGAATGATAGGTTCCGCCATACATATTCCCGCTGTTGATCTTGTCAAAGCGTATGCATAGTATTTTCATGCTACGGTGCTTCAACGATTGTTTCGCTGTGCTCTTCTTTTGGCTGGCTGTTTACTGCTACCAGCGCAATCAATGGCATTTGGGGAGCGCGCTGTATAGCACGGGGTTGAACGTCAAGATGAGTTTGCTACTGCCTTTGCCAGCGATTGGTATTTTGATGGTCATGAAATTGGGCGGAAGAGAAGCCTTGACTCAGGCCATGATTATTGTGCAGGTCTCGGTACGTACATGTTCATTGCTGTTGATGTATACTTTTCATTTGGTACTAATTGATCTATAGGTTTTGTATGGCTACCCCTTCAGAAAGCGCGCGCCCAGTTACTTTGCTCGCGCTTTTGAGCTCAGCCGTGCCTTCCTCTACAAATGGACCGTCAACTGGCGCTTTGTCTCGGAATCTACTTTCCTCTCGCGGCCCTTCGCTGCCGGCTTACTCGTTGTACATGTTGGCCTCCTCATCTGGTACGCGCGAACACGGTGGATCAAGCCGTCGAAGCGCAATGTCCGCGAATTCCTCAAGCTCTGTATTCCAGCCATAGAGCCCCGGGACCAAGACACCATGTCGAGCAAAATCACGCCGGATTTCATCATGACGACAATGCTGACGGCAATGACGATTGGCCTACTATGTGCGAGGAGTCTGCACTACCAGTTCTACGCATATGTCGCGTGGTGTACGCCATTTCTGCTATGGAAGGCAGGTTTCAATCCGGCCGTGGTGTATGCATTGTGGGGCGCGCAAGAGTGGGCGTGGAATGTGTACCCGAGTACGCCGGCGAGCTCGGCGACGGTAGTGGGCGTTCTGGCGATTACGGTGGCGGGCGTGTGGTGGGGTACGAGGAAGGAGTACGAAGGCGTGACGAAGGGTGTAATCGAAGAATATCACGAGCACGTCGAGTGAGTGCGGTGGCAAACTCAATCCTCGTCTGAGTCGGTGGGCGGCATCTTCCCAACGGTCGATTCCTCCTCGTCGCTATCTTGGACATGGGTGGGCTTCTTTACGAACTCGGCAGGCCTGTGTACGAATATTAGCGCTCTGTACACTTATTACATGATACCCGTATGGAACACACCAGTAGCTCATCTTCCTCCATGCCTTCTCGTCGCGAACCACGTTCACAATCTCCCCATCCAGCTTATTCTCACGATCGGCCAGCGCAGAGGTATCTACAACCACATAGCTCCCCCTCTTGATCCATACAGTCGACCTGAACCTCGGTTCTAGCTCTGCCAGGACAGACTTGCCGCCTGGCAGTTCGGCGGCGTAGATGTTCTTGCCTTCGGCTCTGGTGATGCGCGCGATGACGTGGTTTGGCGACAAAGCGTCAGGCGGTGTGATTGTGCTGTCTATAGTGGCAAGAACATTTCGCTTTGGACGTGCCATGTTGCAGTTCGGCTTGGTAAGCAGTGCGGAGAGGATGGTCGCGATGGTGCTAGAGATAGTATGGGAGGGGTGGTGTTGGGGAAATTTCCTGGCCCGGCAAGGAAGGTGTCGCCGAGTCCAGCGGGGAAGTTGTCTCCGCCCATCGGCACCCTAAAAATTCGCACTTTTGCGACCGTCTAGGTTTTGCGACCGTCTAGGTATTGCGCCCTTTCTAGCCACTTGTCTAGACCCAATGTTTTCTCTGAGCTGTCGGATCTGTTACCAGAATTGACCGACTGTCTGCAGGAGTAGACGCGTCTGTTTTGGGGCTTCACAATCGACTTGGTGACGGTCCGCCATCTCCACACTGCTGCAGCGCAACCATGAGAAATCTGTTGCGCTACTCGTGATAGGCCCTATGCCGGAGCCGGTGCTGGTTTATCTGGTAAGATAGAGTAATTATGCATTCAACGATTGATCATCGATAGCGCCCTCAGCCCTTACTTTGTAATTGAGCACTTCGTGGACTACCATATCAAGTGTCTAGCTCCTCCCTACATCACTTGCTCGGGCTACTTTCTTTCTTGTGACTCTGACCTCCACTTTCGCCTTGGACGTGACTTTTCAAGAACCTACTACTACTACTACTACTACTTGAGGCGCACAATCGAGAACCACCAAGCCGAGTAGCCCAAGTCTTTTGCATCCTCTTACGAGTTCGCAAGAGAGCTTCGGCGCCATGTCATCCAAGTTCCACACTTTCTTTGACATACAGCCTGCGTCTAACATTACCAATCCGGAACCGACATACCAGAAGAGCAAGGGCACAGCGCCTCAGAGTCTTGACCATGTTGGTGTATTGCCGGATATCGAACTTGCAGATTTCGCTTCTCGCAACACAGACATTGGCTATCAGGCACCCAGCTCAGAGCATGAAACGCCAAAGGGCGCGCAGACACCCAAAAGCCCTAATGAGCTTGAGATGAGTCGTCCGGCCACACCAAACCGAGAAGACGCAGTTGGTACGATAAGGACCTGGAATGCTCAGCCCATGACCAAATGGAGGATTCTGTGTTGTTGCTTGATCTACTTCTCAAACGGAATCAATGACTCAGGTGAGCGAATTCAGTGATATGGACACACCGTATTCGAGCTACTTTGTTGCCATCAAGACTGACAAGTGGCTAGTTGTCGGTGCTCTGATTCCTTACATGGAGTCCTACTACCACATTTCGTACTCAATCATGTCTTTGGTCTTCGTTGGCAATGCTATCGGATTCATCTCTGCCGCCTTCTTCACAAACATGATCCTGAGCAAGTTTGGAAGAGCAAAGACTTTGATCATAGCAGAGTTGATACAGTTGTCTGCATACGTGATCCTTGTCTGCACGCCTCCTTATCCTCTTGTCGTTGTATCGTAGGTTTGCAGTTTTGGACATTCGTAACACGCAGCTAAAGATGACAGCTTCTTCCTCTTGGGATTCGGTGCTGCAATCAACCTGGCCCTCAATAATGTGTATTGCGCCCACACTCACCCACCAAGTGTCGTACTTGGTCTCGCGCATGGTAGTTATGGTGTTGGAGGCATAGTCGCACCCATCGCTGGGACAGCAATTGTTTCGCAAGGAGTCTTGTGGTCACGCTTCTACTTCCTTACAGTCGGACTGCGGCTTTGCTGCATCGCTTTCGCAGCGTGGTCCTTCTGGTCATACACAGAAGACTCTGAGGAGACCCTTTTGGAAACCACGACTAGCAGGCAGACTGCCGCAGAAGAAGCAGCGTCCAAGATGAAGAACCTCAAGCTCGCTCTGAAAAACAAGGTGACCATCTTTGGCGCATTGTTCATTTTTGCATACCAAGGAGCCGAGGTGAGCATCTCGGGCTGGTTCATCTCATACCTCATCAATTACCGTAACGGCGACCCTGCGAAGGTTGGATATGTTACAGCGGGCTTCTGGGTATGTACATCTGCTTTACGCTGCGAACGTTTGCTAACCATTAGATAGGGTGGCATCACTCTTGGTCGTTTTGTACTCACTCATGCTGCGCCAAAGATAGGCGAGAAGAAGTTTGTCGTTATGCTCACACTCGGCACAATATGCCTTCAACTTCTAGCATGGTTGACGCCGAACTTGATCGGGAATGCGGTTGCTGTATGCTTACTAGGTTTGTTGTTGGGTCCTGTATACCCTTGCGCGCAGACCATCTTTTCGCGCCTCATGCCCCGTCATGTTCAAACTACAGCGATCGGATTTATCGGTGGAGCAGGAAGTTCCGGTGGAGCAGTCGCTCCCTTTACAACTGGTGTGCTCGCACAAGCCTCTGGTGGGTTGAAGTATTCCCAGACGCAATTACCAATTTACTAATTCTTTAGGTACCTGGGTACTACACCCTGTCGCGATTGGTATGTACGCTGTTATGCTTGCTTGCTGGTTCGCGTTGCCCAAGGTGCGCAAGCGAACTGAGTAGAGCTACTGGTTTTGCGAAAATGCGTCTAGCACGAGAAACGCAGTGGTTGGTATTAGGCCACCATGACATCATTTTTCGAAACCACCACACCTGACGGGATCCACGGAACGCGTTGTCCACCAACAGATGACCACATCAACGGCCATAGTGTATATTAATGCGAGTCTACATCTTTTGATCCCCTCGCACTTAGCTCGACATCTGTGACAACGTCCAAGAACACAATTTTACATCAGCCCAACATGTCAGCAACACAAACCGTACAAATCTTGAGCATATCCACGGCGCTATTGGCGTCGGGCGGCATCGCAGCATTATCCCTTTTCGACATACCCATGTTACAATCACAATCAGCGTCTCGCTCCCTTCCCATGATACGATGGCTCTTCTCGCGAGGTTCCCACACCTTCCCAACCGCCGCAATCACCTCGGCCTCTGGCTTCGTCTATCTCGCCTACACTTCTCTCCCATCCTCCTCGCTTGAATTAGTTTCATCGTCACTCCAGTATGCTGCTCAGGGCAAACCAGGTCTCTATCTTGCCGCAGCCGCACTCTCCTTTAGCATTGCACCAATTACCAGTCTGGTCATGATACCCACCAACTTCGCCCTTATCAAAAAGAATGAAGAGTTGGGCGGGAGCCGAAGTGAAGCATCTGCTGAGTACAGAAAGCAGACTGGCGCGAAGGAGCGGAGTGCTGATGAATCCGTGGATAGCCAGGCCGACGTGAGTCAATGGAAGGACTTGAGTGTACCACAGGGAAAGACTGAGAAGGAGAGCAGTAAAGCGGAGGATCAAGAGGTGAACGAGCTATTGGATAGGTTTGGCAAGCTGAATATGCTGAGGGCCCTGGCTATTGGTTCGGGTGGTATTGTAGGATTAATGGCTGCATTGGCATAGAACTATATAAGTTTCATCGTGCTGTTGCGAAAGGCGTAGTGTTAGTAAGCAGGCCAAGCACACTAAGTCTCCCGGGCTGTCCGGCTTGAATCTTATCTGACGAATCAAGTTGCATGCATACTCTAAGCATGACATTAGTATCACAGCTGACGTGAGGTGGCTGGCTACCTTTTCTGTTCGAGCTATAGTAACCAAAGGTCTTTCAGCTCACTTTCAGCTTGTCATGCCAACATGTAGTCATATAAAGCCATTGATCAGCTCCCACAGCCAAATCTGATCCAAGTCTAATCCTACCACGCGTATCAAAGTATGCATCGAATCTTCCTCCTCCCCGAACTCCTCATCCACATCCTCTCCTTCCTCCCCGCTTCGGATCTCCACATACACGCATCCGTCTCGCGATACTGGAAAGAAACACTCCGCCTCAATCTCCATCCTCGCCTTCTTCCTCTTTGCGACACTTCATCGCCAAATCCTTCCCCTGCTAAAAAGCCGCAGTCGCCTGAGAAACTACCACGACCCATCTCATCCCTCGCTCAAGACATCCTCGCTCGGACAACACATTGGCTGAATCCCAGCTTGTTACTGGATATCTCAGATGATTACTACTTCTGGCACGAAGGTGCCTATGGTAATCTTGTTTCCGCGCTTATCCCGTTCTTGCATCCTTGGTTGGGGAAGCATGTGTGTGAGTTGGTGGGCGGACTAGAAGAGATGGCGCGGGGAGAGATGGGCATCTGTTTTAGGACTGCGATGAGTGTTGGGGATTTTGATGAGCGGTTCGCGGGAGATGCGGACGAGATGGACAAAGATATGAATAGCATGAGCGCGTACTTGACGAGACCACGGACACGGAGTGTCGAGATTTTCTGTGTAGAGGGCGCGGCGTGGGATCTAGAGTATGCGAATGTGCTACGTAGAGAGGGGCGGAGAGAGTGGCAGCAGTGCTGTGTGAGGATTGAGCGAGACAGAGGAGTCAGAATGGGGGATGTCGTTGATGAGTTGAGAGGGGTATTAAAACCAAGTGAGATTGTTGGGGGAAATGGAGAGGATGCGCCAGGAGAGGTGTTGCTCGAGTGGAGATTTGAGGATACTGTAAAAAGGATGCTGAGTTTTGAGTGGTTGGACAGCACGGGATGAGGACGGAGATGCTTGACGGAAAACAACGTGATTCAAGCAGACACTGAACAATCTAGAATGGTACGAATACGAATCTGGGTATACTATGCAGGAATAAACAAATAGCGCCATTCGCTAAACCAATGCCTGCTGACTAGCTCATGGATGATGTAGATGTAAAGAGGAATATCAAAATAGTAAACTCTCACCAGTTCCATGTCCTGCTTGCCGCCGAGAACACGGGTGGTTTCCAGATTAAACGATCAGGATCAATGCTCCTCTTGCCTTTCAGCTTCTCCTTCGCCTTCTGTCTCTCCCGCTGCGCAATGACTGCATCTGTGAGGACGACAACATGCTGGTTTTTGCTATATCGCAGCATATTTAGATTCTGCAAGGTATGCAGTACGTCATTTGTCGTCATCGCTGTCGCAGCGCCCAAATCCTCAATATTTGCTTCCGTACGGCCAGGTTCCATCAAGATGTCAACGAGAATCTCCTGCCAGTAGGCGCGATATCCGAGCAGACCCAGATCAGACAGCGGCTTTTCTGGAGACCCGAGCTTGTTTTCCCGTTTGGAGAGGAGGTAGGAAAAGTCAATGAGCAGTTTGCCGAATCCTTTTCGCTGGTATTGAGGAAGTGTAAGGATACAGGCTACGTTGTAGCCTTCTGCTGATTCCTTTTCTTTGGAGAAGTAGCCTACAAAATGGCAGCCGTGTTCGTCGCGCGTACACATGCAGTAGAACAAGAAAGGGTCGACATCGTAGTAGAGCGTCTTATGGTCCAGGAAGAGTTTCGAAAGGAGACAGAGATTCCGACACCATGTTCGCTGCCGCCTCCCGTCAATCTCAAAGAAGGATACATAGTCGTCTCGGTATATCTCGTTGCCTGGTGGGTGGAGGAGGTGGCACTTTGAGCGGTGGCGCTCAAATTGCGTGACTTCGCCGTAGTAAGAGAGGCAAAACTCACAAATGTAGACTACGTCCGAGTCCACAAATTCGACTGGGTAAGGTGAAAAGTACCAAGGCTCGACCTCGAACTTACCCATCTGAATCTTCTCCAAGTTGCGCACTCGCGAGATCTCAGTCTGGTTTTGGGTCATGGATCCCGATGTGCGGAGCTTCTCGATCTCGTCCTCTCTCGAATAATCCTGAGGTGGCATAGCCTTGGCTGCTGCTGCGGCATCTTGCACATCGACAAGGTCCATCTCCTCGTCCTCGGGCTTTGGCGTGCCATCTGTGACTTCGCTCGTGACTATCAGTTCTTGGTTTTCCTTGCCACTCGCTTTTGACGGCCTCGGTGCTTTGCCTGGCAGATTGCTAGACGTCGACTCTGGCGTGCCCGAGATCTCGCGATCAAGTTTACTGCGGGATCGCTTTAGGTTCTTCTGGTCAGACTTTGAGGGAGCCTTGTCGTTCTTAACGGCAGTGCCCTTCTTTTTGTCCGCTTTCTCGGGCGCAGGCCACTCGACTTCTCTTGATAAATCTATGCGTTCGGCTTCGATCCATTCGTCCAGACGTTTGTTGAACTCTTCATAATGAACGTAGAACTTGGGCCGGCCCTGTCGTGTTTGGATTGACAGTATTTCAGCTTTGCGCTTCTCGCCATCCTGCAAGGTGTTAGTTGAGACGCCAGACAAGTATGGGTGTTGCTGTCTCGATGTTGATGCTACCGGGGGCTTCGCGTTGCGCATCGCTATGTTGCGCGCTATCTACGTACCTTTTCAACCCACGCCTTCACACCAGTTCTGCACACAGCGCGTCAGCGTACATGTTCAGACTTTGCGCATGGTGTCGCACTTACCTCAACTGTGCAAGAGTAGCAAAACCTGTCTCTATAGGCGCCGGCGTGCCCGAGGGCTCGTGCGAGTTTTCTCGAGGCGCCATAGCGATGCGACGCGCGATGCTCGATTGCGGTAGGTTTTGGGTCACGGTGTGAGGTTTAATGTCGCGATGGTGTTGGGGTTGCTGGTCTTTGTCGCCATGTTGCCGCCTGCCGATCGGCCCTTTGCGTCGCGTTGGAGCCGACGTCTGGAATCTGCTAGCGTGGTTTGGAACTTTTGCTTGCGGGGATTGGGCCGAGGGAGACAAACGGCCAACATTCTCGACAACCACTGGCAGGACCACCTCCACACCGCTATGCCTTGCAGGTGACGACAAAATGGCCCCAATCGATCTTGGTACGCTGTCCAGCAACTGGAAGATACTGCAACAGCGCCTAAAGCCTTCGACGCCGGCAACACCTCCGAAGCACACCAAGTTCGAGGAAGAGAAGCCGTCTTCGCTCAAGCGCAAGAGACCACAGCACGCCAATGGGAAGCATAGAGATGAGCGACCGAAGGAGGTAAACGGTGCACAAAAGAACACACCACAAACACCCCTCCCCTCGAGAAAGCGACAGAAGATGGAGGAACCCGCGTCTGTAGGCGCTTCAGTCAAGCAGCATGCCACCAAACGCCTCTTTAAGAGCGTCTCAATGCCCTCTCTCAAGAAGACACCCCTTCTGAGCGACCCGAAGGACGCCGCTGCAGCCGTCTCAATCCTCGAGCCACACCCCGACTTCCCTGACATAGAAAATGAAGGCGTCTCAGAGGTGGCGCTGCCCGGTAAATACGTCGCATTGGATTGCGAGATGGTTGGAGTAGGACCAGAACCCAACCGTGACTCTGCGCTAGCAAGAGTGTCTCTGGTCAACTTCCATGGTCACCAGGTCTATGATTCCTACGTGCAGGTACCACGACAGATCGAAATCACCGACTATCGAACTGCAGTCTCCGGCATCGAGCCTAGACATCTCCGCAAAGATGTTGCGCGACCCTTCGACGAAGTACGGAACGACCTGAAGATCCTCCTTACTGGCCGCATACTCGTTGGTCACGCGGTGAAAAACGATCTTGACGTGCTCATCTTGAAGCATGACAAGCGCTTCATCCGCGACACATCCAAGTTCTCAAAGTTCAGAGAGTTGGCCATAATCCCCGGGCGCACGCCAGGTCTGAAGCTATTGGCCGATAAGTTGTTAGGCGTGGAGATTCAGGTCGGTGCGCATAGCTCGGTTGAAGACGCTAGGGCTACTATGGCGCTGTTTAGACTGGAGAAGGACAGCTTTGAGCACGAAATACGGCAGAAATACGGAAACATCCGCCTGGACACAGTTGGACCAGAAGTTGACGTCGGTGGTGGTGAGGAAACCAAGAAAAAGAGCAGAAACAGGAAGAAGAAAAAGAAGAGGAATTAATGAACAGAGAGATGTGCTCTCACCATTATTGTTGTTCTTAATCTTGCTGCATTTACACGGAGTCTTGCATGGCACAGATACCCTGAAAAGTTCTCATGTATATCACTAGTATTGCATCGTCGTGTATTGTCGGTGGCTTCTATTAGCGTCGGTCAAGCCTGTCCTTATAGCCCCAAGTGATTTGGATATTTTCTCTTGTGTATATTCCAGCAAAACCTTGATGTGTTCCATTTCAGAAATAAAAACTACATAATCACAGAGTACTCAAATGTGCAAATCTAGCCAGGCTTGTTGCACTTCGAGGTGGGGCGTCATGCACATTGCTGACCTCGCTTGCATGCTTACGTCTTCCAACATTGCACTTCTGAGAAGTATCCTTAACTCCATCCAAGATCTCCTCAATTCTCGCTGCCTCTCCGGGACTTCAAGAAATAAACAAGCCCGGCGCAATCTGCAGGTATCGGACAAGTGAAGC
>JAESFQ010000179.1_pt1 | contig 22857 bp, 20 predicted proteins | sample 9269431 | NCBI WGS metagenome assembly JAESFQ01 (sample SAMN14502588, study PRJNA617103) | algae metagenome | isolation source: Plectolyngbya sp. WJT66-NPBG17 and co-occurring heterotrophs from well... | place: USA: Mojave Desert, Joshua Tree National Park, California | collected 2006-08-06
TCGTGCTCATCCATGCGATGCTCGACATCGATAAGCCTACCCTCATACATCTCCAAGGTCTGGTTGAGATCCTCAGGCTGAACATAGTTGAAAGATCCGTTTTCCAGTAGATCTAGGCGGCTGCCAAGTTCGCGCATGGTGTTGGCTACGTGAGGTATCGAGTTCAACAAGTTATGGAGAGGAGCAAGGTACGAGACTAGCTTCTGGAGACTTTGCGGGGGAGCCGATTGAAGGAGGTTTTGCAACTGTTCGTGTGGTGTTGCAGAAGCATTCTTAGCTAGGAGTTGAGTAGGAATCGTGGCATATGTCTGCCGCTCAGGTGAGCTTGCCGGTTGTTGTTGGATTTCCGAAGCAATTCGTTTCATTGCGTCAATCATATCCTTTCCATCCTGTACAGCCCGATCGGCAGCACTCAAGTCTGGAGTGTTCGCAGCACTTGGAGTAGCCACCTCGGTGACGCTCTGTACGTAGTCATCGGGATTGTAGGTATTTGGTATGGTATCGCCAGGTTCGTCGGGCTGGAAGTTCCGATTGAACTCGAAGACCTGCTCAAGGATGCCGCGCGACGGGCTGGCAATGTTTGTATCATTTTGGGCAGTGTCGCCTCTACTAGGGGAGATGTCGACCTCGCCGAGCGGCTTTTGCGGCGTGTGAGCGATGTTGATGTCGTCGGGGATAGTGGGTGTGGGCGACTGCTGACGGTTAATGTGGCGCATGCTCTCCAAGTGCATCATAGAAAGACCAAGACCTGCCACCGTCTGGCGCGACTGATTTACGCCATACCTAGCTTCGTTGTTAGCCACTGGGCGGCGTTCATGAGATAGCAAGCACACTGAAGGGATTCCAGGAAGACCGCTCGTGCTAGCCTGTGACGGAGTGTCCTGACTTTGCAACAAGCGACCAAACGAGTTAGTCTCAGTAGGTTGTCGCTGGAGTGGCTGGCTAGGACTCGGCTGCTGATGCATGCGCTCATTGTCCAGGGCCTGACGCTCTAAGGACAAAAGATTGTCCTCCAGCTGTCGCAAACCAGGATTCGTGTCGCATTGCGCACCCGGCAGCAATTGACACTGCTCTTCACCTCTCGCATATAGCGACCGCAGCGGGGCATTCATGGAGAGTGCCGGCCTCTCTGGCGCACGCGACGCCCTCAGATGGAAGCATGCATGATGCCCGCAAACACACCATGTCGAGCGCTCGCTGCTAGGCCGATGCTCAGCGCTCTCATCGTGCAGCTCGGCGCTGAGCTTGTCCCAGAACTGGCCACATCCACACTGGCCTACACTCGCGTCGCGATAGTTGCACGGTCCGTCTGGCAGCGATCGTCTCGAGGGTGTTGGTTGTGCGGGCGCATAATTGCCTTGTCGCGTGATGTTGGTATTTGGGTCGCCGAACCCCGCCATTGGTGTTGATGGCTGCGCATCCCGCAGAGGACGCGAATAGTCTAGGAGAGAGACATGTCGCTGTTCCTGGTGAAGCTTTCATCTCGTCAGCACGGTTTCCAAAAGAAGGATTGGTGGGGCCGAGCGCGTACCGAAGATTCTGCGAGCACTTTGCGAAAAAGCAGGCAGCGTCGAGGGGGGGTGCGAAGCGTCTTTATGTACGGGCAGGGCGGAGATGGAAGGACGCGACCGACGCGACAGAACTGGTGGGCATGCGGCGGAGGGCAAAGAGGCCGTGGATACTCTTGGGCCGTGACTCTTTAGCACGCATGCATGAGGCCCGTAAGGGTCTAGCGACGGGTGCCTCAGACACTTCCCCGGAGTCTGGGTACGCGCGGGACGAGCTATCGATACAAAAGTCGCCGACATGATAGGCTGAGACTACACAATCCTCCGCCTACCCTGCTTAGCTGACGGCCGGCCGAACACCCTGGCCGTTGGCTGCCCAGCCGTCGAATCCAGCGAGGCTATATACGCCATGCGCGGCTTGAGAAAAGTAAAAAGTAAACCCTTGATGCCAACCCTGATACACTGGGAAAAAGGTGATCTTTCTGCAACTTGGAGGCTCATTTGTCAAGGCAGCAACAATACTCTACATGGCGCATTTCTGATCTTCAAGTCAATACCGCTCATTGGCCATTCCTCAAGCAGGGCCCATGACACATGCTGCATTGCATCTGCACGTCCAACAGGCCCGGCCATGGAAAGTTGCGCATGGCAACAAGGCAGAACTGAATGTGACTAGTTGTCGTCAGCGCTGCGTCTACTATGCATCTGACAGAGTCTCGATCGGGAATGCGGGCGCTAGTCGACAAGGCGATACATCACTTTTGAGATGCAACAACCATCTGCCGAGCGCTCGTCCCATCTTTTGATGAGTAGGGTGCATCCACATCTTGCCTGTCTCACATACTGAAGTCGAGGCCGCGACGCGCTTACGTAGTGCGTTGAGCCGTCTCATGGTCAGGTGTGTGTTTTGTAATGCAGATAAGGATCTTGTGCCACATCATGTAATAATCGTAGTGGTTATCGTGAGAGTATGGTGTTTGCATCGCACATCCCACTTCAGGCACCCGACACTAGGAAACCGACGTTACAAGTCCTTCGACTCCAGTAGATTACCAGCCGGACTTCGCTTCTCTTCCATCCACATGTCCCGTCCAACCTTTCCATCTACATTCATCGTCCAACACGCATCCCCCAGTCCCATCCTACCCATCATCACTTCCCCTCGGGACAATACACCGTATACCGCGGAATCCTCATCACAACACCCTTCTGCATCTTCATATCCGTCGGCTGCAGATTCCTCATATCCATCTTCTCGGGGTCAAAGTCCAACTGCAACCGCTCCACAGCCGTCAACGGCCTCCCGTTGATCTGCACACTCAACTCCCCCTCCTCAGCCATGAAGTAGCACTCGTCCGTGCTGAAGCGGACGGCTGACTGGAATTGCGCTTGGAAGAGAATGCGGTGGGCGAGCCAGAAGGGGTTCTGCGACGTGTAGTATTCAATTGCTGGCGCGTTATTGCGGGACTCGTTGATCGTGGCGATGGCGGTGGGGATGCTGGGGGCGGGGAGATGGGGACAGGAAATGGGCGGTAAGTCTTTGGATTGGAATTGGTCTCTGACTTGTTTCTTGGTCCATTGCATTGTCTGTGGTGTCGCGTATTTCTCTACGTCGACGACCTCGTTCAGGTTGGTCCATGACGCCCAGAGGCCGGCTATGGGTGTAGTTGCCATGGTAGTCGTCAGGCGTGTGAAAAGTAGATGAGAAGTGGCTTGGTAGTACAGTGTTGAACGTACAGACGATTGCAAAAAAGGTGCGTAGCCCAGAAAGTCTAGGTGAAGGTGAAAGCGAATAATGTAAAAGATGAGTGTTCGATTCTGTTGAACCAGAGTGAATAGGAGTGATGATATCCTCACTACATGCGACATTCTCCAAGTATGAAGCAGTACGTTTGCTAGCATACAATTGCGATACAATCACACAAGCAATCCGACTACACATGGGATGGACACCGTCGAAATCCAACAGTGCCTTTTCTTCACGATGCCTCTTCGCTTCCCAATTTGCGAAACTAACAGTATTGCGGTTAAACCAATACACACAACCCTACTCTAAGCCAACCTCAGTCCATTCTCCTCAGGCTTAAACCATTCCCGCAAAAGATCGTCCAAAATCTCATTAGCGCCCTTCTTCGCCTCTTCACTGCTCTTTCCCTGGCACTCAATATAAAGCTTAATCTTCGGCTCCGTCCCGCTCCCTCTGACTGTAAAAACCGCCCCGTCGTCCAGCTCGCAGGTGATCATCTGGCTAGTGGCGTCTACCGGTAGATCGGGCTTGTGGTCTTTGCTCTTTGAGTCATAGCCCAGGGTCAGATCTCGCCAACGCACGATCTTACGGGAGCCGATGGTGGTGGGGTGCGGGCTGCCCAATGCACGGATGGCTGTGAACACCGATGTTGTCATAGCCGGCGATGGCGATACGAGATAGGTATTTGCGTCCTCGAAGTAGCCAAGATACTGGTAGAGCTGCTGCAGCTTGGCGTATGGTGTGAGACCTTGCGTAGACCAATGCGACGCGGCCGTGAGAAAGACTGCAGCCGCGCTGATGGAGTCCTTGTCATGCACCGTCTGTGGGATCATGTACCCTAGGGCTTCTTCGAAGGCGTAGACGACATCGTAGCCTTGGCTATCGAGTTGTCGCGCTACGTTTCCAAGCCACTTGAATCCGGTCAACGTCTCGGTAAACTTGAAGCCTTCCTTGTTGGCCAAAGCTGCGAGCATCCTAGAACTGACAGTAGAAGCCAGCATCGCAAGCTTCTCTCGCGGTTTAGACTTCGGGTAGCGTTCGACAAGGTAAGATCCAAGCAGCGCTCCAAGTTGGTTGCCGCTGAAGATGTGCCACTTATCCCCTACCTTCTCTGCTGCCGCAAGTCGGTCTGCGTCAGGATCACTGGCGAGAATCAGACGTATCGACGACTTGTCTGCTGTTTCAATGGCAAGATCGAGCGCACCCTTCTCTTCGGGGTTCGGAAACTTTACCGTGGGGAAGTCGGGGTCTGGCTGTGCTTGAGCTTCTACCACGGTCATCTGCGAGGCCACACCGAGTGTTTCTGCGCAACGCTGCATAGCGTGAAGACCAACACCGTGCATAGGCGTATACACGAATCGGAGCTCTGGGTCCAGTTTAACCTGAACGTGCTCAGGCTGCGTAGCGCAGAGGATGGCCTTGTGGTATTTGTCTTCCACCAGTCCCAGGCTGCCTTCTACAAGGAGCGAAGAGTCGACCACTGTCGTATCCCAAGTCACTGGTTTCAGGTTCGCCATGATGGATTCCGCGATGCCGCTGTCGTGTGGGGGGATGATCTGGCATCCGTTTGACCAGTAAACCTTGTATCCGTTGTCTTTGGCCGGGTTGTGACTGGCAGTGATCATGACACCAGCAGCGGCTTCGAGTTCGCGCACACCGAAGGGAACCAGGGGCGTATGGCTCGGCTCCTCGTACCACCACACCTTGATGCCCTTGGCAACAAACGCGGCCGCGGTGAGCTTTGCAAAGTTTTCCGAATTATGCCTCGCATCCCTGCCTATGACCACACCTCTTCTCTTGACATTTTCTTCCGTCTTGAGCAGGTACGCTGCAAGTCCTTGGGAGGCTTGAATTACGGTCAGAGAGTTCATACAAGCGAAGCCGCCCTGCATAGGCCCTCTGAGTCCAGCTGTCCCGAAGGCAATACGATGTCGAAGTCGCTTTTCGAGCTCATTGGTGTTGCCATTGACTAGTAGTTTGTAGATCTCATCTGTAGTTGTTTTGTCCTCATCGAGCTCCAGCCATTCCCTCGCCAGGTCCTTGATGTCTCGGGGCATGATTGGCAGTTTCAATCCGGGAGGATGGCGTTAGATCTTGCGAATTGTTGCGAGACAAGTATGAGAAACAGATAGAGGAACCAGAAGTCAACGAATGTAAGCGGGCACAAGAAGGTCACGAAGTGGTAGGGTGAAGGGGCGTCGGAGTGTGCCGAGAGAAAGCGCGGAAGAGAAGGCTCGAGTGGGCACCTGCCAGATTCACGCCTTCCAAGACTTTCGAATTTCTCTAAACTCACGTGAGAGTTTTGATGACCTTATGCTTTCCCATACGGCGCCTTCAGGCCATACAACCTGCAACGTTGCCAGGTTGGCATGTGAGGCTGTCGTCGGGGGCGGCTCTGGGGCGTGGCGAGGACAACGTGGGGGCGTGCAGGGACCTGGCGAGCTTCCGAAGTTTATCAGCTCACCCTCTCCTGTTCCACTGGCTGGCTCCGGCGCAACTCACCGCAAAACCTAGCTCCTTTGGGATGCCGTAGAGCTATGGTCCGATCGTGTCTATCTTGAATTTTGTCCGTCAATTGAGCCCGCCCGCAGTTCGACTCTCGATTGTGCACGCTTCGTGTACCACACCGCACCGCAACATGGCCGTCCGGGCAGACAGGAAGTCTAGAGTTTTCAGTCGGAGAGAGATCGAGGCCCAGATCGCCAATGGACGTTCAATTGTCATAGTAGACAACAAGGTCTTGAAAGTGGACGCATGGCTACCGTATCATCCAGGCGGTGACAAAGCCATCCGCCATATGGTGGGACGAGATGCAACAGATGAAGTGACTCGGTATGCTCTCTCTTTTGCCCAGGAAAGCTTGTTGCTGATTTATGTACCCAGTTTCCACTCTACACAGACGCTCGAGCTCATGAATCGCTACCAGGTCGGCCGCATCGAAGGACGATGGACAAACTTTTTACCGCCGATGCAGGGAGGAAAGTTCAGGACACAAGAAGAGCTAGACAAACTTTCAGAGGAGGAATACATGGAGTCATGCTCGTCTTCAGAGCAGGAGACGGTTAGCTCGGCTTCTTCGGCGCACAGCAGCCCGCTCTTCGAACCCGCAGATCGACCGTCTGCTTCGGTCCGCAAACGCAACGGAGCCGACATCAACAGGGCTTCCTCCAGCTCAAGTGTCTCGTCCATCGAGCTAGAGGACAAGGTCACTTCCAAGATGTCAGTTCTCGACAGACGAACTCAGGAAGAGCTGGACTTTGACAAGGCCAAATACCCGTCCCTGGATCCAGCCACCCAAGATCAGATCACACAGAAGTACCGCGACCTGCAAGAGCGCATTAAGCGAGAAGGGCTCTACGATTGCAACTACGCTGCATACGGTATCGAATGCCTACGTTACGGGTCCTTTTTGGCCGCATTTCTCTTCCTGCTGTCAACAGGGTGGTACATCACTAGTGCGATCCCGCTTGCATGTCTTTGGCACCAGCTTACTTTCACGGTCCATGATGCTGGGCATATGGGCATCACCCACGACTTTACGATCGACTCGACCATCGCAATGTTCATCGCCTCGTACATGGGCGGTCTGAGTGCATGCTGGTGGAAGTATAATCACAATGTGCACCACCTCGTTACGAACCATCCCGAACACGATCCCGATATCCAATACATTCCCTTATTTTCCATTACGCACCGATTCATGGAGAGTCTTACCACGACCTTCTACGAGTGGGTTATGGAGTACGATGCTTTTGCAAAGTTCATGATCCGAATACAGCACTACACGTATTACCCGATCATGCTCTTTGCGCGTTTCAATTTGTACAGACTATCTTGCATGTATTTGCTCCTTGGGAAAGGACCCAAAAAGGGACCCGCATGGTGGCACCGGTACTTTGAGATTGTGGGCATGACAGTTTTTTGGACTTGGTTCGGCTACGGAGTGGTGTACAAGTGCATGCCTGACAATTGGAGTCGCTTCTGGTTCGTCATGATTGCTCACGCACTTACGTCGCCGCTTCATGTGCAGATCACGCTGTCTCATTTCGCTATGAGCACGGCGGATCTAGGCATTCATGAATCCTTTGCCCAGAAGATGCTTCGCACAACAATGGACGTTGATTGCCCGCAGTGGTTGGACTTTTTCCATGGCGGTCTACAGTTCCAGGCTATCCACCATTTGTATCCGCGAATCCCCCGGCACAACTTGAGGCAAACCCAGAAGTTGGTGCAGGAGTTTTGTAACGATGTGGACATACCGTATGCGCTATACGGGTTCCTGGATGGCAACAAGCTAGTCGTTGGGCGACTGGCTGATGTAGCAAGGCAGGCTGCTATCTTCGCTGAATGTCAGAGGACGATTGCTGCAGAAGGAGACTACGGAATGCATTGAGGGACATAACATAAACATTGAAGAAAAACACGATATATTTACTCATCTGCTTGGTTGGAGTTTATAATGTAACGACGATTGAGCCTTCAGGCTTTGCTTTACGTCTCATGTCTGCCTAGGCTCTACCGAAATACTTTAATCGCAAGCTTGCAGTAAATGCCTGTGCAGATTACTGACCGCTCGGATGAAGTTTCCGATACTGAAGCAAGGGTTAGATGGGAAGTGGAGGCGTATGGGTAAGCTGTCCGCCGTCTTCCGGAGGGTTGAGACTATCTAGACGGTAATGTCAACATTGGCATCTCAACTTCGCCACAATATAACTGCATCCTCCATCTTACACGCGAGAAAATTAGTGGTGTAGGAGTTCTCGTCCCGACTCCATCAGCGGGAAACTCAGGTACACATCACGCCATGTGTAGCAGATGGTGAGGATTGTCAGCAACGCGTTATCCACTCGTGCACTAGCGTGCTTGTCGACTGACCCCACCTCGGTCCATCAGGCCATGACGCAACCAACAAACACCTGAAAATGGAATGTGTCGCTATGATGGTATCGCGCTGCAGTAGCATGATTCTGCCCAGAGAGCCAATGGTAGAGCTCAGTCGAGCAGGAGAGCGCCTCCGCTCCTACCGCTGGCCAGCTTCCAGCCGACTACGACTGCCCGCGCGAATGCTTAAAGGCCCCAGTCCTCTACACTTTAACTTTATCCGATCTTCTCACTTCTAACACCTACACTTTACTACCACTCGTGGTTGCTCCTTGGAGCTTCTGAAGTATTTGCTCTAGCTTCGTGCACTTTCCCCCAGACCTAGCTCCATTCGAGACGTCACCTGAAAGTACGAGAGGTCTCACCTTTCGAACAACTAGCAATCATGGACGCCATGCTAGCGAAGGCTCCTGCAGACCCCGACACACTCGTCGAGGATGTCGAGCACCTCAGCATCTCGGCATACGGGCCCGCGAGATCGTCAATCACTGAGCACCCGCTTAGCAGTGATGAGGTGCAGAAGATGACCGATTACTTCCATGCTTCTTTGTACATGTGCCTGGGCATGATATATCTTCGGAGGAATCCTCTTCTCCGCGACCCGCTTACCCTCGATCACCTCAAGCGACGCCTGTTGGGACATTGGGGCTCGGATGCTGGACAGAGCTTCACATGGATTCACATGGTATGTACGATTACACAGAATCTCGTTTTCCCAAATTGCATCTACCACTTGAAAATAAAAGTATATACGGTGTTCTGTATCACAACTCTCACACAAAGAGTGTTATGTATACTTTTGGGGTATTCCGGGTGTACAACCTATGGAATACGAGCTTCTTCGTACTTGCGTCTATGATCTGCAAAGGAGCTAACACTTTGCACAGAACCGTCTCATCAAAAAGTACGATTTGGATGCGATTTTCATCTCCGGCCCTGGCCATGGTGCTCCCGCTGTTCTCTCAAACAGTTTCCTTGAAGGAGTGTACTCTGAGGTCTATCCCGACAAGAGCGAAGACGAGGAGGGCATGAGGCGCTTCTTCAAATCTTTCTCGTTCCCTGGTGGAATCGGATCTCATGCTACGCCCGAGACACCTGGTAGCTTGCACGAGGGTGGAGAGCTTGGTTACTCCATCTCCCACGCTTTCGGCACAGTCTTCGATCACCCAGATCTGATCGCCTTGACCATGGTTGGAGACGGAGAGTCCGAGACCGGCCCTCTTGCTACGAGCTGGCACTCGACCAAATTTCTGAACCCAATCACAGACGGCGCGGTGTTGCCTGTACTGCACTTGAACGGCTACAAGGTACGGCGCTGAACATTGCGAAAGGATTACATTAACATCACACAGATCAATAACCCTACCGTTCTGGCTCGCATTAGCCGAAAGGAGCTGGAAGCGCTCTTCGTCGGTTACGGATGGACGCCCTACTTCGTCGAGGGAAGCGATATCCCGTCCATGCACCAAGCTATGGCTGCCACAATGGAACGATGCATCACGAAGATTCGCGAATACCAGAAGGAAGCTAGGGACTCAGGCAAGGCTTTCAGGCCGCGCTGGCCCATGATTGTGCTCCGTACTCCAAAAGGATGGACAGCACCTAGGCATGTCGATGGAGACCACTTCTTGGAGGGTTTCTGGCGTGCGCATCAAGTGCCTCTTACGAACGTTCTCAAGGATAAATCTCAGCTCAAAATTTTGGAAGAGTGGATGCGCTCGTACCAACCTGAGAAGCACTTCGACAAGAATGGCAAGCTCGTCCCTGAACTTAGGGAACTGGCACCAACTGGCAACAGGAGGATGAGCGCCAACCCTGTTACGAACGGTGGTCTGATTCGACGCAAGCTTCACGTTCCCGACTTCCGTGATTATGCTATCGAGGTCACTAAAGGAGGTGTTGCCAACGTTGGTAGCATGGCGAACTGCGCGGCCTTCTTGCGCGACATCATCAAAGAAAACCCGAAAGATTTCCGTCTCTTTGGACCCGATGAGACCGAATCCAACAAGCTTGGCAAGGTGTACGAGGCGGGCAAGAAGGTCTGGATGGGCGAGTACTTTGATGAAGACAAAGATGGTGGCAATCTAGCTCAAGAAGGGCGCGTTATGGAGATGCTGTCCGAACACACTGTAGAGGTAAGGTGCACGACATTGCTTAATGCCACAATACTAACATCGCTCAGGGTTGGTTAGAGGGCTACATCCTCTCTGGACGTCACGGTCTGCTCAACAGCTACGAGCCTTTCATCCACATCATTGACTCGATGGTCAACCAGCACTGCAAGTGGATCGAGAAGTCCCTCGAAGTTGAATGGCGTCAGAAGATTTCTTCACTCAATATCCTTCTTACTGCGACTGTCTGGCGACAAGATCATAACGGATTCACGCATCAAGATCCAGGTTTCCTTGACGTAGTGGCGAACAAGAGCCCTGAGGTCGTCCGCATTTACCTCCCGCCAGACGCCAATTGTCTGCTCTCGACGATGAACCACTGCCTTCGTAGCGAAAACTACGTCAACGTTATCGTTGCCGACAAGCAGGAACATCTCCAGTACCTGACTATGGACCAGGCCATTGCCCATTGTTCAAAGGGCGTTGGTATCTGGGAGTGGGCCAGTAACGATAAGAACGAAGAGCCTGACATCGTCATGGCATCATGCGGTGACGTTTCCACCCATGAAGCTCTGGCCGCAACAGCTCTGCTGCGCACACATTTGCCTGAGCTCAAGATCCGCTTCGTAAACGTCGTGGACCTCTTCAAGCTCATCGACGAGGACCAGCACCCTCACGGTCTCAAGGCGCACGAGTACAAGGCCATCTTCACCGACAACGTACCCTGCATCTTCAACTTCCACTCTTACCCCTGGTTGATCCACCGCCTGACATATGGCCGCAAGGGCCAGCAGAACCTGATTGTCCGCGGATACAAGGAGAAGGGCAACATCGACACTCCTCTCGAGCTGGCCATCAGGAACGGTACTGATCGCTTTAGCTTAGCGATCGACGCGCTTGACAACATCACTACCTTGGGTAACAAAGGCGCAGCGACGAGGGAGAAGTTGCTGAATGAGCAGATCAAGGCCAAGAACTATGCGTACCACGAGGGTATGGATCCCAAGGAGACAACGGAATGGGTTTGGCCGTTTTAGATACTCATGCTGGAGTTGAGATTGAGCGAGCGTTTATGGTTTCTCTCTTCTAGGCTAAGATTGATGGTTACGGTCCTGTATAATAATGACATTGTGAATGATATATAACTATTGCACACCATTAGCGAAATCTGAGCGAATAGCACATCTTCAACGCCAAGATAACGGTGTAGAGGTGAAGAGGCAGTCTGAATTTCTAAAGACTCGACCTATGCAAGAGGGCCCATGCCTGTCGGATCCAAAACGCCAGTTAATGCAACGTGGAAATCTACGTGCGCATGCAGTGAGCGCGCTTTCCAGAAATAAACGCCGTAAACACCATGCTAGGTAAAATCGAAACAAAAAACAAAAAACGAACAGCAAAAAATGCAAGCCGAAGCTCTAGAACTCATAAACAGTATTAATGCTCAACCCCATCCTCATATTCTCCACTGTCTTGCCCCCGACACCTTTGAGCATAGCCAGCGATTCCAGATCCATGATTTCAGCATCGTCCATTTCAACCAGGCAGTTTACAATGTTGTCCGCTTTCTTCGCTCCCACACCTTTTAACGCTTTGATTTGGTTGACGTCCCGCGAATTGATGATTTTGAGGAGGTGCGAAGTACGAGGTGTTTGTTGGGCGGCAGAGTGAGACAGTAGATCAGCGGAGGTGGCAGCGGTGGTAGTGGTAGTCGTGGTAGCGTCGTCGCGGAAGATGGGCAGTTTCTTGGTCGTCTTTTTCGGTTTGCGTGTGGCTTTGGGTTTGCTGGTGTACTGGAAGCTGGTATCGGAGGCGTAGGAATCTTCGTGGTCGGAGGGCGGTGGGGGAGCGAATTCTTCGTCGTCCTCTGAATCGTCTTTGTAAACAATCTTTGGCTTCGGGGTTTTCTTCTCGGCAGCTCTCAGTGGAGCCATGAGGAGGTTTGAGACGGGAGCGGTGGTATGCGAGGGTAGCTCGATGGGGGCGGAGACATGCTTGGTGGTTTCTTCCCGCTTTGCGCGTATCCGGTCTTCGAGCGTCTTCATCTTGGATTCTAGCTTCACGTTGCCGGGGAAGAATGGCTGGGCCAGCTGGTACATTCTCAGTGCGCTGGCGTCTTCGCCGCGCATGTGGTGCTGCTTGGCCATCAGCAGGAATTGCAGGCCTTGCGACTTTCCATCCTCCTCATGTGCATCAATCCGGTGTTCGAGCTCATCCAACCGCTTCTGCAATTCTGCAGAAAGCGCTGGGGCAGCAGTGCCAGCATCTTGCAATGCCTTCTCCGCCAGTCTCTCGTCCACCTTCTGTGCAATAAGAGCCTCAATCGAAGCCTTGGTGAGAACAGGCTCTCTACTTGGTATCCGCGAGGTGTTATCCCCAGTTCGGAATGCCTTCGTCGGTCGCGTTGCAAAGGTGCTGCTGGGTTCAGCTGCTCGTTTAGACCCCTCAGTCCTTCGTACTCCTTGGTTCTGTGCGAGGTTAGACACACGAGGAGCTGCCTTGCGAGAGTCAGAGTATACAGAGAAGGCCTTGGCAGGCTTTTCCCCCTTCTTCTGCTTTTCCGGCTCTGGAATGTTCGCGTTGTGTGCGGCCGCGATGGGCCGTAGTGGTTGCCGTGCAATGGTCGCTCCGCCGACGCTACTGGTCGTCGCCAATGGCTTGACCGCTGTCCTATACATTGGGTCGTTTTCTACCTCTGCGACCTCAATCTTCTTCGTCCGGCTAGCGAAGTTCAAGGAACTAATAGTGTCGAGATGGTATGCGCGGGTGGGAGCAAGGTTCAGAATCATGACAGTTAAGCCCTTGTTGTGACCTAGCGACAAGATTCTCGTCATCTTGGACTCGCGGTATGGAATTCTGCTGGCCTTCTTGTTCATCGCCTCCACGCATTGTGCAAGCACGAACAGTGACTTGTTGATGGCCGAGCTCTCGACCAAGCGCTCCTTGTTGTTGTCGGTTCGTCGGTTGTCTTCGGATCCTGCAAGATCAATGCAAGATGCTCGGCTGACGCGGATCGTGTCTTCGGTGGTTTGCGTGATCTTCACGCAGAGAACGGCATGAGATCGTGACGAATGTGCGTTGAGCTGCAGCATCGTTAGTGGTGTTCATTGTAAACGCGTGTGCATCCTCACCTTGGTAGCAGACGTTGACCTGTTCATGTTGGCTTGGTCATAGAGCTGCTCAAACTCCTTAAGTGTTGTGCATGGCTTCTCTGTAAGACCAACGACAACGGTCTTGCCGTGGTTGTCTCTGATGGGCAGACCAGACGGGGTACGCTTCTCTGGCGGTTCGAATAGATCGTAGACGCGATCACAGTAGATCTCAAAGTACTCCAGAGCAACCTCGACGTGTGTGGCTCCGGCCGTGTCCTTCTCGATCTTCTTGCATCGTCGGTATATCGCGCTCAACAGTCTCGGGATGACACCGCGGTCCGCCAGCGACTTTCCCCCTCGCATTGTGTGGGTCTTGCCTGTGCCGGTGCAGCCATGCGCGAATATGGATAGATCAAAGCCATTGAAAAGGTGCTTTACCGTTGGCGCGACTAGCTTGGAGTCAGCTTCAGTCCCGAAACGCGTCCATCGCGAACTCACTCTCGGCATCAAAAAGCTGCTGCTGTGTCGCGTCCTGCTCGTACACGGAGCTGAATTGGAAGCTGAAAGACTCGGCATCGTTTTTCGGACTCGGTATCCTTACGACTGCCGGGGTGGTCTCGCCGTCCAATGTCTCTGCGGTGACGATGGTGTCTTTATCGAGCTCCTGTTTCAAAAGAGGACGTATCCTCGCGACGACGCGTACGCTCATGGTGAAGACCGAGGTGAGGAGGGTGGTAAAGCTAAAAGAGAAGAAAAGTCTATGTCTACAGAGAAAAGAATGCCGACCTACCGTACGTGACGTCGAGGCTTTGGCGAGGCTCTGGCGGTATGCAAAGGGCCTGTCCTAGCGGAATGGCGGTCTGTGTTGTCCTTCCTTGTCGAAACTCGCCTGTTACCCCGAGCAACCATGTACCGCCCAGACGAATGAACATCAGGCACGTGCAAACTCGCCAACACATCTCGATCCACTATGGAAATCGTCGATAGCTATAGCTGCTACTCACCGGCATCTGCATGGTCTTTGATCGTGTTTGTCGGCTCTGGTATCGTGGAGAAACCCCCGCAGGGCTCAAGTCACTGATGCATCGTAACGCCGGAAGACAATAGTGTTACATGAACAAGCGGAAAGCGGCAGCACTTGACAGACTCAGGTCGCGGAATCGAGCCTTGTTCCGAAGAGCTATTTCTGGCATATGGAGACATGGAGGCTCTGCGCGGGACGCAGTGTTGTTCGGCCAGGCGCTTGAAGGTTGTATGTGGCTCCGTAATGCCATGTCGCCATCTCATTGGTCCACGGATGAAACGCAAACCCACCGCATCAGAGCACCACAGCCACTCCTCCAGTTACCAGCGCTACCTTTCTCTGAAGCTCGAGTGGCACGTCCAAATTGCAGGCCACCGGAACAATGCAGGGCCAGTACTACTCTTCGCTTCATCGTAGACTCAAACCGTGCTCAAGGCGGCTAATGCAGCTTCAAAACCCGCTTCGAGCCCGCGCAGTAATGAGACCTCACAGTAGCCATCTGAACGTCTAGACTGTGGTTTGCTTGAGACGAACGACTTTTTTTTCCTTTCCTTGCTGTCTTTCCTTGCTGTCTGTTTCCCCTTGTCGATCGTTTCTCTTAATCATACACTATCTCAGTCTTCTCCTTCAGTCTTTCACTTTCTCATTCTGCCTGCAAGCGCCGTCTTTCTCTTTCATCCACTTCTAATTAGTTGCCGTCTTGACGATGGCTATCTTCTCCACTATCCTGCTGCTGGCAGCTTGTTCCACGTCCATCATCGCCGGTCCAGTTCCAAAGAACCACAGAAGGCAACTGTGAGGCTTCCAAACATACACTTTGAAAACAATCACTAACCGTAAACAGCTTTCCTAGTTATGCCAACACTACCTCAACAATCTCACCAACTTCTGAACAACAAGTTGCGGACGCAGAAACTGCCATTGTAGTGGAGCCAATCCAGCAGACCATCTTGACATCAATAGCACCGGCTATCACTTTCGTCAACCCTGATGGAGAGCCGCTTGTGACACAAGATCCGCAGACTGTTTTCTCTACCTCCTACATCACACCATCACCTTTCCCCACTACGGAGGAGATTTCAAGCGCAGTTGCTACATCCTCAGTAACACCAAGTCCGAAACCAACGCCAACAGAGAGCATCAGCGTGCCGATCTCATCGGCGTCCGAATCAGCAGCATTGTCTACCTCAGTTGGCGTAGTTGAGAACGTCACAGCTAGCGAGACAAGTCAGCAGATCCCTATGTTCACCTACTCGCCCACAGAAGAAGTGACGTCTACTTCGCTTGCTACTTCTACTGCCCCAGTGACGAGTGCGCTCCCAGCACCTACCACCGGAGGCTTGCCTGGCTTCACTCATCCTGGGTCAGCGCCTTCAAGCTTGCCGTCCGTCAATACTACTGCTACTTCGACGGTTATAAGCGCATCATCTATGATCGAGTCCATGATACAAGCGTCGTCTTCCTCCTCTTTGGTCAACTCGACATCTCTAGCGCTTTCAGCCCCCACAACGAGCGGAACATCTACAGCTGCTCTTCCTGTAGAGACCGCTTCGGACGCCATCGATGCAACATCGCGTGTCATCGTCACGCAGTATACCACTATTTACCCGACATCCCAGCCGCCTCAGACAGCTGGACAAGAGTCGGCCACGCCAACTGAGGTTCAGCAATCTGCCCCGCTAGTTTCTTCGACATCAGAAGTCGTTGGCGCACCCATTCCCGCCCCGTCAAACGCTCCGGCTGAAGTGTCACCATCGACATCGCTCCAGGTACCACCCGTGGTGATTGTAACATCATACACTACGGTCATGCCAACGCCAACACCAGAACCAAGTGAGCCACCGGAGATACCTGTTTCGTCTGCTGTACCGGAGCCGGTCATACCCACTTCAGTAGCTTCGTCATCGGCACTCGTAAGCTCGTCTTCAGATGCAACGGCGCCAACACCCATCGGACCCGCACCATCGTCTTCCAGTTTGGAAATTCCTGCGCCAACACCCACACCATCATCTTCCATCGCTCCAACTACATCAGGTGCCCCCGAAAGCTCAGCACAGCCCTCACCGCCTCCTGAAGCTTCGATACAACCTTCTTCTTCCTCCATCGCACCACCCCCAGAAGCATCCACATCTGACGCCGTGCCAACACCACCGGCACCAGCACCTACAGACATGCCATCATCCGCATCACCAGAGCCAGAACCAACGCCATCATCAACGACATCAGAAGGCCCGCTAATCATCACGCCGATACCACCTAGTCAAATATTCACGGTGACTGTCACCGCGACAGCAACGGAGAAGGAGACGGTTAGGGAAACGACCACTGTTACTGTAACAGCCTGATCAACAAGCAAAGGGGATGACGTTGTAAAAGTTTCCTTATGTATGAATTTGTTATTTGCACAGGTTTGCAAAGAGAAAGACGTTGTTTTAATTTGATACCCGAGATTTGAGAATGACATCTGTTATAAGAACCAGCTTTGTGAACGGAGCAGCACTTTACGTATAAATTGAATCCTGAGAAGACGAATCCAAAGTGTTTGAAAGCATGGATATAGGTTGACTTTTGACTGTACTTAAATACAATATACAATTTCTTGCTACTGGAAGTACATATGGACTCGACACGCAACGTATCCTCGCACAGATTCTTCATTGCACCTCTACACCACTTCAAAAAGAAGGGTTTGCATTTAATACCCACTCTGCTCCTTCCTCCCCCCCCCACCCGCCCCACCAAACCCAAACTCAACGCAGTTAGCCTTCGCGTCGCCAGCAGCCTCTTGAATGCCCTGCGCATCACCCCTCAGCTTCTCAAAGTACGCTTTGACATCTTCTGCGCCCACAGCTTGACCCGACTCGGCGAACGGCTTCAAGAACGCCGAGACTTTGTCTTTGAGATGCGCGTATGCCATTGCACCTTGAATAGCACGTACTCGGTCCATGTTGTTGAAGGCCGCTTCGCCACGGTCGAGAATACTTCCTGTGCCGACCGATTGCCCGCCTTCGTCGCCTTCTTCGGATACGGGGGGCTCATAGGTATCTTCCTCTTCTAGGAGCTGGGGATGTGCTTTGAGTTGCGGATAGCAGGAGTCGCAGTGGCATAGATGATCGCGGAAGTCAGGTTTGAGAAAGAGGGAGAAGGGTGTTGTAAGCGCGATTTCGGGTAGAGGTGTGAGAGAAGCGTGTTTTGGTGCTTCCGGTACATCTAGCTTCTTTGGTGTTATGGGAAGCGTCGTTGTATCTTCCGAGACGCTGGATAGTGTGCCACTTGGGTCTTCAGACTTTTGGCGCTTAGCCGGAGCTGCGACTGTCAGATGCGATGTCGTCTGTTGCTCTTCGTCTTCGTCGGACGCTTTGCGTTTCCTGGAGTCGTCGTTCGTGTGCTCTGGGGCTGAGACGATGGACTTCTGAGCGTGAGAAAGCGCAATAGCCTTGTCATGGTAGACTGGTGGGAGGAAGCCAGTTGAGCCAGCGTATTGTTTGATCCATGGATTGGCCTCGACGCACTTGTAGCAGATGAAGTGATCGAAGTCGTCTTCCTCAGGGAAACCTGGAGGCAGTGGTGTATCGTCTTCCTCTTCAGCACCAGTCTCTGCTGCAACATCGTTCCCATCAACCCCAATGCCACTCGTCACTGCAGCTGCGATATTCGGTGAAACTGATGGTGCATGCTCATCCGTGTGTCCGTTGGTCTTGATTTCACCTGTAGCAGGTTTGTCGGTCTCGATCGCATCTACCATAGCGTCCGTCTCTTCAACCTTCGGTTTCTCGATCATCTTGCTGTATTCCGCCCGAGTGAAGCCCACCAGGCATTCAGGATGCCACCAGTCCTCGCCACAGCCGCCCTCTTCGCAAGTTCCAAGTCCGAGACATTGGAACATGGTGCCCTTCTCTTGGTGAGGGTCATAGTCCTCACCACAGCCACAGAATCTATTCCTAAAGTTCTGGTTGTACTTGTTCGTCTTCGCTGGCTCTTCACCCGTCACATCGCCCTTGCGACCAGTCTTTGTGTTAAGGCGAAGCGTACATGGCGTCATGTCTGGTATCCTAGTAGTTCCACAGTCACATATGAAGTTGCGTTTGTTAAACAGCTCAACAAGAGTATGTTCTCCATGGCAAGAGATGGAGCACGAGTAGCAGACGCCTGCTGGAGTGTATTGCTGGGCGGACGATGCGGGCGCCGGATTGCAAGTGAGGCATGCGTAGAGGCTCTGTCGGAGAGGACCGAGGTCGCGTGTGCAAGTATCGAATTGCTGTATCTGGTCAGTCGAGGCGCATTCGGAGCGGTACGTGTACTGACGTATGGGAGGGCTTCGCGTGCTTCTGCCTCGAGGCTGAGTTGTTCCTTGATAAAGCTGTCGGGATACGGTCAGTCCTGATGTATAAAGGGAAACACAAGATACGTACTCGGCTGCTGTTTGTGAGCTCTCTGAAGCTTGCGACATGCTGTTGGTGCGCGGCTTCGAGGACATGGTCGTTGACTGTAAATCGGCCATGATTGCGATGCAATGCGCAACAAGTCTGTGTGGAAGAGAGTGTTGTTTGAAATGGAGCAAGATTCAAAAGATATTGGAACGTGAGATACCACGCCAAAAATCAATTCGAAAATCGTGGTCAGTTGTATGAACTCCAGTGAGCAGTGAGGAGGGTGCTGGATGCACCTGGCCGCTGATTGGCTATTGCAAGACCACTTTACGCGTGGAAAAGGAAAGCGCGACGCGATCGTGTCGTTGGCCCTTACTGCCCCTTCTCTCCCACTCTTATCCCCGCTTTGCAGCCCAAACACCACTTTACTTTATCCTGGTGGTATATGCAAGGAACCGTGCTGTGAGTGAATATGAGGTATGTGTCTGAGGTGTTCCACGATACTCGTAGGCCGAGCAACGACCCGAGCCCCTCTTTACCAACAACAACACAATCCTAACAAACCTCAGTTCACCACTTCGCTCCAATATGTCGTCCGCAAACCGTGGCGTAGGCCCCAGCAGCAGAAGCAACAAACGCGCAAGAGACGATGAAGACCTTCCTTCCTCAGCGGCGCATCCGCCGTCCAGCCGTGAGTGCCACCAAAATATGCAACACAACAATGGCTAAATAAGAACAGCGATGGCCTCGTCTCCTCCTATGCTCCCTCAAGACGATGATGCAGACATGCTCGACGACGACGACATTATTCGCGACGTAGACGATCTCGACGAAGAGGCAGAAGAGGCTGAAGGAATTGATCTGTTCGCTGACGACTTCGAGAACGACTACGCAGCCCGAGAGAACGATGCCTACGAAGGCCAGGGTATCGACGATGAAGGCGAATACGAAGAGCTTAGTCTCGCGCAAAGGCGAGAGCTTGATGCGCGACTTAACGCTCGTGATAGAGAGGCAAGACGCCGCATGCCCGCTGCTTTCCTGCCAGATGAAGACGAGCAGGATGGCCTGGCAGGTCTGATGGGACGCCGTCGCGTTCGGAGACATCGATATGACGAAGAGGACGATATGGACATGGCCGACGATATCATGAACGAAGAACTTACGCTCGAGGCGCTCACAGATGTCAAGGCCAACACTCTGACAGATTGGGTGGCCCAACCTCAAGTCGCCAGGACCATTGCGCGCGAGTTCAAGTCTTTCCTCACAGAATACACCGACGAGCACGGCCACTCAGTATACGGAGCTCGCATCCGAACCCTGGGTGAGGTTAACGCTGAGTCCTTGGAAGTTTCATTTGACCACCTGGCCGAGCAAAAGGCTACGTTGGCATACTGGCTAGCCAATACTCCAACTGAGATGTTGAAGATCTTTGATCAAGTGGCCATGGAAGTTGCCCTCCTTCACTACCCGGATTACGAGCGTATCCATTCCGAAATTCACGTTCGTATCACCGATGTGCCTGTCCAGTACACCCTCCGCCAGCTCCGTCAATCACATCTCAACAGTCTAGTCCGTGTCAGTGGAGTCGTCACTCGCCGAAGCGGAGTCTTCCCTCAACTCAAGTACGTCAAGTTTGACTGTACAAAGTGCGGAGTTACTCTGGGCCCCTTCCACCAAGATTCCAACGTTGAGGTCAAAATCTCCTTCTGCCAGAACTGTCAATCGCGTGGTCCTTTCACAGTCAACTCCGAGCGCACAGTCTACCGAAATTATCAAAAGCTCACTCTGCAAGAGTCTCCAGGTACCGTGCCGGCAGGACGTTTGCCCCGTCATCGCGAGGTCATCCTTCTTTGGGACTTGATCGACTCTGCAAAGCCTGGTGAAGAGATCGAAGTCACTGGTATCTACCGTAACAACTACGATGCGGCTCTGAACAACAAGAACGGCTTCCCGGTCTTTGCAACTATTCTGGAGGCAAACTACGTCGTCAAGTCTCACGACCAACTGGCTGGTTTCCGGTTGACCGAAGATGACGAGAAGGAAATCCGAAGATTATCCAAGGATCCTCGCATCGTGGACAAAGTCATAAACTCGATTGCTCCAAGTATTTACGGACACACTGACATCAAGACTGCCGTAGCACTCTCCCTGTTTGGGGGTGTTAGCAAAGAAGCTCCTGGTCGTCATTCCATCCGTGGCGACATCAACGTTTTGCTGCTTGGAGATCCTGGTACTGCCAAGTCCCAGATTCTGAAGTACGTCGAAAAGACTGCTCATCGTGCTGTGTTCGCAACTGGTCAGGGTGCTTCCGCGGTTGGTCTTACCGCTTCCGTACGTCGTGATCCCATGACGAGCGAGTGGACTCTTGAGGGTGGTGCGCTGGTACTTGCCGATAAGGGTACTTGCCTCATCGACGAGTTTGACAAGATGAACGACCAGGACCGAACGTCCATTCACGAGGCTATGGAGCAGCAAACCATCTCCATCTCAAAGGCTGGTATCGTCACGACCCTCCAAGCTCGTTGTTCGATCGTAGCAGCCGCCAACCCTATTGGTGGTCGATACAACTCCACGATTCCTTTCTCGCAAAATGTGGAGCTCACCGAACCTATCCTATCTCGATTTGACATTCTGTGTGTCGTACGCGACACTGTTGACCCAGCGGAAGATGAACGCTTAGCCAAGTTCGTTGTAGCCTCCCACGGCCGTGCTCACCCTCTTGTCAATTCAGCATACGGGTACTCTGACAAGGCGAAAGCGACGCAGAACGGAGATGACCAGATGGAAGTCGATGGCGACGCTCCCATAAAGGAGGGCGAGATTCCACAAGACCTACTCAGGAAGTACATTCTCTATGCCAGGGAGAGGTGCAGACCCAAGCTATACCAGATAGAGCAAGATAAGATTGCCCGTCTATTTGCAGACATGCGCCGAGAATCCATGGCAACTGGAGCTTACCCTATCACCGTAAGTTCACAATCGCTATGTTGGTAACCCACATACTCACAACTACAGGTCCGTCATCTCGAGGCTATCCTACGTATCGCAGAGTCTTTCTGCAAGATGCGTCTCTCCGACTACGTCGCATCGGTAGACATTGATCGCGCCATTGCTGTTGCAGTTGACTCTTTTGTTGGATCGCAGAAGGTCAGCGCGAAAAAGGCGTTGGCAAGGGCTTTCGCAAAGTATACTCTGAACAGGCCTGGCGCTGTTGGAGCTCCAACCAGAGGAGGGCGACAAGCGCAAAGAGCAGCAGCATGAGCATGGATTCTGGAGAGGAAGGAGTTTGTGGGATGTGTCTTGATTACCGGCGCTTGAAGGTGCAATGATACCATGTTGGAAAGCGTTACCTGTATACCGATATTCAGTCTACATATCACTTGGTGCTCGTTCTTGATGACTATCGTTACCAGCTAGATAGAATATGCATAAAACGTCCGATACTTTTGCCCTCACTATGTTAGACATGAGATACTTGGCAAGATGAGCGAGAAAAGTGCTAGATGCGCACACACACCCTTGCGGGTATTTGACACGACTGCGCTGTTGCCACTGATTACAACCCACCTAATGTGTAATTTATCTTTGAACACATCGACAGCCCAAAATCAAATCGTATTTTTACACAAGTCATGAAGATGCGATGGGTGTTCGCATGATGGACTTGCGCTAGTCACTAGCGCCGCCAAGAGTTCCATGCTACTCCCACACAATCGCGCAAAATTCTCTTCAATCAACCAACACGACCGGAGCTCAACAACCCTTAGGAATACCACATTCGACTTCCTACGAGCAACGATGGCCCCCAAGAAGAACAAGAGAAATGCCGACTCCATCAACTCGCGCCTTGCGCTTGTGATGAAGTCCGGTAAGGTCACCCTCGGCTACAAGTCCACCCTCAAGAGCCTGCGAACTGGCAAGGCCAAGCTCGTCATCATCGCCGGAAACACCCCTCCTCTGAGGAAGTCTGAGCTCGAGTGTAAGTAGTACTCTTTCCTGAGCTTTATGGGCAGCCGCTAATTCTAGACAGACTACGCCATGTTGTCCAAGACCTCCGTTCACCACTTCTCTGGTAACAACGTACGTACACTATCCGGTCCACTCTCATTGCCTAACGACGAGTT
>JAESFQ010000180.1_pt1 | contig 22753 bp, 16 predicted proteins | sample 9269431 | NCBI WGS metagenome assembly JAESFQ01 (sample SAMN14502588, study PRJNA617103) | algae metagenome | isolation source: Plectolyngbya sp. WJT66-NPBG17 and co-occurring heterotrophs from well... | place: USA: Mojave Desert, Joshua Tree National Park, California | collected 2006-08-06
CTTTTGCCAAAAGCAGCAATTTGCAAACGCATCCCAACTCATTCAGGACATGATGGAAGGCCCAGTGAAGCCCAACATCTACAGCTGGAATATCTTCATGCAGGCCTTCTTCAAAATGGGCCAAGTGCAGGCGGCAGAACGTGTCTTCGATATCATGCGGGACAGGGGAGTCGATCCTGACCAGTTCACATGGGGGGTTCTGCTGCGTGGGTATGCAAAATCACAACTTGTTGATCGAATCGGCGATACTCTACCACATCTTGAGGCTGAGCGGGAGTTGGATCCTGACTTGCTGAGACATTTCGCAAGGGTAGTCGACCGGAGGAAGCTAATGGTCACATTGGAGGAGAACAAGCTTCAGAAAGAAGCGAGTGCGCGAGATAAAGCGGATCAAGAGGCTGAAGAAGAGCGATCCCGGTGGCAGCCGCCGCAATTCGAGCTCGCAGATGTCGAAGCAGCAACAACAAGTAACGCTACTTCGGTTCAACCTGACGCGACTGGCTCCTCTGTACTTCAGAAGCTCACTTCTCGAACTGAAGAGCAGTCCGGCTTACTGCAAGACCAACCTAGCGCTCTGCCATCTTCAACAAAGCCTCCTCGGGTACTCAGAAGCCAGCCGAGATCACAACGCGCCAATCTGCAGGATCCAGAAGTTCAATACAGAAAGCTCCAAGAGCAGCTAGGTCTTGTCGAGCCTGCCGTTTCCATCGTCAATGACGATGTCGATTCGGCCTTGATCGAGTCATCGAGCACAGGTCCCGTCTTCAAGAGTATGATAGGTAAAGGCAAGGAGAAGCTCAAGGTTGCGGATTCTGGTAAACCTGCTACTACACGAAAGAGGCCTAGATTCAATCTCGCCAAACCCAAAGGTGGAGGTGATTTGAGATGACTGGGCTTTAGAGGGCTTGTAATGTGGGTGGTATCAAACGGATATAGACAATCCACGAATTCCACAAGTATGCTTCTAGTGCCATACACGACGGATTGCATCGATCATGCTTAACTCTCGTAAAATGAAGTAACAACCTTTCCATTTGGTCTCCCTTGCCTTTCACCTTGTGCTTGTTTTTGCAGTCTTGAAGTGTCCGCCGTCATCATCGGCGAATACATCCGTATTCAAACACTCATGATTGGTATAGTCCCTCTTCTTAGTCCTATCAACATCTTGTCTACAAAACAACCAATACCCGGCTTCTCTCAAGCGCTCACCGTCCCTTGTGCTATTATTACACACGCCAAGCAGCCCAGCCATGTTTCTCTATCCCCATAAAAGAATGGACGCAGAACCAAAGGGAAAGTCTGGAACGGGACGGGTAGTCTAACGTAAAAGGTCGCTGGTCAACCAAACCCCGACAGCCGAAACCCCGCAATGAACAGCAGTAGAAAACATGGCAAGTCATACACATCCAACTGTCGGGAAATGCTAGGATTCCTTCCTTCCTTCCTTGCTTTTTTCTTCCTCGTGGAAAAGAAGGGAGTTGGGACATGTTCTACAATGGATATGGAAAAGGAGAAGCTCTTATCTGCTAACTGGCTAGCTAGCTAGTTGCATGCATGCATGTATGATGTCGATAATCAGAGATGCGTTTCTGGTATTTGGAACGGTTTGGGGAGATGAGATCTACGCTGCATGTAACTTAGTTATCTACTACTACTACTGTGTACTAGCTATCCCGCTGGGACGGGGGCAAACTAGGCTTTCTCAACAATTATCGCCGTCCCGCTGCCCGCGAGTTGCTCAAGATCAAAACAGACCGGCATGTAGGCCGCGTATGCCCAAGCACACGGATGGGCTGGGCGATGCTAGAGAAAAGTGACTCTTGTGATGCAGTACAATGACACAGTCAGATCGAGTACTTTCCATGACTAATACAACGATTGGTCCATGTAGTAAGAGGTGATAGGTATTGTGGCTCTAACCACCCAATCGTATCATGTTGGTCAAAAATACCACCGAAAAGGTTGTAGTGAGAGGAGCTTTGTGTCAAATTTGATTTCAATTCTATTTCTCTCTCTCTCGCTGTGTACTAAGACAGGATTCTCCAACATCATCTGTGAGCTTCAACATGTAAAATGAAAACGGGTTGCCCAAGAAATTGGCGTACGTGTTGTAGAATATGGGTGAAAGAGATGGTGGTGGGAAAGGCGTTTGTTAATTACAAAAGTGATATATTGTTCGCGTGAGAAGGCGTCAAAATCCTCAAGATCCCCGCATCAAAAATGGTAGAAGGTGGTGCGAGTTAAGAAAAAAAGCTGCCAGTATACATCATCTCACACAGATCCAAAAGAATCAAAAAGGTCCCTCCATTTGGATCTTTACCGAAAAATCGGCTGACAGTGAGATATGCATGCTGCGCTGGTCCAGACTCAAAATCGCTCGTGCTTTTGTTTGTTCTGCGTAACACACAATGTGTAAGCAGCCCCGCCTTGCCGAACATGCGCTGCAGCCATGCAGCCTTAGTTTGCAGCATCTTTCGAGGTCGTACCACATGTTGAAAGTGGGGTGTCTACTTCCGCAACTTCCGAAGACAGCTCCCTGTCGCGTAAAGTGGGGAATGCGGAAGTGTATGCCGACACTCATTTGGACGCGGTCGCATGTGCATAGAGCCACGATAAAAGCAGCAAAATCCAGGATTGAGATACAATGCAAAATGAATTAATGACGACCCGATGAACGCCTCTGTTTGGATATATGTCGACTGAGAGCTGAAGGAGATGGATAAAAGATAGAGTCGCAATATACAGGTAGCGATAGAGGAACAGCTACGGTTGCAGTCAAAAATACACGACTAGAAGTTTTGCGCGATGCCAGAGTTTCCTTGCTGGGGGAAGACGCTTGGGTTCTCGATCCTTGTGTTGCGTCGTGCTGACACGTCTCGTATTATAGGCTGTTGTTGAGCGGCGTATGGATCATTCGAGGCATATGGCCCGTTCTGGTAGTATTCTGGGCTGTTATAGTAGTCCTGTGGGTTGCCATTGGCCATACCAGGATATTCACCAGAGTTGTCAGAGTGGTTGGCTGCCGAGTATGACGACGAGGCATTGGAAGGCCCGCGGTGTACACCAGCCTGGTTGTTGGCGGAGTTGGATGCTGCAGCACCGTTGACGACGCCGAGCGCACCGATACCGTCAGAGTCCATGGTCTGGCGACGCCCGTCTACAAGAGGGTCGTTGGAGTGAGCGTCGGAGTAGGCACCATTTGTGGGGGAGTGGGGGTTGGCGTATCCACCAGGGTTGCTGTTGCTGTCCGAGTAGGTCATGCCAGATGTGAGGGTGGTGGACATTTTGCGGTTGGAGCTGGTGGTGGTGTTTCCCCAGCCCCGGTAACCGCTGTCGTCTTCGGCCATGGCTAATCCACCGACAGCAGGTAGCGTAGGGTCGTGGTTGGGATTGAAGCCATACTCCTCGACCTCTTTCCGACGTTCGTCCTCGGCACTCTTGCGCTGCTTGCGTTTGCGCCAGAAGAAGATGCCACCCAATACCAGCAGAGCGACAACAACGACGGGGATGACGACAGCAATGGCTGTCTTGCCGCCGGTGCCGATACCGCCAGAGTTGTCCTTTTGCGCATCCTGCAATTGGGTAGAATCGGTGTTGGAAGGGTCAGCGGCGCCTGTACCGGTAGAAGATGCGCTGTTGGTTGGCAATGCAGCACCACCAGTCTGGGAAAAGGTTCGAATGACAGTGACGACTTGGGGTGTCTCTCCAGCTCCTGTCGGGGTGGATGTCACAAGGACGACAGAGGTAAAGACTTGGGTGGATGGCGGAGCCGACGAGGCCGTGACGACGCTCGTGTCAACGAAGCTTGGCGCATTGCTGGGAGTCGCTGCGGGAGGAGGCGCTGCAGATGATTGTGCTGACGGCGGTGCGCTCGACGGCGGTGGAGGAGCTGCTGGGGTGGATGGCGCTGGGGCGGGTGCTGAAGACGGCGGGGCCTGGCTCGATGGGGCAGCAGGCTGACTCGAAGGAGCTGGGCTCGACGGGGCTGGGCTCGACGGGGATGCAGGAGCCTGTGACGAGGGCGCGGCCGCTGAAGGCGTGTTAGAAGCCGGTGGAGGATTTGAAGGAGTTTCTGAAGACGGCGCGGAAGCAGAAGGCTGAGTAGGCGCAGGCGCTATGGACGGTGTTACAGACGGCGAAGGAGGAGTTGACGAGGGCGGATTTGAGGATGGGACAGAGGCGCGAGCAGACGAGGGAGCAGCTTGAGAGGAGGGAGAAAGAATGGAAGGAGACAACGTACTCGCAGTCACATTGCTAGACATGTTGACGACAATTGCAGCCACAGGCTGACGGGGCCTGTGAAGGGAGAGTGAGGCGACGACGAAGACGGAGAACAGGTGCGGCCGAGAGAGAGAGAGAGGTCAGACAAGGGGACGCAGGTTGGCGGGAGGTGAAGAAGTTAGCGTTCCGTGGTACCGCTGGTGGACTCGCAGGAGTGGGCGGCGATGTCGTGTGTCTCCGCCGCGTGGGTCCCGCAGTGATGATGTATCGACGGAGACTGTTGGTTGCGAGTGGGCGACGACGGGCGAGGTTGTGCAGGAGGGTTGTGCAGGAGTGAATGGTGGAGCTCTCTGCACGGCAAAGCATGGGCGATCCCCAGCAAGCACCTGCACCTGTCGATTACGCTGCCGAAGCGGGAAGCGAAGACGCCCAACAACCACAAGCGCGCTGCTTTATCCAGCCGCCCGTGCCAATTGGGAAATATGGGGGAGAGGGTCAAAGGGCGCCGTCTGATTGCGATCTCCGTCACGCTTTTCTGAAACAAAGCCGTCGCAGCTGGCACCCAGCGACGAGAGCGACGGGTCTGGCGACTTTTCACCAGTCCCGCGCCAAGGCCTCATGCAGCCTCGGGCATTGCATCCAGCTGCGACTGGCCTGTCGCTCCAGACGGAAAAGCCGGTGTCTCTAATGCACCCAAGCTGACTAGCCGTAGGCCCAAAGGGGGAGGTTGAATCTCGTGCGGTGCGACTAATCTGGCACCTCCGTGGCTGTGTGCGTCTGCAATCTGTCTTGGAGAGACGCCGTCGAAATGTGCTGCTGCTGCTCCTCCTCCGCCTCATGCAAAACATCCCCTGGCCCTTGGTCGCACAGCACCGCGATGATGCAGCTTCGCGCGTCGCTACTATGGCTGGCAATTGTGCAGCATCCCAGTCGCCCACAACATCATCATCATCATCCGCTCGTGTTCCCTCGCGAGCTTCATGCTCTTTTCAGCCCGTGCGCCCGTGATTGGCTCCGTGGCGTGCCACTCTATATTAAGATGGCACCGTCAGAATGCCCTCTGCACTACACCTCCCGTCTGCTCTACTGTACGAACAGCGCACTGTGGCTTCGCGACTGCAGCAGTTACTGCCCATGGTACGAGGAGAGACGTCGTACATTCTACCACTAGATGCCCGCTTTTTCTCAGCTGTCTTCGTATCTTTCGTGAAGTGCTTTTTTTTTCGCTCCCACGTGCAGGGTTTGTCTCTCCACCTGCGTATTCACTAGTGACCAACAAATGCTCACCGAACTATCTCATGCCTAAAAAAACAACCCGATCCAGCCCTGCTGTGATTAGACATGATTACCCTGTCGCAGTTCATCCTCTTGTTCGGTACGCGCAGTTGCATGCTTGCCTCCACCCTCCTCACCACTTCGCACTGTCATGCTTAGTCTACCGTCACATGTGTCTTCCCCTTGCCGCTAATGCCGCACAACTTCATCGTTCACTACATTGCAACAGCCATCATGTATCCCGCGTCCACTCTTTGACTACGGAGCGCCAGAAGCTTCGTCGCTAGCGTACCAAAACACTTTCTCCAATAGTCTACCTAAAGTAAGCCCGGAATTATGGCCTTGCGCCCTTGCAGCTTATCCTTGCCAAACTTCTTCTCGTACCACTTCTTGCCCTGCAACGCACGCGGAAGCATGGTAGACACCTCGTTGACAAGAAACGTGCGTGCAGGCACGCACTGCCATCCCCCAATCATCCACCAGCCTGCCCACTCAATCCACTCGCAAAGGTAGTGCGCATGCAACGAGTACTTGAACAGACCATTCTTGGGTATCATATAGATCTTGTCCACGCCCTCCACGGGCTTGCCCTGTTCAGCAGCCGCCTTGCGTTGCTTGCGATCTGCAGATCGCCTGATCTCGCGCAGGTCGTCATCGTGAAACATGTTGGCCAAAAGTCCCCAGCACCAGATAACCAGCCCTAGAAACATGTACTCTTGTCGCGCTGCCCATTCGTATTGTGATGTTGGCCCATAGCCCGCGAGGTAGCCACCAATGGAGATGGCGTTGAACATTTGGAACCCGAAAGCCATGATCCAAACCAAGGGATGCATGGGCGACATGCTGGGATTGAGCAAGAGCGGGGAGACGACGGCGCGATAGAGGTAGTGAATGACCTTGCGCCTGGTTAGTACATGTCTTGCAGAAGATCCATCAGAACTCACAAAGCAGCCAGCCATAGTCCAGTTACCCCACGGCAATTCTCCAAGACCCAGTTCTTTCGGGAGCGAATACATGATGTACAGCAGGGTTATGAAGCCCGCCGACTCCATCGTCGCCCATCCTATCTTGCCATCTATGTTGAAACGCGACTTGGTCGACGTCTTGCCCTGTGGGTACCAGTCCAGAACCCATTGAACCGCAGTAATCTTTAGCAGAGGAATGTTAGCAGTCCGAAGAACAAATGATGCAATGTCGCGGCACAGTGCCGCGCAGCCCGTTGGGCGGTATGCTTACAATCGGAAAGAACTGCCAGATCCAGCAGACCAGTTCCCAGTTCTCACGCGACGGCGGTAGCCAGTTCTCTACAATTGCCATGGTTATGGTGAAAAGGTAAGTTTGCGCAGAACCAAATCGTGGAGACGCGTACAACACGTTACTGATGGGTGCAAAATGAAATCGCAAATAAATGATGTCACCACAACAGCGTTGCATCCGCGCCAAACCGAAGCGTGTCTCTGTGTTCAAAGGCGCGACGTCTCTCCATCACGCTTCGGTCCGTGTGAAATGACCCACTTGGATGCTTCTTGTTTTTTACGCCACTATTTCAGACATCAGGCCAATTGGATAAACTCATGGAGCAACAAATTTGCACAGGCGTATGCATTGACACTAGAAATATATTGAGTGTGCTCGGTCCTTTTTCCATCAAAAAACCGTCTCCTTAGCTCAATTGGGAGAGCGCCAGACTGAAGTCTCAGTCACTAAATCTGGAGGTATCGTGTTCGATCCACGAAGGGGACAACGTGCCTGGGTACATCCAGGATTCTTCGAACATCTTTTTTTTGCAGTTGCTTATCTATGCATGTACCTTTCAGTGTGGCTTGGTTACGCTTCTTCTTTTTGCGCTACGAACGGCGTGAAGTCCAGATTGTGAAAAAGTCAACGAACATTGACTTCTTAATGCGTAGGAAACATGCGTACGTTGCTGGTAGAACAAGGGCATTGACTCTGGTTGAGGATATAATGTTGCCGTATAGAATTTATGCTACACGGTAACACATGCTAACAAATACATGCCAGACAAGGATCAATACCCCACATCTTAGGAGCGCAATGCCTATTTATCTTGCCTCGCGCCGCTAGCCTGCATGTCCGCATCAGTAACGGGCACACTCTCCCTCCGCAGCTGCTCAGGAGCTCTCGCTTCGTTGCCCTTCTTAATGCCTCTTCCTCCAGGCGTCAAGTAAGTGTTATCTAGGTTGGGCAGCTCCTCACCAGGAGTGGGATACCAGTGCTTGCTCTTCCACGGTGTGACATGCAGGATATACATGGTATCAATTTCCTCGAGTGTGCGGCCGTGTGATTCGCAGACGAAGAAATAGACTACTACTGCACCGGCGAAACAGCAGGCGGCGAAGACGTAACCGTATCTGTAGTCTATGGCGCTGGTGATGTAGGGTGTGACTAAATATATGTGTCAGCAGGGTTACATCACCCAAATCGATGTAGTAGACGCTTACAGAAAGAGATCAGAAAGTTCCAGGTCCAGTTGCTTGCCGTGGCCAGCGCCATTGCCTTTGCGCGGTATCGGCTGGGGTAGATTTCTCCAACTACAGCCCAGACAATGGGTCCCCATGTCATGGCATACCCTGCGATGAAAAGACACGCAAACGTGATCATGGCATATCCGACACCCTGGCTCGAAGTACCATCGCCGTTTTCCAGGGCGAAGTGACCTAGCGACGCGAAGACGAGGAAGCACATGAACATCCACAGGGCTCCAGCTATCAGTGCAGGTCGCCGTCCGAACTTCTCCACAATGTAGAGGCCGGGGAACGTCATGCCAAAGTTAACTCCTCCCAGGATCATGGAAGTGACGAATGAGTTTGAGATACCGACTGATCGGAAGATCGTGGTTCCGTAGTAGAAGTAGCTACCAGAAAGTCAATACAGGATGGGTCTCAATGTTAGGGATGGACTTACTAGTTGGCACCTGTGAGCTGCTGGAGCGCTTGCAGTCCAATGCCAAGTATCACGCGATACGCCATGCGTGGTCCTGTGAAGATCTCATACCAAGGGTGGTGGCCTCCTCCCGCTTGCTCTGCCTCTAACTTCTTCTGAATTTCTTGGACCTCGCGCTGGACCTCTGGGTGGTCCTGAGATACACCGTACGTAAGCGCAATGGTGTGTGTTGCTTCGTCAACCTTGCCCTTGCGGTACTCCCATCGTGGGGACTCTTGCATGAAGAGTATTCCAAGCATCATAAGGGCTGACCAGATAAAGCCAACACCCATTGGAATCTTCCATGAAGCTGAGCTACCATCACCTTCGGTGCCGAAATTGATGCCTAAAGGTTGGCATGCGAAGTCAGCATGCTATTCACATACAGTTTGTACAGGGACATTGCTTACAGTAAGCAGTAAAGATCCCGAGGGTAATGAAGAGCTGGTAGCACGATACGAGCGCACCTCGAACGTAGCGTGGTGCAGTTTCCGATTGGTACATTGGCGTAAGGACCGATAGCCCTCCTACACCTAAGCCGGCGACCCAACGACCGAGGGAGATTTGGTACCATGTGTTCACGGTAGTAATCTGTACAATAACTCCGGTGCAGAATATGATGTTCCAGAAGACGATGGAGTATTTACGACCAAATTTGTCTGCGATAGGGGCCGCGATTAGAGCACCCATCAGGGTACCGATAGATAGCTACAGGTGGTATTAGTTTCTGTCGATAGCGCTTTTGGAATACTTCGACTCACCAGCGCAACAATCAAGCCAGACTTCCAGTTGCTGAAAGCTAGTCTACCAGTCTCAGGGTCTGTTTGATCCGCAAATCTGTTCAAGAAATCGGGCATCTCCAGAAATCCAGAGATTTGACCAGTGTCGTATCCGAAGATGAACTATAGGTCGTTAGCCGAGTATTCATGCGATTGTTCATCTACTACGCACACCGCCCATCGACACAATAATCGCCATGGCAATAATGCGCATTCGGAAGATTTCTTTCATACCACCCTTCAACATCTGCGGCTTCTTCTCCGGGTCCTGATCTATCATTGTAGACGAAGCAGGCGAGGCATGCGAATGCCCACGAAATCGATCGAGTATCGCCATGGCTAGTACGAGACAGAAGAGGAATGCTGCTCAAGCAAGGTAACAAGTATCAACAGACTTTGTGGTCGTGGGGTCTCCGATTCCCTATAAAGCATCCATATTTGCTCCGCTTTTGGATAACCGGAGACCCCAATGCCGTCATAACGGCATGCTCAACCGTGGTTCGTCACCGCATGCCCCTTGATTACCGCGCATCTTAGCAAAATCTGAAAACATCTCGTGGTCGTGCGCCGTGCGGCAGTCGACGTCATGTTTTGCATGGTCCAGGACCTTAGCTAATGGCGACTAGCTACATCTATCGCTTGCCGTCAAGCAATCGAATGCTTGATAGAGTTAAGCTACCTGCAAGCGCTGCCTTCCTAGTGGCTGCGGGCACACTCCGGAGCTGATCTCGGAGCCTCCAAATCTTGGCCTAGGGATTTTCTACCGATGTCAAGGTTGCGGAACGTCATCCTCACTTCGACATGTGGGGTAGTGCAACAGCCGTTGTGTGTCAGTTCAGTTATTCGTTAGTTGTCGTCGCGTCGGGGCCGAGGTATGCCGATATGTCAGCAGAGTCTTGGAGTTTGGCGTGCGGCAGGAATTATGGGAGCTGAGTGTGATGTAAGTGTATTGCGCGCAATAGCTTTTAGCATTATATTGCCAAAGTACCTGAGATGGCAATCTCGACCTGTGACTTCAGCATATCTTGATCGTCACTACACAAACAACTTCCAGCATGAACACCACATTGCATATTGGACGAACGTTCACGGAGCGGAGCCTCTCGGTATTGTTCCCCGTTTTTCGTCTTCTACGGGCCTTCGATACATGCGTATTGTGGGTCACGACCGCCACACCATGGGGCTCCCACTGCTGTTACGAGTCTCCAGGTTTGAAATTTTCCAAGGTATCCAACTACCAATGACGTCATCTCGCTTCATCACGTGCCGTCCATGAACCCAGAGCTCTAGTCTCTTCAGCGGCTCAGTTACCTGATGTAGAAGTTTTAACTAGCTAATTTTAAGGCATTCGTTTTACAGCAGATGCCGCTGCAGTGAGTATTACTAGTCATGGATTTCGTAATAATGTGCACTTGTGTCGCAGCAGCAAAACAACTACAGAATGACAAACTACCCACATATCACGGTCTGTATAATCTCTCGGGAGCACAATTGCTATTGTGAACTGTTACAACATTGCCAGAAGCTATGAAAGGGCTGCACAATTGTATGGCGCTATTGTGCAGTGTTTTAGAGTACACATGCAACAACGTCTCGACAACCCCTCTTTTCACAAGTAGCAGAAGTGTACAAGCTGCCTTCATGTGAATGTTTGTTCTTCTCTTGTTCTAGCGCTATAAATTCTCTAGATACATCTCGGACCGACGGACGCGAATTCCGCAGCATCGGTTGCATTGCTAATCCCAGCCACCAACCAGAAACATCAGCTGGATTATGATCAGACTATACAACATTAAAGAAGGTCTCATTACCAACCACAAATCCTTTTGAAACTAGAGCAATTTTCCCCGATAAGACCAGTACCTTGTCTGAAAGATACACTGTCCATAGCGGGTACCGCATCCGGGCCCAACCAGTCCAAAGATAGATGAAAACCATCCCAATAAGGAAATCACGTTGAAAAAGTGTTGATTGCAGATGAGAAATACGGGTACGGCTTCCGACCACTCAAACTCCTACCACTGTCAGAAGGAAGACTGTCATGGGTAGTGTACCCGAGACATGGCTGCTTCTTCACCATACCTCGGCAGAATCACCCTGCTGTATGACTACTCATTCCATCATACCGACGTTAGGTATGAAGCTCTACAGCTAAAGATCAATATGTCTCTTGCTCTAGATATTTTTTGTTCGCAAGCAAAGACTTGCTGTCGCGGTTACGACTCCCGGATATTCCACACGTGCCTTCTCATTCCCCATACCGATCAAAGCAATACATGATACCCGCCCGTGCATCCGTATGGGCACATCTTAGTCCTTACCGTACAAGCCTTGAGTGCGTACCACATTAGGCAGTTTTGCTGTTCGAGTGGTAAAGGATCGAAACTAGGCGTCTGACACGGCTACATTTGCCGGCGAGATGCGCTTCGCGTAGTGTACCAAGGAGTTCATCGGCGTGACTGTGGCGGAAACGGTACCACAACTAGGAAGGACAAGAAAAGAAGACAGCACAACGTAGCTGATGGGCCTGTGTGAGCTCAAATTCCTTGGATGAAACCGTGGTACAGAAGCAAGACTGCAATTTCATTATCGCTACATGGTAACCGCCCGCTCCACTGCCCGACCGAGAAAAGACTGCTTTTGCCTAGTGGCCCCAACAGGAGGTTGGGAAACAGAGAGATCGCATCCAGGACGCCGACGACCCCAGCGCGTAGGCAGAAAGCATGGAAAGCACATATGATACGAACGCCCTGTTTTCCCATCGAAACCTATCCGTACCCAGCCAGAGAAAGATGCAAGTAAGTAGTATGGAGGCACCGTCGCAATGCTAAAGGTCATGTCATGAAGCGTTAATTAGGGTTTGTGTTATTGTTGAAAGCGCCCGACACGCCTCGAGTGGGCATCGTAGGAGCGTTGTTAGCAAGCCCAGATGAGGGCACTCGCGTCATAGAGGGTAGCGCAAACGGTGGGGCCGGTGCAGGAGCTGGAGGCTTTGGAGGCAGATGTGAAGGTGTACCATACTTTGCGATGCTGCTTTGAGATGATCCCGCATCACCAGATTGAGAGGCGATTCGGTTCATAGACGTGGCTGAGTGGTTTCCCTGCATACTTTGGGGCGACCCAAATGACGGTGTGGAAGTAGCGGAAGGGCTAGGTCTAGGCATTTGAGCAGGCATAGAAGCCTGAGCGGACATTTGATATCCACCATACCCATTCATCGGAGGCTGTCCCTGCATCATGTTTTGCTGCATTCCGAAGGGCATATTACGTCCGCCGGGAACGAAGGCTTGGGTTTGCGGGTTGAACTGTCCACGATTATAGCTTCCTGGAAGAGGATGCTGATTGCGGTTTGGCTTTCCGTTGTAAGCATTCGAGGCGAACTGCCCATATGGGTAACCAGGCATCGGTGCTTGGTGAGGTGCGGACATGGGTCGGCTGCCGGGACCATTCTGGGCACTATATGCGCCCTGGGCCATGTGGAATGATGGCTGCTGGTTTGCTTGAGACCACCCAGGATTCATAGGCATATGTTGAGGTTGCTGGTAGGTATCTTGGTAGGAAGCCATTTGTGGATTGGCCATCTTTGGGGTGACCTGAGAAGGCATACCAGCGCTCTGGAACGATGACATACCCCGCTGGAAGTCTGTCGACAAGTCATACCCATTTGGCATCTGCCCATACCCGGGGTACGCCATCATCGACCCGTTAGAGGCCTGGTACTGCTGGTTAGCCCAGCCATATTGTGGCTGCGCCTCTGGCGCCATCATGCCCGGATACGGGTTGCTGTAGGTAGGTGGAGGAGAAGCACCGGGGTTCATAGTGGCATATGGCGCGTTCTGCGCAGTTGCTGGGTAGCCGTTGTAGTAGACCGCATTATCTCCAGTGTATGTAGCCACAGGGTACTGTTGCGGATAGTACACGTTGAAGCGGGACCGAGCCTGGAAGTCATCGTCGTCGTAGTTACGCTGCTTTTTGGGTTTCTTCTTCCCAGCAGCTGAGCTTGATCGTGAGACATCCTTCCCTTTGTCTTTGTCTTCTCCGGATCCGTTACCTTCAGCCATGTCAGGCTCTTCGCTCTCGGCGCTACCAAAGATGCGCTGACGAGCCTCACGGTAGCGAGCCTCGCGCTCTTCCCTGGATAGAGCGGCTTTGTCTTTGGCACCTTCACCATCGTTGCTGCCGTCACTACCTCCCATCTCAGAAGTCGTCTTTGATGCATTCTGGGAGTTAGCTCCAGTATTGGTACCCGATTTTCCATCATCGCGGCGCATGATCTTGCGAGCAGGAAGCTCTACAGGAGGTGTGTTGGTGCCCTTGGCAGGATCTACCATCTGTGATACGGGTGGTGGTCTGCATCAGTCAGCAACAAAATGTCTGGAAATTGGCTTGACACTCACATTCTACAGTAAGGTGTACGCGTAATCTTCACGCCCGTCATAGTGGTGTCAACCACATGACCGAGCAAGTAGTAATCCGCAAGACGGTGAGCTAACATCCTGTAGAAAGTATTGCAGTTCGGCAGACACAACTCGTTTTCACTGCATCATGTTAACACCGAGATCCAGCGAAATAGTCCCCGCAACATACCGAGAGTCTTTGATAAAGTCAATGAAGTCTTGTTCGATCTTCACTACGAACAATCGATCACGCGGAGACCGCAGCGCTTCGAGCAACTTCTCGTCTGGAATAGCGGGCATGTTCGGAACGCCATTGAGTGCGGGCATGCCATTGACCAGAGGCTGCGATATGGGCCCCGCGCCATTTAGCGACTGATTAGGGTCATACAAAGCTTGTGGACCATTAGGTATCGTCGGAAATCTTCCTGGGGGAACTCCTCGATGGGGTTGAGGATTCATCACAGCTATTTCGTGTAGCTGATCTCGGAAGGCACGCGCAGCGCCATGATCAGACCCCTGCCGAGAGTCTGCGATGACTGAGTCCGGCGGGGATATAATGTCCTCTTCTTCGACCGCCCTTAGGCTAGCACTGTCATCTGGGCGCAACGACTCCTTCTCGTCCAGCGCAAACGTTGTCGCAGAAGCAACGCTCTTTCCGTCTATACTGGGAGGTTTCCCGGATCCATCTGATGAAGATAGCTGAGTGCTGCTGTCCTCAGTGACAGACACCTTGACTACAGCGGCAGACTGAGGCCTATCAACGACGTCTCCTTTTGTATCCGTGGCTGGTGTTTCCGATACCTCGGCGGTACCTGTCTGCTGCACCAGCTGCGAGATGGCATTTGCAGCGCTGTTGCTCGCATCGTTATTCTCTCGCTTTTCCGTGAGTATTCTCGGTGCTACTTCGCCATTCATGGGGATGGAGCGCGCCTTCTGAGCGATCGCAGGTATTCTAGGTGTCGCAACAGGCGGTCTCGCTTTCGGAACAGAATCTTTCGACATCTGGGGCTTTATGGCTGAAGCCGCGACCTAGCGCTGTCAGCACACCGCCCATGGGAATTGCTTCTTAAAAACCTACCTTGGCGAAAGACAGAGGCCTTGGGAGCGTCTGTTCGCTGGAAACCGGTGTCGCGGATGCCATAGCTATGAGGCGGTGTTTGGTACTGTAGAAGATTATGTGAGCAGTAGAAGGCGACTTAGATGGCCTATGCGCAGGGCGCGGTGATGGTTTAAATGCGGAGGAGGCGAGATGGGGTCCTGAGTTTCGTAGTAGCAGAGCCGTTCAATGAACTGATAGACGCCTGCTTGTGTAGCCGAAAGAATCACCAAGCTCAACGCCGTACGTGGGTCGTCGTAGACCGAAATGAAGGAGGTGTTAACCGAAGTGATGGACGTAATTTTTCAGGAAATAGGGTGCTCAAGGAAAGTCGCGATAACCGGAGCCAGAAAGCTGGACATGTTGGTATGCCGACATTCGTGGGAAAAGTGTAACAGTGTGGGTTTGTTGGAAGCCAAGGTGAAGCAGCCCTGACGACAGGCGTGCGATCCAGCAATTTGGGCGTCTAACGTGTAGGAAGCTGCCAAGCACCCGAATGTAGGGCGCAAGACAAAGGACGACGGGTGAATTGGCTCGTCGACTGGGTATAGGGCGGGGACCGGGCTGTTATGCGGGGTGCAGCGCAAGGCGAGTGAAGGATAGAGAAGCGATGATGGAAGCCGCCAGTGGGCGGGCTTAGTCATGCCGCTCCGCCCAATTCTCCGGCCAAGCTGAATCTGCGCTTTACCGTATGCGAGCAAGGCTGGTCGCGTTTCCTCGCCGAAAGTGACAGAAGAAGATTGAACTTGGCGAGGCTTGGTTACATCTTTATCTACTGCTTCACTGGCACAAGAGTCGCGTTCAGCCTCCTTGCCTCCGTTCCCGTCGGCACCACCATCGTGTTTCAACTATCAGGAAGCCCATTGGATTCGAGTCCTACTGCATACAAGTCCGTCATGTTCCGCCGCCCGGGCGCTGGCCGCTCCAAGGCTTCAGCAGACACTCTCTGCCAGAAGTGTTTGAAGAGAGGTCATTACAGCTACGAATGCAAAGTATCCGCCCAAGAACGTCCATACAAGTCTCGACCTTCTAGGACACAGCAGCTACTCAATCCCAAACTGAAGCCCAAGCTTACGACCGAGGTACCCGAAGATCTCCTGCGCAAGAAGGGCGTCGCCGATGAGATCCTGAAGAAGAAGGAAGAAGACCGCAAGCGCGCGCGCTCACTCTCTACATCATCTGCCGACTCGGTCTCAACCATTTCGACAAACCGCTCCCGCTCACGATCTCCGCCACGACGGAAGCATGGTGGACGAAGACACGAAGGAGACGACGACAAGGCGTTGCGCAAGCGCAGCAGGCGATCGGTATCTACAGACTCGCGCTCATCACGCGCATCAGATGCAGCAGACAGAAACACAAGGCGGCGCATGAGCTCCTTTAGCCCTGGCGAGCGAGGCCGCCGCAGAACCAGGTCAAAGTCGAGGTCAAGGTCAGCGCGCATGCAGACATCACACGAAGATGCTAGAGGAAGAGCGCCGCGAAGCACGAGTGGCAATGACAGATCGCGGAGCAGGAGCGTAAGAAGAGACAGAAGACGACCAGCTCGACGGTACTCAGTCTCGAGATCCCGGTCGCGAAGCGCAGATCCCATGGACACATCAGATGAGCGTAACCCTCCGAATAGAGCATCAAGAGGCAAGCCAGGCGGCTCGCACTCCCTAAATCGTGGACCCTCGAGGTCGCTCTCGCCATACCACAGCAGTCGCGATCGAAGTCCGAGTCCTTATGCCAAGCGTAAAGCTGCACGCCGATCACGCAGCCCATACGAAGCGAGGAATGGAGGACGAGTCCGCGATAGTCCGCGTAGACCGACAAGAAACCGTTTCGACGATCGACCGGCAATGTCGAATGGCAGAGCTGCGCCGCCGCCAGCGCAAGCACTACCGCCCCCTTCGAGAGAGCGTAGCTTGAGCCCATACAGCAAGCGATTGGCTTTGACGAAAGCTATGCAATTAGGGTAGATAGGAAGTTGGTCTTGGAAAAAAGTAGTCGAAACTCTGTCATGGCACCTAGAGACCCTTGTCTTTCAAGGTAGACAAAGGTGAAAGGACAGTAGAATCACAAGGGACGATCAAAGATGGAGGCGTTCTGGTCGCTTCTGCGGGCTGCAGGTATTGGACTGCATCAACTCTAAGCATTTTGGGAAGGCGTTTTTAACTACTTAGTTGCTAAACAAACATATTGAAGCAGGCATTTGCAATTTGCTTACAGCATCCTATCACATCCACGCTCTCTCATTGTTTATCTGCTCGTAGTATGATACCCATTTCTCTTTCTCTCTGTCGTATGATCGTTCCAGCATCTCACAAAGAGCAGCTTGTTAGATCACATCTGTCGCACATCTGACTATGCGGCCTGTTGTATTTACAACCTCCCACCTCAAACCGTGTACTCAAACGCCCTACTAGAGCTTCCCATGCTCGCGTACCATGCGAAAATCCATAACCTACCGAAATCTAATCATTGCAGTCTCGCATCGAGAAAGGTCCAGGATTTGTGTGTACAAGTGAAACTTTGGACGTGCTACCAAGGATCCTCAATTGAATCCAAATACCCACCTCCTTATTGAGATTGGATCGCGTGGCGAATCTTCCACAACAATATCTTCCACGTCGCTCACGACCGTGGAAGGCGACTGTCCATACACCCACTCAAAAGCATCCTCAATCGTTCCGAGTTCGTCGTTTCCAAAGCTGTCGTATACGAGAAACCTCACTGCGAAAGCGTTTCGATTCTCTGGATCTTGGATATGTTGTGCAAAGGTAATGTCGCAGCGCTCGCGAATTTTCTCAAAGTCTACCATCGCATTCAGGTAGAATCTCCCGAAACCGACCGCTTGGTGGCTCATCAAGTCAGGGCACTGTATTTGCCTGAATACACTGCTGTAGACTGCTATTATGATGATATGCACAATGCCCGAATCTGTCAGGCTTTCGAGATAGGGCAGGTCGATGCCAGCGCATATGTACAGCTTCATGGCGCAGTCCACGATGAAGGCCAAGAGTATCGTGTCCGCTTTGTTGAACCTACCTTGCTCGATCAAACCCTTTGACCATGCGGTCTCCAGGGACGGAGACCATTCTATAGCGTAAGGCCCGGGACGAGATTTAAAGGTATTGATTGAGGGTGGGTTGGGGGCTCTGTCGAGGTGCAGTCTCGTCATATCATTCCTTAATTCTCTCTGGTTTGGCCAAGTAGCGACTTCGAATCTCGTCGTGTTATTTCTCGTTAGCCTCTGTGTCGATTGAAGGTGAAAGCTGGATTGTTGTCGACTTGATGTATTCTGACTTGTCTGAGGCATTTGGGACAATTTTTTGATGCACGGGAGCTTATTATCTTTGAATTGAGTCATCTTTGTACATGATGTTAATTTTATCTGTGGATTTGCATGGCTGATACTATGGTTGACTACCCAGTGATTTCCCTTGGGTTGCAGTGGCGAAACCTTGGTTGACATAGCCAGGACAAGCAATATAGTGAAAAGAGACTGGAACCTGTCGGAACTGTTATCGAACCCCAAGATCCAATATGAGATTCCCTTTGAAGTGCATGCAATGATGAAAGGACGTGACGTTGCCCAAACCTCATGATATGAGGGCCGACGGGAAGGATTAGCTAACCAGCTAGCGCGCCAAGCAAATTATTTGTGTCGCTCAGTTTTCTCCGCTCAGCTGCTGCTCTTCTTCTCTTCACATATTGTCAACGGTCTCCAATAACCCTAAGGTCCTTCCTCGATGAATGGATTCGCCTTTTCCAGAGCAGACCCAGAAGAATAGCATAGCCATTCTAATCCTGCAACTCGTCCACGTCGACTTCGGTCGGCATTGGAGTTGCGGGTTCGCTTTAGGCCAACATACTTCGGTGCGCGCCAAACGTCAGAGGCCTTGTGACCCTGATGCCGACGTCGCCGTAATGAAAAGATAGGTAGCTTGCGACGGGGATGATGCCCTGACAGCTATTGCGCATGGCTTTTGTGGCTGTATGCGTTCCCCCGTCACCGGTATCTAGGTGGTCGGCCCCCAAATACCGATGCCCACAATCTGCATAGTGCCGCATGAAGCGGAAAAAGAATGAGCCAATCACTCGATGTGATTGGTATGCTGCTGAAGTTCGTTGTCGTGCGGATCTAGACTGTCAGGGTCGATGACTACGAATAACGTTGGAACACCCAGCTGAAAGACATACCCCCGCATCTGCTGCCGTGTCACTCCACAAGAAGCAATACACGCAACTGTGGACTGGAGGACACGAGAGCGGCTGAGCAACAGGTTCCGATTCAGCCTGGCTACGACGCCATGCTACTGGTAGCAGTTACAGCAATTTCCTCACCTATTCGTCTGATTCGATCTGTTTCATGCCACACGCGATATCCGTCGCAGCAGACCACCCTTGGCAGGTCGGCTCCGTATTCTCGCATACTCCAAACTAGACCTATATCTCGTTTGGTCAGACGCCTCTTTCGGGCCTGCAGATCATTCGTATTTCATGTGCTGCGAGTTCATTGGCGACATGCGTCCCACAGCGCATTGCATGGCTGAGAAGACGGTCGCCTAGCAATATTACGGCGCAGTCAGATCGGTAAGCCGGAATTTATCCCAACGAAGCGCGCCACGAACGAGAACTGCAGACCTTCCACCTACACTTTGGTGCTTTTGGTGAAGCACACCCTCAGCCCTGCGCATATCCACTCCAACGTCCGCGGGCCGACCCTCCTTCCTACGGCTTGCTACAGTTGCCCTCACTCTGACAAACAGCTTCTCGCATTTCCTGTGTCTCACGTGTGCTTGTCAAGAAACGTCATGAATGTGTATCATGGCCTACAATCTACCAGGCGCGCTCCTTCTGCTTAGCTTGGTCACTCAGTCCTTATCACAGCAGGATGATCCCGTTAAAGGATTCTGTCGACGATGGGGTCACTCAACGGCGCAGATTGACTCGAGGCTATACATTGATGGTGGCATGATAGGACAAGTTCCCTTCACGTCAAACCACTCAAGTACGTGAGGCTCGAGAAGACATTCACAAAGTCTATGCCAGTAGTCTAATGACCGACTTTTAGATACATGGCTTTTGTTCAGTGATCTGAACTCATCCACCGTCGAAGCCGGAATGCCAATGCAGTCCGCATACTCAAAGCCTGGCCATATACCTAGCCTCTCGGGCGGATACACTTGGGCAGATGATGTCAACAAATGCTTCTATCAGTTTGGCGGAGAATACGCCGCAGGCGCCAGCCCCATGGATTTCAGTATGTGGACCTACGACGTTCTTCTCAACCAATGGAATAGTACCGAAACGACTGGTGAAAAGGACCTGCAACGAGTGTCCTTTGGTGCAGGAACGCAAGTCGGAAGCCGTGGGTTGGGCTTCTATTTTGGCGGCTGGCTCAGCAACAGAACGGCTCCCGGTTGGGAAGGACCTCCGATGGCCACCAACGGGCTGGTTCGATTCGATATGTCTACAGGCAATCTGCAGAACATAACCGGGCCAGATGATATTGGGAGAGCCGAGGGCCAACTGCTGTTCCTACCTGTTTCGGACAGCGGCGTGCTCGTCTATTTTGGCGGCATCGAGGACTCGTACCGTAACGGCAGCTTTGATGCAGTAGGTGTAGACCAAATCATTCACGAGTGTCTAGACTAACGCTTCGTGTCAGGCAAATATGAGCGTATGTCATCGGTAGTGTGCTCATTCATGTATGCAGCTAATATTATAGAGACCATCCACATCTACGACATGGCTTCATCGAAGTGGTATACACAAACTGCATCAGGCGATATACCTGACACCCGGAGGCAGTTTTGTGCGGATGTCACTTGGTCTGATGACCAGTCGTCTTTCAATATGTAAGATATCATCCTCTTCCCTTGTAACCACTCTATTCCTGCCTCTTCGTTGGTCGATGCTGTCGCAGTGAGCGGTAAAACGCTCACCGCGACTAGAGGTCCTTGATATACATGAAAAACCCTTGATGAGGCTCAAAAGCTTGTACATCAACACTGAGAATCTTGGAATCTTGGTGGCGTTCAAACCACGCCATCAAAATTTTGTAGAAGCTACAAACCTAGTCAACTAAGTGCGCTGTTCTGATCGAGGCATGCTGACGCGGAATAGTTATCTGTATGGCGGATACGGATTTGAAGAATCACCTGCGTACGACGACGTTTATATCCTCTCGCTTCCATCATTTACTTGGATCAAGGCCTTTAGTAGTGAAGAAGTTCCGCATAAAATTGGCCACGGCGGTTGTAGCGCGAATGTCGTCAATCGTGCTCAGATGTTGGTCATAGGTGGCTGGTTCCCCCTCTATGACAAATGTGATGCGCTAGAAGGACAAGGACAACATAATATGGTCCTTGGATATAACGGTGGGGAGGCAAAGCTCTGGGACAAGTTTAGCCCTCAGCTAGATGATTATGTCGTACCTTCGCCTATCATTGCTGCGATTGGAGGAGGGTATGCCTTTCCGATCCGTATTTCAAGATCGTTGCAGCTGATAAGAACAGGCCCACCGGAGGTGCTACAAAGACTTCGCCCGCCACGTGGGGTCATCCAGATCTCGCTACCTACTATACACTCAAACCTACTTTCACAGCAAGGTCGGCCACTCGTGCTGTACCCTCGGCTACCGAATCCCCATCTTCTGGGAGCTCAAAGAAGACAAACGTGGCGGCTATTGCTGGTGGCACAGTCGGAGGACTTGTGGTACTCATTGCCATACTGTGCCTTATACTGTTCTGCCTACATCGACGAAAGAAGGCTTTAAAGAAGAAGGAGGGTGAGACGCCACCCAGTGGTCCACCTGCTGAACTTGCGACCACGGTTCCTCACGAAATGGCCGACACAGACGCTAGCAAGTACGTTTCCATGCATGACCAGGCAGATCCTATAGCTCTTACCCATCATGCCGGCCATGTTCAACAACACTCACACTCCGCTAGCCAAGACTACAGCTCACCTTACTCCGCTCAAGGCCCTCCCTCGTACGGTCACACTCCACCATATGCGTCTCCCGTTGAAGGTGGACATTCGGGCCGCTCACAACGTGTCGAGCAATTCTTCACTGACGGTAATGTTACTCGTAACTCGCCACCAGCTACTTGGGGTACTCAGGTGAACTACGCAAACTCTGCGCCAAGTCAAGATGGTCAATATTCGTATCCCACGCCTACCACACCCCGACAGTCCTCAAACGATCGCATTGAACAGCAAGCTCCAATCCACTACCCACGACCCAGCGATCCTTTGACGCGTGCGCAATATTCTCCATCTTCGTTCTCCGATGACCGAGGAAGCCCGGCAGGGACACAGTATAGCGGCGATGGACAAGCTCACAACATCAGCACCACACATACTCCAGCGCATTTTTATGCTCAATTGCCACCGCATGACTCTCCGGGGGGAGATAATAGGCGACCTATACAGGGGAGGTTTGTGGAAGAAGGGCATATGTAAGATGTTGGCAATATTCGCTTATTTTCGATCGAGCAGGATGAGCCTTTCTTTGCATCTTTGCTACATAGCGATGATGTCTCATCAATGGATAGCTTAATTAATTTGGTGGAGCTGATTCAACTCAATACTGGAAGACTGCGCCTAGAACAACCGGAATGTGGATCCAACCTTTTCAAGGGAAAGTCTAATATCTATTAACATGTCGTACATATGCAACTAGACTGCGATAAGGCAACGGATCGGGCTAGGTTTTCCTTGGGAAGAGTCCTCCTCCTACTGCCACGATATCTTCGCTTGTCTAGTCTATCACAAGATTGTCCCATACTTTCTCATTAAGAGTCTTGTCACACTGTGGCTTTTTAGTTAGGTACAGGTTACAAATATGTCAAAGAAAACGGCAGGACAGGAAGGTATCTTGTCGATTATTTATATTTTATTGCGCCCATGAAGTACGACTACGGCGAACAAATATTGAACTATGTAAGAGTATATCGTCGTTCACACATAAGCATGCTAAAGATCTGGTCAACAAGAGGAGTCCACAACAGTTCCAGACGTGAAGGTATATATGGCAGAAATAGAAA
>JAESFQ010000181.1_pt1 | contig 22625 bp, 14 predicted proteins | sample 9269431 | NCBI WGS metagenome assembly JAESFQ01 (sample SAMN14502588, study PRJNA617103) | algae metagenome | isolation source: Plectolyngbya sp. WJT66-NPBG17 and co-occurring heterotrophs from well... | place: USA: Mojave Desert, Joshua Tree National Park, California | collected 2006-08-06
GGGCTTCGTAACAGAAGATGCCATGAGCTTCTCACCCAAGTCAGGACTACGACCTTGTGTCACTGCCAGGAAGAACACTCCTGCTGCGCGTGGACCACATGGAAAGACTGTTCCTCATCCTTGGACAGGCATCGCCCCAATGATCCATTTCCTGTTTGCCGAGGTCGGTCGCTTAGTTCGTAAGGAGCGTTCGATGGACCGTGAGTCCTCCATGGACCTCCGTCGACGACAGGAAAATCTTCAGAACGCCGCCTCGTTGGAAGAGGATCTTCTAGCCGTCGACTACCCATCGGTCGACCGGGTCATTGACACTGGTGATGAACGTACTCCTAAGGAACACTTTGTTACTATCGCCGAAGCATACCGTCTTACTGGATTGCTGGAGATCTACCGCGTCTTTCCTTCCATCCTCCGTAAGCGTTTAGGATCAGACAAGGCCAAGGGCACCGACAACATAGACTTTGCCTTCCCAACGCCGAGGTTTGAGACAGTTTACGAAGATACCGACATGAAGCTATGGCTCAACTCCCTTGCGATGCACATCATCCGATCGCTCGAGTCTTTGCCTTCTTCGTCTGGTACATTCTGTATCCAACCGCTTCTACTCGTCGTTGCTGCCTCCGAACTGAAGTTCGTCTCCTCGATTGACTTCTTCGATGTTCAGGCTAATGACTCGGAAGTCGTCTTCGCTCGTGAGTTTGTCATCAGGCGCTTGCAAGAGTTCGCCCTTCGGCTACCCAACAAGCCCCTCCGCACAATGATTCAGCTTATCAAGGAAACATGGCGCCAGTCTGATGAGGGTAACGATGCCTTCTGGATTGACGTCATGAACGAGAAGGGTTACCACACCATCATGTGAACCAAACTTGTCAACCTCCATCGGCCTAGAGCGGGACCCCGCAATTCTCCTTACCCAAGACTTTGTTCTTTCTACGACACACTTACAACATCACATTAGCGCTTTTCCGGGATACGGCATTTCTGTACGGCGTTCAACATCCTCTTCCTGTTTTCTTTTTAGCGCGCCATTCCCGGAGACCATATCCTGGTCTTCACCTGTACGACTGTACCCACAGTCCTCGATACGAACTCTAATGTACGGCTTCCACTAGACCCCTCGGTTCTCAACATCCGGTGCTGTGAAATGTGGACTCCCGGCCTACTGCGACACCACCCTAATACAATAACGATACCCACGCGATACCCCTAGCGACCTTACCAGTGCCTACTGCGATGAACAAACCTTTAATACTGGTATCCATCTGGAATGCTCTGCCAAAGACCATTTACCCTTCTGCGACTATATCCCATTACGATACCCCCAGCTGCGATCAGCCCACTGCGATGACTTGTAACGATAGCTGGACCCATACCAGGACCCTATTACGCATAATGACATCTATCGAGATGCCCAGAGCGACAACCCGAGCGACTTAAACTTCCAAGCGACATACCTTACCATGCAACGACTAGTTCCTCTTTTACCCTTGCGATACTCCCAGTCTGTATATTAGTATTCTTCCCTTTACGGTAGGTATGAGTGGATGCTTCCATGTGTTTCCCGATCGCGACATTTTGGCCGTCCGTCCTTGCGCCCACCCACAATTGGATCGATGCATCGTTCGGGTGACTTGTATATAGACTGCTTGCTTTCTTGTTCTTGCTTTGCGATACCCATTTGCTTTGTTAGTTTGGGGAGCGCGTCTGCTTTACGATACCCCGTCGCACGTCTTGTTGTGCGATATTCTTGTATTGGACGCTGTTACACGAAAGGGGTGGGTGTTTGCATGGACGAAAGAAGGAGGGAGGAGCGAGCAAGGAAGTTGCCGCGTGGTAGCACATGCATTGCCAGGTATCATCGTGGGTAGAACCGCAAGATGGGAGGTATGATGAAGACCCTGATGTTGGAGTTTCCTTGCAAGGGTCGTGGCGGGTGCAACCCCATGACATGCGCTGGGAGATAGGGACCTATTGTTTGCTTAGATATGTGTTGTAGTACCAGACCGCACTACCACCACGCCGTTGCGTCGCTGGAATATGCATGCACGGTGAACGTGGACAGGTGGAACGTGGAACATAATACATTCATTCAAAGCCGTGATGTGGGTAACACTACATCACAGGCCTGTTCGCCTCATCATCGCTATCATCATCGTCATCATATGCAATAAACTCCCTCCTCCCACTCGACGCCTGCGTGACAAAGTACCGCGTCGTCTCGTACGCCCGCAGCTTCTTCTCTGCGCCTGGGCTGAACAATGAACTTGCTTGCTGAACATCAGTGGGAATAGCCAGGAGACGCTTCTCGGCACCTGTGAGGCGCAGACTGCTCTTCTCGCATATTGGCTCGGAAGCCGTCTTGCTTTCCATCCTAGCAGTGCAGTTAGTACATGCCATCGACTAAGAAGCAGAAGTGTAGTGACTTACCATTGTTTCGCCAAATGCACAATCTCAGCAACACAAGCCAACACCGCCAGCACAAGAATCACCTGAAGCGCATACAGCCCTACAAACGAGCTCTGGAACTCGGAAGAAGACGGCCGCGCTACCGCGTGACACACGATTCTCCTCCGTGGCCGCGCCGGCGACCGCCCCTCTCCACGACTGCTCATCAAGTCCAACGTCGGAATGGGCTTCTGGGGAGCATCCTTGGTGAATCCTCGCATGTACGCTTCATACAGCTCGGGTTCTGTGTGCTGCAACTTCTCCAAGTCGGATCCTAGGCTCGTGCATATACTGACTGCGGCAACGGGAATCTGTGAAGGGTCTGCGGGTGACCAGTGTGCAGCCGAGGGTGTGTAGGACGCTGGTGCGGGAGTCGGTGACGACGGGTTCTCAGAGACGATCTCGCAGGTGCATTGTGTTTGTGTTGGTGCTGCGAGTGTTGCCGTTGTTAAGAGTAATAGGGTCGCAATTAGCGACGTAGAGATTCTGGCAAACATGGTTGTCGTAATGGTATTTTTCCCCCTCTTTTCTTGCAGAAGACAGGTCGGTTATATGGGTATTATGCGTACAAAGCCACGCTGTGTGACGTTGGTACCAAGGTGCGGGGTGGGGTGAAAGAGGCGCAGTGGTGATGGTTCCCTTGCTGTTCGGTCCGTCAATGATGGTGTCTCGGGCGTACTTTTCTAAAATGACCTACCACCAAGGACTGGGCGTTGGAAATTAGTGTAAGTGGTGTGGTTGGTGGAATTGCAGATGCGTCAGATAGGTTGTGTATCTGGAGGCCTGATATATTGGATTGATAAGGATTAGGCAGCAGGGCGATAGGGAAGGTTGGTGTTTGTTGCTTATGAAAGGGTGGTGATGCTATGCACTGGGTAGCGAACAGTGGATGGATTAGGTATTACTCCAAATTACTCGACACAGACAACAGGTGAAATATTGGGTTGCGCGCAGCAGACGCCCGCTCTATATGTAATAACTCCCCTCTTCAGCCCGATTTGTGTTCAGCGCAGCAGCTGTTGTATCAGCTACGCCCACACCACTGCCGGCCGTTTCGTACAGTGGCATGTCGCCGGGGGGGTCTAAGCGACCCTCGAGACCGCCCTGGATCCGCACCACGCTGCGCCTTTTTGCTGGAGCTTTAGCCGAAATGAGCGCCCGTTTGAGCAGTATACGAATCGCGACTTTCCTGTAAGAAGACTAAGATAAAATGCATGCGCTGATGCTAGTTATTGGTTTGTGGATCGTTTAGGGGAGATTGCAAAGATCATTGGTGCACTGGAGGCGCAGCTGGGGAAGGGACTTGTGAGCTAGCGGCATCCCCGCAGGCGGGATTCAAGCATCATCATCGTCTTTAAGCTAGGATAGATGGATGATGCTAGAGATGCTCATTCATCCCAATTTCTTTCCACCCATCTTGCATGTCCGATGATGTCTTCACTCGTTTGCACCTTCCGCCCTCTTCCGCTGTGCGGACCTCCGTCCGTGGATTCGCTTCGCTTCGTACCGCACCTCACAAACAGGGGCCCTCCACCCATGACCACGGACTGCGAAACGTTGCACTCGCACACGGACGATCCGTATCCGGTACCAATCCTTTTCTAGTCCTAGTACAGCACGTTTTCTTCCATATGCATCCTCCCGAGCCGTACCTGAGGCTAGAACAAAGACAAACATTCCTTGGCCAGTGCCTAGAGCGTGAGCTATTAATATTTTTTCTTTTCTCGTTTCGCAGCAGGGCCCTGCAATACTTCGTGTAGTACGCGGGTCTCTGTTAGTCTTGTTGTGTGAAAGCGCGAGCGTTCTGGAGGGCTCTGGACCGGAAAGTTGCATGAGTGATACGGGAACACCGAGTTACCTCCCCGTCTTGTCACATTCCTTGAACCGCAGCTGTCATGTTAGTTGCCGTGACCGTCGAACACGGCGTTGTCTCCGCGCGCCGCTACCTCAGCATATGAAATTCCTCGTGCGATGGCGGGCGGAGGGCCAAACGGTCGGAGTTGTGCATTACCTTTGCCTCGCGAAACGCATGGCTAGAGCTTGTGGTTGATAAAGATCAGGGCTCAGGCATGTGCTGTTTCACGCTGGTGGGTCTTTATACCCGCGGTTGATATCATATCGCGTGATTGCATGTTGGTTGTATCTTGAACGAGGGTTGTGGAAGAAATGGTTTATGAAAGTGGGAGTAGTGGGGATGCTAAGTGTCTTCGCTACAAAATTATCGTCTTTGTGAAACGCAATATAGTATTGGAAGCCTGTACTGACAGTCGTCGCTCAAAGACCGCAATGAGGCTTGCGAAGAGGAATTTTCATTCCTTCACACTTGCGGAAAGGCGTCCACGGATCTCGGCCTTGGTGGCCAGCCTTCCACGATGCTATCCCAGTCCTAGAGTATTGTTTCTCAATTCCTTCTTTGAGCTCATCCCAAGTGCCCACATAGGTAGGATCAATCCTCGACACCTCCTTTCTCATCCACTCGATATCTTTCTGGCGTTCACACTGCCCCAATATTATCCGCTCCAATTCTCTGGTAAGAACACCCCTCCACCCGCCTCTCCCCACATTTTCCATGTTCCGTCTCGACTTGTCGACAGTCTTCTCCTTCGAACATGGCGCCCCAAAGCTCGACGGGATCCGCTCTCCCCTTCTAGCATTCCTTCGAGAGCGCCATCTTTGTGATTTTGCTCTTCTCTTCTTTAAACCGAGCTTTACCGCGAAATCGACACCAATTCTTCCCCGATATGATCCGCTGATGGAGGCAATCATGACCAATAACATGCCAGCATCCGGGCGTAAAGATCTAGACTGCGATATCACAACTGCCCTGTATGGCTTCGAATTCTGCCTGATATCGCAGAACGTCCACTGCTTCATAGCGGTCTTATCAGTAAGCCATTCGGCAGCATGAGGTATTTCGGCAATCGTACACGGAATCAAAACACTGCCCTAGAAGCCAATGTAGTTCTCTTGCTATCTCGCCAAGCCGGTGGATAGACTTCGTGATGTACAGATCTCGATACCAGTAAACTGCACGTGTGTTCCAGATCGTCTACTTACGCGATGCGAGCGCGAAAGCAGTCAAGCCCCAGGACCCTTCCTTGTTGCTGCAGCGCAATGTTCCGATGGTAGCGCTTCCCAAGCCACACGAATGATCCGACCCACAGCGGGGTAATTCCGATGGACGGTTTCGCTTCTTCATACATCACATTACGGAAAGAACATCACAAGCGCAAAGTCTCCCCAGCTCATATCCTCAAGCTGCAGGGACTAGGTTAGATAACGTGTCTGCATTCGTGTGTCGCTCGACAGAGTGTGCAGCACTTGATCAGCAGATGGCCGCGCTAACCGCGCTTGGAAGGTACATGCGACATTCCGCCAAAGGGATCACGGCGGTATAGCTTTACGTGTTTGAACGTATCGCTATGGTTTATCATCCAAGATCCCCGCTTCTACGCTTCAAGATACGGGCTCGGCAAGATGTTTAAGTGTAGCTACATATAAACTCAAGCGTGCCCCGCGGCTTGATGATATCTCTCTCTTCATCTACACCACACTATCATAGGGCTGTAAGATCATATTGCCTTCTCTCATTCAACCACACACTGCACTATGGCACTTCATCCCTTCAAGATCCTCAACGTGGAGGAGACACGCATTGCGCGTGACACGGTCCTCTCCCTCTACAAAGACTGTATTGTCAACTTTCGAGAGATCTTCCTCCAAGAACCCGAAAAGGAACTCATGAAGCAGTACCTCGAACTAGAACATGCAGCAAAGCCCGGCCAGTCACCTGCTTCCAAGCGGCCACCGCGGTTGGCAAAGTGCCAATTCGATGTCATCGGCTCCGACAAAATACCAGAATATCACGAATCCATCATTGATATTGAACAGAGGAAGAGGGTGCGGCACGAGGTTGTGGGAAAGGAGCACCAAGCTGCTTTGACGTTGTGGGAGTTTCAACACCTGGTTAAAGCTTGTGATGAAAGCGAGATGTTCAAGGAAGCCATGGCTGAGATCAAGCTACCTGAGGGATTTGAGTTGGTCGTTGAGCCTTGGTAAGTAACCATTCCAAAGCCACTCTCTAAGTTTACTAACGTTATTAGGCCATACGGTGGTCTTGACATTGGGGCTGAGAACCGAAGATACTTTCAAGGATTATGTTTCGCCCAAGACATGAGGAACGGGAATCCCGATTCAAACTTCTACGCCTACCCCTTACCACTGATTCCTGTCATGGATGCACAGACGAAGAAGATCGTTCGCATTGATCGCCCAGCCACAGGTGGAAAAGGCGATAGTCTCACTGGCCAAACACACTCGGAGCGTGTTCTAGACCATTGTGAGAGCGCAGAATATGTCCCTGAGCTATTAGAAGGCGGCCTTCGACAAGACATGAAGCCCATCAACATCACACAGCCAGAGGGAACCTCCTTCAAGGTTACAGACGAATCACTGGTCGAGTGGCAGAAGTGGAGCTTCAGGATTTCATTCAACCCCCGTGAAGGAGCCGTTCTACACGATGTCAAGTACGAGGGTAGAAGCATCATGTACCGGATGAGCATCTCTGAGATGTCAGTCCCGTACGCCGATGCCCGTCCACCCTTCCACCGCAAGCAAGCCTTCGACTTCGGCGACGGAGGTGCTGGTAACTGTGCCAACAACCTGTTCCTGGGATGCGACTGTCTCGGCGTGATTAAGTACTTCGATGCTGTCGTTATTGGCTCCGACGGCGAACCAAGGGTTCACCCCAATGTCGTTTGCCTTCACGAGCAAGATAACGGCATTGGCTGGAAGCATAGTAAGTACGTCCATAACACCTTCTCGACTCAAACTAACATACGGAACCAGCGAACTGGCGAACCGGACGCGCAGTAGTGACAAGACTGCGAGAACTCGTTGTTCAATTCATCATCACCCTGGCAAACTACGAATACGTCTTCGCTTTCAAGCTTGACACCGCCGGTGGCATCACCCTCGAAGTCCGAGCGACGGGCATCGTTTCCGTCGTCAACATCGACCCTGGCAAGACATCAGAATACGGCAACGTCGTATCAGGAGGTGTCCTTGCCCAAAACCACCAGCACATCTTCGCAGCTCGTATGTCTCCCATCCTCCCCATAAAAACCACAACAACAACACCTCACTAACCACCCGCCACAGGCTTCGACCCAGCAATCGACGGCCACAACAACACAGTCCTCTACGAAGAATCCCACGGCGTGCCCGCGAACAAAGAAACCAACCCCAACGGCAACTTCTACGAGATCCGCAAGACCGTCATCGACAAGTCCACCGGCGTCGACGCAAACCCCTTCGACCACCGCGTCTTCAAAATCATCAACCCCTCCAAATCGAACCCCAAATCCGGTAACCCCGTAGGCTACAAATTCGAACCCTTGCCCACGCAGAAGATACTCGCTGCACCCGGTAGCATCCAAGCCCAACGCGCGCTCTTCACAAACTACCATGTGTGGGTGACAAAGTACCAGGACGACGAACTGTACGCTGCGGGTCGGTTTACGATGCAGAGCCAGCTTGAGCGGGGCGGTGTGCACGACATGGTAGCTCGGAAAGATGATGTTGTTAATGAGGATGTGGTGGTCTGGAATGTCTTCGGATTGACACATAATCCACGGTAAGATGGTGATCTCCCTTTCTTTGAGCCGGACGATGTACTAATGATATGCAGAGTTGAGGACTGGCCTGTTATGCCGGTGGAGATTTACCAGCTTCACTTCAAGCCGAGTGACTTCTTCGAGCGTAATCCGGCGATTGATGTACCGAGTACGAAGAATAATGCGTCGGTCTTGGTGGAGAAGGAATGTTGTTCTGGGGAACAGAAGCTTTGAATACTGCTTCAACGTTGTGTTACTTAGCTGGCTATGTGTAATGAATTCAAGCATAAATCGTAAAGTGTAGCCTCATAGAGGGAAAGTAATCGTGATGCGATCGAGGCGTAACGATACTGTGATGGAGGAGTATTTCATACTATGCTGTACTATGTGCGCTTTACACTCCAGAGAGTTAGCCCGACCTGATTCTCATCCATTCGTCAAGCAGTGGTATACCAAACGCCAAAGAACTCCAAAGTCATCATGCTCATACACACATATTTACATTCCCCAAGCGCCAGTGACGGCATTCAAAGCACCGTCAACGGCCTCCTCGAGAGTCTCAACCCTCAGTCTGAGTGTGCGGTTCTCCTCTCGCTCCTTTGCCAGACGGCCCCAGACAGCAGATTGTGCGCCGCCCTGGCAGTTGGCGCATCCCCACCCGCCTTTCGCGATGTCGACTTTGCCTTCCTGACCCTTCTCGTATGTGCTTCCTCGTTTCAAGGGTTGAGGCTTCCGGCCCTTCGGTGTGATATCGTGGATATCGTTGTCGAGAACGGAGGAGCGGTCGGTACCAGTAGGGCTGAGGCAGTTCCTTGAGAAGACACTCGCGGCATCGGTCTCGGTCTCAGATTCAAAGCCAGAATCGACGCTGATCTCTGAGCCTGACACGCGGTTGTGTCGACGGGCAGTCTCCTGGCAGGACGCGTGCTCACACTGCGCTGCTCTTCTGATCAGGGCTAGATTCCTCTTCCGAGCTGCCTCCTCTTCTTGACGAGCCTTGCGCTCAAACGCAAGGTCCTCCATGAGAGTTTGCATTTGCCCATCTTGCTCAGCTGCTCGTGCCGCCATGGTCTCAAGCTGCATCTTCAAATGCCTTGCTCGTGTCTCCGCCTCGTCAAGCTCGTCGTCCTGCGCGCTCTGTTCGGCATGTGCATCTCCTAGGGCGGTGGAGAGTTGGCGGTAGGCGGTCTGGTAGCGAGAGAGGAGCGCTTCGGCGTTGGTGAGGAGATCGTGGAAGGACGAAGGTGCCAGTGGATCGGCAGGCCCGTGTGGAAAGAGCGACTGTGAGATGTTCAGGTTGAGGAGCTCGTCGTCGGGGTTGTGGTATGTGGGCGACTGCTGTGGAGGAGGCACAACGGCATTCTTTTGTGTCGACAGCAGCCATGCGAACTTGCTGCTAGTGGTGGGCTGGCTCGGTGCCTTGCTTTGTGTTTGAGTGTCGTCTGATCGTCTAGGGCTCTGCGATGTGCCCCTCGTAAGGGAAGAGCCGCGGTTGAAAAGGTTAGTCATCATATTGCCTCTCTCTTCTTCCTCCCCCTCGGACTCGGAGTCGTATTCCTCTCCTGACTCGGAGCCGGAATCTGAATACTCGTCTTGTTGCGAGACACCCAGCTTCACGGGCGCTGAAGAGCCGTTGAACCAGTTCTGTAGTGCTCTAATCTTAGGCTGGCTAGCGCTCGACTCGATGGCGCCTCTGGAGGGGATGAAGCTTGCCAAAGACTTTGTAGGTGAAGATGCTCTTGAAGTATGTTGTTGAATTGTCGATGTTGCGCGATTGAAGTTGTCGAAGATGGTCCCAGTCAATGTCCGCTGGTGGCTACTTCGGCCAGATCGAGGAAAGTCCTCTAGTGGGGAAGGTGCATGTGGATCATATGCGGTTGCAGTAGTAGGTGTCAAAGCGGAAGGTGGTGGTTGCAGGCCGGTAATGTCAACGTCGTCGAAGCTGCGCAGTTGATCGCCAACCACAGGAGCCGACTGCTTTCGACTATGGTACGATGGCGCTTTTACGCCGGTATGCTGCGAGCTATGGGTCGCATAAGGGGCCTGAGGCGGCTGTTGAAGCTCTAGGTTTTGAGGGGCGATGCGACTCATTCCAAACTACTGCAGCTAGACGTCCGGAGCCGGGATTGCAAGAGTGGTACGCTGGTCGGAGAGCGGGGAATGGGTCAGTCGCCCAACGATTTGTCGAGCAGATAGAAGAGTAGTTGTGAAACGCGAAAGCAACAGTTTCCTGGCTGCCAGGCGGGGTGCGTGTGCTGAGGGTAACCCGGCCAACACAGGCAATCTATCGATAAGAACGAGGAACGAGAGTCGTGGGGAGATGAAGCGGCGGTCAACGAATGTTTGGTCGTAAAATCGATAGTAGATGCAGTGCGAAGTGTCACTGTAGATGTAGTGTACCAAAGAGCAAAAAGAGGGTTCAACGTTCCGTTGAGCAAAGGGACAAGGTTTTGACCGTGGTAGTTGTTTTCGCGTGGTTGGCAGGAAACAGCGTGGCAGGGAATCCAGATTTTGTGAGGCTGGGAGGACGACTAGCTCGCCCGTCATGTCCGCAACGCACACCGCAACACGTAGCCGTCGCTTAGAGAATCCAATAACCCCTTGCCAAATAGAATGCTCTAATGCAAGACAAGCTGTAAGATGCCCTCGACCCTGTTTTCAATCCGTTCTGTTTACGTTCGCGTTTCAAAACATTCCATCGTGCCACATTTAGCGCACGGCTAGTACGCGTCGAAATCAGCAGGGAAGACCTATGTGAAAAAGCTCACTCAACAACAGATGCTTCAGAGACTGAGACGCTGTTTGCATGTATCCTGTGATTATGGGATCATAGATCTGTTTCCATTCAGTGGAGTTGCTCACACTCGCCGACTGCATTACCCCACAAAAGTTCACACCGAATAATCGCATACCCTGAAAAAGTTCACCGCATCTTCTTGTAGCCAGACCCTCATTCAAATTGTTCTACTTCTGCATGAGCAGGTGAGCATTCTCTGCCGTGCCCCAACGCTCAGCCGCATCCTCGGGTAGCACCACCCAAGGCGCCTTCTCTCGCAGGAATATATGCTTCACAACCTTGGGTGCCACCTCAGTCTTGAGGCTCTCTACATCGATCGTCGCCATGCACAGAGCCATCTCGTCAGGTTCAGATGAGTAGCACATGGATACCGGAGCTCCACAGCCTGAGCAAAATGTTCGCTCCGCAACATCCGATAGTCTTAGAACCGTGCGGGTATCCGAATGTGTGAAGGAAAGACTGTCTCTTGGAACATGCGTGAAGGGCAGAAAGCCAGAGCCTGACAATTGCTGACATGCGCGGCAATGGCATATCGTGATGTCTGAGGGTGCGGCGCTCGAGGTGTATTGTACGCCGCCGCAACGACATCCGCCTCGGAAGACAACATCGTCTTGAATAACTTGCGGCACGTATCTCGAACCGTCCGCAGCTAGACAGAATGTTACTTTCCTTCTCATTCAGCTTCATGGATTACTTACGTCTCCGCGCAATACCGAGAAAGACCGAGTCAATCTCTTCAATCTTGCCATCTATCGCCAACTTTTCCCATTCCTCCTTGTAGAGACCTTGCGCTTTCCTTCGAATGTCATTATTTGCAAATGTCCTCGCAACATCCTTGACAATCACGTTCTCGACGAAGAAGTCATCCCACTGCTCCATGTCATAGAAACGCCTGCCGTATCCGGCTTGAGTCTCGACAGTAAGAACTTGTTCTACCTCCAAGCCGGCAGACTCCAGCATCTGTTTCAGCGTATCTTCTGATTTGCTCCATGATCGGTTGTATGGAATGGGTAGCTCCAGTCTGCGAGCGACTCTCTCAAGCACCATGCCGGAGATCAAGTTTCTTGGGTGTGTCGCGTCCATGGCAATCACGCCTCCAGGCTTCAGGAACTCGGCCCAATGCTCAATGGCAGCTTTCGGATCGGGAAATAAGACGAGAGCAGAAGCCACTGTAATGACGTCAAACTGCATTCCTTTAAGCTCTTCCGTCTCGTGTAGATGCAGGGCGTCGCCTTTGAGGAAGGTTGTGTTCGCGTATTTGTCCCCTCCTTGAGTCTTCCTGTGGGTAGCCACCGCGAGCATACCAGGGGTCACATCAACTCCGATGACACGTCCTTGTGGTCCTACTACCTCTGCTTCGCGGAATGTCAACAGACCGGTACCACATGCCAGATCTAGTACTTGCTGGCCTGGCTGGATGTCGAGATAGGAAATGAATCGCCTTGTGAAATCGTTGTGCCAAGTGGCATCGTAATCCCAGGATTTCGAATCGTAGAACCGGATAGCATCCGCTGCTTGTCTTTCGCTTGCCATTTGGAGTGATATGGAATTATTGGTCGTTGCAGGATCGCCAGGTCTTTTTATATGTATTGGTTATGGTGAGCGTTCAGGTGACTGAACCAATGAGAGGCAGATTGGTCAGACTTGCTTTGAATGTGGCCAGTCACACTTGACCAACACTTTTTCCTCTCTTTACCAACAATGATGCAAATGTGACGAAAGTTGCTCTTCAATAATTATGAACAGTGTCATTCGATTTTATATTCTTCCTCCCGGTTTGCACGAACGAAGCTGAACGTCCCGTGAGGCCGCAGGAGGGGTGCCGAAGTCGTGAGCCACTAACGCTGTAGTCGGTAAGCGCGAGCAGCTAACCACGTGCAGCTTTGTAATCCTTCCTGCTCGATGGCTCCTTCTAAAGTAGCATTTCCACCTTCCTCTTCTTCTTCTTCGTGGATATTTGTTGCTCTATCAAAACTCCGCCCCCCGCTGGATGAAACCAGAGGAAAGATGCTCACTTTGCCCTTTTCAATTCCAGCGTGGCAGTGGTGAGCCCCTCGTCGATTCGAGATCTGCAATCTGAGCACTGTGCTGCAGTCACCATAACCTAAATGACTGCACTGAAGCTTTTGTGTCATCGCTTCTCGAGCGATTATCGCAAAGCTGATTCATGTCGCAGGACTAGAGACACGGCTTTCTTTGATAATGGAATAGGTGCGACTGAGGACTAGCTGATGTTGTAGCACATTGAAGCAGTGTCAGAACATCTATGCATCTGCAAAGCGCGTAAACCCATCCGTCCGCGCCTCCTATGACCCTTTCTACGACACTACTTGGCGACACGGGTCGCAGTTCTTTTCATCGTCTAGCCCACGAGGGCACCTCCGAACGAGAGATTGACGAGTCAAGTAAAAACATGCTTCTACGGAAGGTATTCCACAGGTCTGTATAAAGTGCAAAGAGTGTCGACCATATGCTGCCGGATGAACCTGCGTGGCTGACGAACAGGCTAAACGGCACTTCAGTAAGTGCCCCACTGCACCCCGCAACGTGGGGAAGCATAGAGAGCCGCGATCGCGGTATTAATATCTGTTCATCGGTAGAACCAGGGCTCCTAGAGTGGGTATGTCTTCCTGCGCCCAATCGTTCGTCAAGGTGTGACGAGCTCTGTTTGGAAATCCCGGCAAAGTGTTCGCTACACTGCGCCATGCCCATATTAGTCTACAACGCCCGGATCTGAACATAGACTAAGTGGTCACGACTCGTTTTGGAAGATACGGCAGGCCAAGGTTACTATAGTACGAGGCGGTTTTCTCGCGGCTCAAGGGAACTTTTGCACTCCAATCGATGACACTAACTATGCAGATTAAGAGCAGATTTTCCATCAATGAGCTGCAACCGCAGAGGGTTGTTGTGCTACGTGTTGAGGGCACTTCCATAGATGTTTGAGTGAGTTACCCAGAGAAGACGTGACAATGTCCAGAATTCCTCATATTATATCGTTTCTAGGGCCTGAAGATAAAATCGGCCTGCGTCAGTCTACCCGGATCTCGACAGCATGGACTCTGACACCCAGAGCAGACCAAGATGCTGTATATGCAAAAGTCGTGAGCCTACAACGTTCCAATGTGATAACGCCTGCTCCACGAGTGCGTGGGGAAAGTAAAAGAGACCAGCAGGTGCCAAGGCGTGTTGCCTTGATTGCAGAACAGTCACGCTAGGAAACTTACTTTGTTACATCACGCATTCATCTAGTGGCTATATTTTGCCGGGGGGACGCGGAATGCTTGTGGGGGACAAGACCAATATATAAGGGATGAGCGCTCTTCAGCAACCCCAGTGTTCCATCCTGCAGTGTCTCGAATACCATCGATCCGCCCAACATGAAGTATTCACTTGTTCTTCCACTCCTTGCTACGACCATTCTTGCAGCGCCGGCTATTGAACAACGCCAGGACGCCACATGTACCGTGCCGACGACCTTCCCCAGCACCGCCAACGCCAAGTTGCCAAACCCTTTCAAGTTCTTCGACGGAAGGGCTGTGACTACCAAAACCGACTTCGCATGCAAGAACAAAGAGGTCAGCGCAGCCATGCAGGCACAAGAACTCGGTGACTTCCCCAAGAAGCCATCAAGTGTCACTGCGACATTCTCTGGCTCCTCGCTCTCCATCACCTCGACTGAGGGCGGAAAGTCGGTTTCCTTCTCGGTCTCTATCAAGAAGCCTAGCGGAACTGGTCCTTTCCCCGCCATCATCGCATATGGTGCTGCTAGTATCCCAGTTCCCAACAACGTTGCGACGATCACCTTTAATAACGATGATATCGGTCAGCAACAAGGTGGCAGCAGCCGTGGAAGAGGCAAGTTCTTTGACTTGTACGGTTCTGGCCATAGTGCTGGTGCTCTCACTGCCTGGGCATGGGGTGTCGATCGTATCATCGACGCTCTTGAGGCTACTCCTAGTGTTGGCATCGACCCCAAGCGCGTCGGTGTGACTGGCTGCTCTCGTAACGGAAAGGGCGCCTTCGTCGCCGCCGCGCTTGTTGGCCGCATTGCTCTGGGTCTCCCGCAGGAATCTGGCTCTGGTGGTGCCGCATGCTGGCGTATCTCCGACTCTGAGAAGTCCAAAGGAAAGAACATCCAGACCTCCAGCCAGATTGTGGGCGAGAACGTATGGTTCTCCACGAGATTCAACTCTTTCAGCACCAGGTCTAACACCCTGGCTACCGACCACCATCAACTCGCTGGTTTGGTTGCTCCTCGTGGTCTGCTCGTGATCGAGAACGAGATTGACTGGCTCGGCCCCGTGTCCACTACTGCTTGTATGAAGGCTGGTCGCCTCATCTACAAGGCCCTTGGTGTACCAGATAACATGGGCTTCACCGGCTCCGGCAACCATAACCACTGCCAGTTCCCATCCAACCAGCAGACCGAGCTCACTGCGTTCATCAACAAATTCTTGCTCAACCAGAGCTCAAACACTGCCAACATCGAGAAAGGCCCGTCTGGCGCTGATGCGGCAACGTACATTGATTGGACCGCACCTACGCTCACCTGAACCCAAAATTTCCTGGCGGGAGGTATAAAAATAAGGAAATTGACTTGGGCTTCAAATTTTGTACATAGCAATTACTTCGTAGTTGAATGATATGTTTACCAGAATTGTAACCTCCCATAAAATCTTGGCTGCGGACCCAGTACAGTTTGTACCTAGAAGGCGAATATTATCACAGCTGAAACAAATGAATGTGCAGATCAAATGGCGGACTCATCTATACACGATTCGATGGACGTTCGGAAGACATTCGCACACTTCCCTCACTGTTTGTTCGACTGTGCCCGTATTGTTGTGTTGAGGGTGGGCTGAGGAGAGCGTCAAAGGCCTCTCACCGTCACCCAGCGCCAGTCTAGATCTCTCACCACCAAGACTTTTCTGGCTGATAAAGGGACTATAATAGGCTTAGTGTCGGAGGAAGGCGTCTGGAATCTTGGAACAATATGATCAATCAAGTGTAGCACTGTAGCCAGGTCAGCAAGGATCACAAGACGAGTTTGATGTTCACTGGGCCGTGGTAGCAGGTTTGGAGGGGTCGTTGGACGTGGCACCCACTCCACTCGTTCCTCCGCCTCCGATGCGGTGGCTGATTTCGGCACTAGTCCACGTCCAGCGCGTTGTTTATCTCCCTACCCCACAACGACTCTCGCAGTGAACGTGAATGAGGGCGACTGAGGAGGAGTGACAAGTCGCAGAAAGTCGACCACTACGCGCTGATTGGCCCAGCCCCTAATCCAGCCATCACATGATTCTCGCCAAGCCGCTAACTCGTTTGCGCGCAACAACGCTCAGGCTAGAGACGTCCGCAGACGCTCAACACCACCCATCCCGATATCACGAAGACTTGCGCCCGCATCTCAACATCCCCGCAACACGCTGTCCACGACGCGTATAGCGGTTCCCGACGCTTTTAGAGCGCGCCTGCGCCTTCGCCACCCCCCACAACGAAATTGCGCGCACCCCCTTCAGCCTCACCACACAACGCGACTCTGTCAACGGCGGACCCCCGAAGGTCTTTCATCGGCTTCATCGACGAAAGGGCCTCCACCACCACCACGCCGCACGATAATGTTATAGAATCGCCTCACGCGCCACCATCCCTCCCGCGACTGTCCTTCCCTCATAATTGCGCGATTTTCATCTTCCTCAACCCCGTACGGCAACCGCGTTCGAGAGCGGACATCTTGTATCTTGGCTACTCACCGCGCACCGCGACCAACACACTGAGCCACCACCACCATGGCGTCGGTTCAGACCAACCCAGAATTGCCTGGGCAGGGTCAGCTCGCCGCTAACATCACGCGAGAGCAGATTCAGCATGTCTTCCAGGTACGTACCTTTTCTGCCATGTCTCCTTGCGCCACTAGCAATCGCCTCAGCTTAAGAAGCTCACTAACATTGTCTCTAGCGTTACACCGCGATGAAGCAACAAGGCGTACCCGAGACCAATCCGGAGTTCATCAAGGCGCGCAACCTTCTCACCATGGTGCAGAAGCAGAACCAGTACCAGCACCAGCAGAAGATGCTACGGCAACAGCAAATGCAGCGCCAACAGGGCCAGATGGATTCACAAGCCGCACAACAGAACGGCACCAAGCCAGTTGCTTCCACTGATGGCAAAGTCGCTACGCCTGCGCCTGCTTCCAGCGGACCTTCATCTACCATACAAACTGCGACTGCTGGTGGGCAAGCTCCTCCTGGAGATGGACAGACCCCCACATCAGCGACTGGTGGCTCGATGGCGCTGAACAAAGATCAGCTCCTCATGCTGCGCGCCCAGATTGGAGCTTTCAAGCACCTCTCCAAGGGTCTTCCATTGCCGACTAACATGCAGCAACAAATATTCGGTCACCACCAAGCTAAGAAGCCCCAGAATGCTGCCGAGGCCGTAGCTGCTGCTTCTCAGATGCTCGACAATGCTACTCGCGCAGGCAGCACCTCGAGCGCAAGTGGTGGCGCAGTACAGGAAACTCGGACACTACCTCGTCTTCCCGATACTTTCATTGATCCTTGGAGCAGTGAAGCTTTCCGCGATGTGAACTACATCTCTCACACTCAGCGCAAGAATCGACCATACCTGGCAACTATCATGCCTCAGGGCGTTGATGTGGATGCAGTTCAGCAGAGCATGGAAGACATACGCAAGGAGCGCGAAATTCTTCTTTACAACCGTCTTACGGCAAGGAAGGCTGAGCTGGAGAAGGTGCACGCGAACATTGGTTCTTGGGATACCAGCAAGACCGACACGCCCGAAGACGATGGAAAGGTCAAACTGGCTCTTGTCATTGAGCAGAAGAAGCTCAATCTCTTGGAGAAGCAGCGGAAACTGCGGAGAGAGATTGCCCAGCAGATGATTCACGCTGACAACCTTGCGATGACAGCAAACCGAACTGTATACCGACGTCTCAAGAAGCAATCGATGCGCGAAGCCCGTCTTACCGAGAAGCTGGAGAAGCAACAGCGCGATGCACGCGAGACCAAGGAGAAGAAGAAGCATCACGAGTTCATCGATGCTATCCGCAAGCACCGCACCGAGCTGCAGGAATCTGGCGCGGCTCAGCGTATGCGTCTGCAGAAGCTTGGCCGTACCATGATCACAACACACCAAAACATCGAGAAGGAAGAGCAGAAGCGCATCGAGCGCACTGCCAAGCAGCGTCTACAGGCTCTCAAGTCCAACGACGAAGAGACTTACCTCAAGCTTTTGGGCCAAGCGAAGGATACACGTATCTCGCACTTGCTCAAGCAGACCGATGGCTTCTTGAAGCAACTCGCCGACTCCGTCAAGGCACAACAGCGATCTGCAAACAACTCATACGAGCCGGAGGAGCCAGAAGAGGAGAGCGAAACCGAGTCTGGTGACGAAGATCGTCCTGGCAAGAAGAAGACGGACTACTACGAGATTGCTCATCGCGTCAAGGAGGAGGTCACACAACAGGCTTCCAACTTGGTTGGAGGTACTTTGAAGGAATACCAGCTGAAGGGTCTACAGTGGATGATCTCACTGTACAACAACAACCTAAACGGTATCCTTGCAGACGAAATGGGTCTTGGAAAGACTATTCAGACCATCAGTTTGATTACCTACCTAATCGAGAAGAAGCGACAGCCAGGACCTTACTTGGTCATCGTACCGCTGAGTACATTGACCAACTGGACCAACGAATTCGAGAAGTGGGCACCAAGCGTTACCAAGATTGTCTACAAGGGTCCTCCGAACTCGCGTAAGCAATACCAGCAGCAGATCCGCTGGGGACAGTTCCAGGTTCTCCTCACAACATACGAGTTCATCATCAAAGACAGACCAGTTCTCAGCAAGATCAAGTGGGTACACATGATTGTCGACGAAGGTCACCGTATGAAGAACGCCGGTTCAAAGCTCAGCATGACGATTACCCAATACTACACAACGCGTTATCGTTTGATTCTTACCGGTACCCCACTGCAAAACAACCTTACGGAACTGTGGGCTATGCTCAACTTCGTCCTCCCGACCATCTTCAAGTCAGCCACTTCCTTCGACGAGTGGTTCAACACTCCATTTGCGAACACTGGAGGTCAAGACAAGATGGAACTCACCGAAGAAGAGCAATTGCTCGTCATTCGCCGTCTTCACAAGGTTCTTAGGCCTTTCTTGCTCCGTCGTCTTAAGCGCGATGTCGAGAAGGATCTTCCCGACAAGACGGAGCGTGTGATCAAATGCAACTTCTCCACGCTCCAGGCGAAGCTGTACAAGCAACTTGTCACACATAACCGACTTATGGTCAGCGACGGCAAGGGTGGAAAGACTGGTATGCGTGGTCTGAGCAATATGCTGATGCAGTTGCGTAAGCTGTGCAACCATCCGTTCGTATTCGAAGAGGTTGAGGACGTCATGAATCCTACCAAGAGTACTAACGATCTTCTATGGCGTGCGGCTGGCAAGTTCGAATTGCTGGACCGAATCCTGCCCAAGTTCCAGGCTACAGGCCATCGTGTCCTCATGTTCTTCCAGATGACACAAATCATGAACATTATGGAGGACTACTTGCGATTGCGAGGTATGATGTACCTGCGTCTGGATGGAGCGACCAAGGCAGATGACCGGTCTGATCTACTGAGGCTGTTCAATGCTCCCGACTCACCGTACTTCTGCTTCCTGTTATCCACGCGTGCCGGTGGTCTTGGACTGAACCTTCAAACCGCTGATACGGTTATCATCTACGACTCAGATTGGAATCCTCACCAGGATTTGCAGGCCCAAGATCGTGCCCATCGTATTGGTCAGAAGAATGAGGTCCGCATTCTGCGTCTTATTACTTCCAACTCAGTCGAAGAGAAGATTCTTGAGCGAGCCAACTACAAGCTGGACATGGACGGCAAGGTCATTCAAGCTGGCAAATTCGACAACAAGTCCAAGGATGACGAGCGAGACGCCATGTTGCGAATCATGTTGGAATCTGCTGAAGCTGCTGAGAGCCTTGAACAAGAAGAGATGGACGATGATGACCTGAACCAGATCATGATGCGTCACGATCATGAGCTGATAACTTTCCAGGAGATGGATCGAAAGCGTTTGGCTGAAGATCCATATGGTCCAGGCAAGCCGCTTGGCCGCCTGATCGGCGAGAGCGAGTTACCAGACATCTATCTGAACGAAGAGGCCCCCATTGTCGACGAGAAGGATGATACGCCTGCTGGCCGTGGCGCTCGAGAGCGCACTCGTGTTAAGTACGACGATGGTCTTACCGAGGAGCAGTGGCTGGAAGCTGTCGACAACGACGAAGATACCATCGAAGCTGCTATCGCACGGAAAGAAGCCAAGGTCGCCAAGCGGGGTAGAAACAAATCCTCTAGAGGGGGTGACGAGGATTCGCCTGCGCCTTCACGCGCCAGCTCAGAAGAGCCCATGCCGAAGAAGCGAGGTCGTAAACCCAAAGCTGAAAAGCGCAAAGCCGACGAAGCCTCTCTCGACGTTGACCTTGCCCCTCGAAAGCGTGGTCGGCCTGCTCCAGCCAAGGACATGCTTCACCCTGAGCAGCGAGCGTCACTTCAGAAGGTCGTCAATGTTGTTTACGAAGCTCTCAACGACCTGGAAGAGGAGTCGCAAGATCCAAACATTCCCAACCGTGGCATCATCGACCCATTCATCGAACTGCCAGACAAGTGGGATTACCCAGACTACTACCAACTGATCAAGAACCCCATCTGCATGAAGCAGATTGAGAAGAAGATCAACAAGAAGGAGTACCAGTCTGTAAAGCAATTCCGTCAAGATCTTGGCTTGCTATGTAACAACTGTCGCACCTACAACGAGGACACGTCATTGCTCTTCCAAGACGCCAATCTTATCGAGCAGACTGCGCTCGACAAGCTGCGTGAGGCAACCGCAGAGTTCCCAGAGTGGCAGGATTACGACGATGGTGGTAGTGTGCACGGTGGGCTCAGCACGATGACAAGTGCAGTTGGCACCCCACGGGCTGGTGTCTGAAGAATGTAAGTTGCGACACGGCGGAACCGTGTATCGAGCATGCACTAACAGCAACAGATGAGAACGTACGTCTTCAAAGACGCGGCGTGATGGGCGCTACGGTTCGATTGGCCTGACATGGAACCACATTATACCTTCTCTACATGTCGTTTTTTGCCTCCCTGTATAACTTGCAAGACCCGGAGAAGATTGAGGAGATTCGACTCTAGGCACTTTATTAGGCGCTGCACGTTTTTCGCCGCTTCACTACATTGGCGCGGCTTCCCATGGTATTAAGATGCTTGATTGAGTAACATGATTCTGGGGTTAAAGGTCTTTTTTCTTCTTCAGTGGAGTTTGATGCATGCATGGCTACTGTAGCTAGAGAGCTTAGTTTGGCTTGCTTTTGATAAAAAGGCAGTCTGATCTTCGAAGAGAGCGAAGAATGTGATCGTTTGCATTCAATGTGGCTTGTTCTGTTTGTTGTGACGAATCTATGTATATAATTTCATGTATGCAGTTGGCAAAGTCACCAATCTAGCGTACAGGCCTTTGTCCATCCCTACAAACATCTGACAACCGTCGGAGCTCCGTCCGGTTATGTGGCCTCTTCGTCTACGCTTGTTCCGCGTTCCACTTGACGCAGTCTTGGAACTTGACGCCTGAACCACCGAAGATGTCTAGTGCGCTGCCAATGGTGAGATCTACCTTGCCCTTGCTCAGCTTCTTCACCAGTTCCAAATCTTCAATCGAGCGACCTCCACCGGCATAAGTGACGGGTATGCTACACCATTCGGCTAATTTCGCAACGAGCTCGTGGTCGATACCGCGTTGTAGACCTTCGACATCGGCGGCGTGAATGAGGAACTCGCAGCAGTGTGGTTCGAGGAGGGATATCGACTCTACATGTGTTCGTCAGCTGCTGTGCTGTGGTAGAAACGAAGGAGGTTGGGTATGTGTACCTTGATTCAGCTCAAAATCGGTAATGGTCTGCCACTTGTTTGTCGCGACGAACCACTTGTTGTCTTTCCTTCGGCATGATAGGTCGATGACGAGTTTGGTTTTGTCGTTGTCGAGGGCTTTTAGGACGGCTTGAAGGCGGTCCATGGAAAAGGTGGATGAGGGGAAGAGGTACGATGTTATAATTACCTACTGCGCTTCGGTTAGTTCAATTCGTTGCTCATAAAAGCCAACGTCCTTGGGGGTGGGCGAAGCTCACCTTGTCCGCACCCTTCTCAATCCACTCGGCAGCATTCTTCTCTGTAATTCCACCGCCAACTTGCATGCCGCCTCTCCATGCCTCCAATGCTTCCTGAGCTGCTTGGTCGTTCCCCGGACCGAGCATTATGACGTGTGCGCCTGTCAAGCCATGTTGTTTGTAGAGGTCGGCGTAGAAGGCGGAGGGATGTTCGGAGGTCCAGTTTGTCTTCAGAACGTCGGGAGTCGTGGTGTTGAGCGTGCCGCCGACGATTTGCTTGACGCTTCCGGCGTGCAAGTCGATACAAGGGCGGAAACGCGTCATTGTGTAATTAGGCCAAACGCGATGTTTGTATGATGGTGTTGCGGGGGAGGGGTCGAGTGAAAGACATACCTAGGGTCCGAGCGAGCATTTGGCGCTAAGAATTTCCCATGTCGAACTTTTGGATCGCCCGTCTTGCGCTCAGCACAACGACACGACAATGGCGCCCGCACTCGGAAAACGGAAGCGCGTAACGCGAAAAGAACTCGAACAACCGTCACGATCACCTTCTCCCTCTTCGGGTGCG
>JAESFQ010000182.1_pt1 | contig 22576 bp, 21 predicted proteins | sample 9269431 | NCBI WGS metagenome assembly JAESFQ01 (sample SAMN14502588, study PRJNA617103) | algae metagenome | isolation source: Plectolyngbya sp. WJT66-NPBG17 and co-occurring heterotrophs from well... | place: USA: Mojave Desert, Joshua Tree National Park, California | collected 2006-08-06
GAAGGTTAGTAGTGACAAGATGACGTAGACTGGTTGGCATGTCACTGAATCGCGCTAGACGCGTCGTTGTTGCGGGCAGCCGCAAGCCGCACGCCGCCTTCACAGCTGCAGTTCAACCGTTAACCCAGTTTGTTTCACACGGTCTCAAGGCTGTATATGTACCTATGGGGCGTTCGGATTACGTCTGAGATGCTATGAGTCTGATCATAGGTCGGCGCGTATTGTTGCGTTTCTATACAAAGCTCCTCGAACGCTTGATGGGCGCTTCTGGCTACGCTGCATGACGACAACAGCAATGCGCGTATACATATCGTTCATTTGCGAGTCTGACACTGACACTGTGACTGATACAGTACCAAGTAATACTCTACGAATTGTTTTACAGCTGTCTACTCAGCTTTGTCGACATTAGTTCTCGGGGTTTCTCCCGCGCGCATCCGAGTTCGTATTTCGGGTGAATTTTCACAGCTTCAACATACCGACCCTACAGCCGAGTCCAGCACGTACGTATCGCCATGAGCCAAGGCAACTACGAGACGCCGCTCAGGTACCGGGATCGGGATTCAGAGCGTTGTTTCAAACATGGCGAGTTCTTAGTATATCTTTACCCTGGGCATTCCCTGGCGGATCACTCGGCGGCTGTTGGCACCGATATGGCGACCTACATGCGAGCAGATGCCGATACGATATCGAAGGAGTACATCGTGTACACATGTAAGGGGGTTGGTGAATATATTTTGGCACGTATCAGAGCGGATCCCGGCGTCGAGGCGGTGGACTGTAACTTCAGGTACAATCCTGGACGATTGACACCGGCGCCTGAACAGACTGTGGTTTCTCAGGCGCCGCTCCTCTACTCAAACAACGAGTACGGAACGAACGTACCCGGTCGACACATCGTCATTCTACGCTCAGGTCACTCCTTGACGGAGCACTCTACGGCTGTTGGTACGAATATGTTGCATTATGTTCAAGATCACCGGCAGTGGACTTCAGAGACTTCAGAGACTTCAGAGGGGTACAAGTACACTCGTGTAGATGTTGACGACGATCTCTTGGGTAGAATAAGGCAAGACCCGGGCGTTCAGTGCGTTGCATGTGATTTTGCACCTTTCGTAGTGCTAGATTGGGAGCGACGCCCTGGGCGGTAAGGTAAGGCTGATCACACGTTGCTTCGATTCTAAACATGGTTTTGACAGCTTCTCTAGGCCATGTTTCCAAACGCACCTCTGCACTGAGGGCTACCAGCAGTCATGCGGCATGGGCTTCAAGAAAGAACGCGGAGCGGCTTTGCCCTGGCTTATTCGAATTTACACGGCTTTCGCGGATATACACAGGCATCTATCGACCATCAAGCTAAACATACCCAGAAAATGAAACGACCCCGTACGTCGCCGTGAAAAGTGAAGATGTCGCCATCAGAGCACCGTGCCGCTGTGAGATGGCAGCAACAGCAAAGCTGGCTCACAAGGCAGCCTCGCCCCATTCTGAGACAGCTCGGTCAACGCCACAGTACATACAATATATGGATGAGCTTCTCGTAAGTTACGAACACAAATCTCCATTAAGACAACAAAATCAATTCTTACAAAACATGATGGCCTACGGTCTTCCTTTCATGAGTGACTTCATCACGCTGGCCGCGGGTTCGGCTATCCAGCGATCGTCTTCACCCTGTCCCTACCACCACCTCGAGAACAACCTTTACGAGCCTTTGATCAAAGACGAATTCATTGTTAGCTTACGCGATGATTACACCATCGATGAACACCTCCAGTTCCTCAATCAGAACCTGTCAGAGTCGGCTGAGAAGTTTGTCAGGATGGATCACATCAAAAGCTACAGCATACTCATTGATGAAAGGGTGATGCACGAACGTAAGTCATTTCTTCTTGTGCATCATCTTCCATTAACTCACACAACCTGGATATACGGTACGATCCAGGCGTCAAGTCCGTCTCGCATAACATGATCTTCAAACCCACACTACACTGGAGCGGTGAATCAACGTCAGTTGAAGAGCGCGGGCCTGAACATCTCCAGAGACGATGGAACAAAGTCGATGCATTCCTTCCATGGTGGGTGAGGATGGGAGCGAAGTGGGTTGACGATACCGTGAAGCAGGGTGGCTGGGGTCGCGCAGTAAGCCTCTCGTCTCCCGTAACCTTACTCCTCTTTTGAAATACAACAGAAAGGATTAGAGCTGACCGTTCTAATTCCAGGCTATATTAGACGGTAGCGGAAAGGTTGTAGATATTTACATCCTAGATACGGGTATTCACATCCCTCACAACGCCTTCTGAACACCTGGACGAGGCTCAGCTCGCAACTTCCGGAAGAAATATACCGATGATGATAACTTTGTAAGTCACATGACTCAGTGTGTGTAAAGTATATCGCTGACCTGGCTATCAGGGCGACCCTCTCGGCCATGGCACGGTGGTTGCAGGCCTGGCGACAGCCAACGCGCCATGGGCTACCATTGTCAACGTCAAGATTGCCGGACCAGGTGCGACTTTCGCTAGGATTGTCACATGTAAGATGTGTTCTTGCCGAACCAACTATAACAAGTGCTGACCTGCTCAGCTATCGAAGATGTCACAGCTGACCATAATGCTAACAAGGCCCAAGGCGTAAGGTTATTGAAATTTTCATGCCGAACTTACACTAATATTTGTGTAGGACCCGAACTGGAAAGGATCTATCATGAACATGTCATGGTCAGCATCCGACCTCCACGAACTAAGAAACGCCATCGCGCAAGCCATCAAAGCCGGCGTCGTTGTAGTGACATCTGCCGGAAACCAAGGCGTCGACGGTGGTGGTACCCCCTGCGGTTACTCGGACGTCATTTGTGTAGGTGGGGTCACAAATCAATATGAAAAGGCGGCAGAATCCAATTACGGTACCGGCGTTACGATCTTTGCTCCGTCACAGGAGCTCAGGGGACCTTCACACAAGGGCGATCTACAATGGGTAGTCGACAGTGGAACCAGCTTTGCCGCTCCTGCAGTAGCCGCTATTGCCTCGATCTTCATCAGCTTTGAAACCATCCGCGGCGACGTCAAGAAGGTACTTCAACGACTTGAGCAGAATTGGCATACTGGTATACTGGTAGATACCCCGGAAAACCCCGCAAAGCCCAACATCCTTCTTCATACTGGCATGGAACATCCCAATCGCGATAACAAATTCCCGTACACTGGGCCTGACCCTAATGCTGATGGCGCTGGATTCGAGAGCAATATCGATGGAGCAAGTATGTAGCAATCATCCCCAGTGATTTGCGACACCAATGCTAACATTCTTCTTCTCGAGATCTGCCACCCATTGGAGCGCCCGAAGATGCTCCTGTCGAAACAGGGTCCGCCGGAGACACTGCAATCACCATTCCGAAATTTACGTTTTCGCCCGAAATCGCAGCGCCCTCAGCAATGTGATATCACCGCCTAGTCTGTGTCTGCGACGAAGGTCATAGGGAATGCTTTAAGCATGCCTGTAGGACATGAAGGAGGCTGTATAGATACGTCTTATCGTTGCATTTTCCTAGAATATATACCAAGTTTATTTGTATACATGCCTTATTCACTCTTCTCCTGCGACACCCATCAGTCCACTCTAGCATCTCCGCCACTCCAGCTTCCAGGCAGCATGCTTGAAATCATAAGTCCCAAAGTCGCCTTGAACAACTGGCCTGAAGTTGACGTTCAATATACCAGGATTACCGTCCCCGCCAGTGCATTTCGACCACTTGAGATCCGCAGTGCTGCTCCGTACGGTGATATAATCTTTGATCTCCGGCCCGGCACATGTCAGACCACCTGTCAGCACGCCCTAGAAACCATTAGCATGTCTTCAACTTCCATCTCATGATGACAACCACTCACAGTATTCCCTGCGTTCTCGCTCCAGTAAACCTGCGTATATGTATCCAGCCCGCTGTTTCCCTTCAAATTTACATCGCCCACGTAGTCTACTTGTCGAACTGCGACCTGCCAGCCTTCGCTCGCTCCGGCCGACTGAATGTGCACGGCGCAGTTGTCTGTCGTGTCGCCTTTAAGTTGGGTGAAGGAGACGCCGGCAGTGTCGCCGAGGGTTGCGGTATCCGATTTCACGGAACCAGAGTTATTGGGACATCCTGACCCGGAGAAGACGAGGCGCGTTATGGTTGGAGAGGTGGGTGGTGCCGCGAGGGCTAGAAGTGGGAGGGTGATGAGAGGAAGGAGGGAGCGCATTGTTGGTGGTAGCGACAAAGTGATGGCTGTTATGTTGAGGGAGTTATGGTCGTTGAAGTGTGTGAAGAGAGTTTAAGCTACACGGTGATGAGCTTGTTGCGAAGGTAATGCGTATCTTTGGAATGTGCTCTCGCAACAATCGTGGTTCCATCCTCTTCTTATACTGACGGCCTCTCTAGCCTCGCCGCTGCCGCATTGAGCCGTTAAAGAAGATCTGCATCGTGTCCAGACCAAAACAGATTTTGGCCACCGTATAGCACTCTGTTATCTCTTTGCATTCAATATCCAACAGCGATTCCGTCCGCTCTCGACCACATACTATACACATTTACCCAGATTAAGCGAGCCACAACCCAGGTCTTATAACCCCTGTCTCCGGCATTACCAACGAAAGCGACAGGGCTTTTGTTGGATAATCGAGCTATTCTGGGATTCCCCGCAATATCGTGGAAAGAGCGTGGTCGTGCTTCTAGAAGGGCCAGATCTGCAGTGCATATGGCTGAGTGGCGATAGGGGTCGTGATTGACCGTTTTGGGCCTCGCATGTAGATTACATGTGCAAAAGGGCTTCAGGCACAAAGAGCATCTTCGTATTTGAATCAATAGGAGAGTTCTGAGGTTCGTAAACACCGTGCTAGTATCTATGGCCTGGTCACGCCCCGGTCCGGTATTGCCATAGATGCGTTTGACAGCTAGTGAGTTCTCGGAAGCTCACAAGTGGTTAAAAGCTTTTGAGGATTATGTATAAATCTCAGTTTTCATGCTCCTGAGTACGCGAATATTCAGTAAGTAAATCCGGCACTTTTTGAGGTGTTGTGCCGCTCATATCTCGTAGGATAATTTTGACGCCGGGCCTAAAGCTCTTCCTTTCGCCTGTCAGCCTTGCGGTGCTATTCAAATGCGATAGCTCTGGAGGCTGAAAAGTAAGTTTTCAAGGTATGGCATTAGTACAGGTATTGAGAAAATTCAGAAGGTGGCCTTGCGTAGGCCGGGAAGAGGGTTGGCTCTCGGATGGTGGAGAATCCCGATGATGACAGGGGACACGAGCTCAGCCCACCTTCCTAACCCCTGTTTACGCTAATCTAAGCGAAGGCGACTCCGCGTCTTTCCGCATGCGCAGTCCTCCATCCCCATCACAGACCAAGTCATGCTTGAATCTCCGGAGAACAGCTCAAGATGCGCAGGACGCTTAGAAGATCCTGTGACGCTTGTGCGAGATCGAAGTTGAGCTGCGACCTCCGCACACCTCAATGCACACGGTGCCTCAAAAGGAACGCCAACTGTGTCTATGCCAATGAGCCACTTACTTCGTCACCTACCGAAACTACCTATACCGCGAATTCCGTACAGAAACACGCGATGCCATTCCAGTCGCTGCTCGGAAATCCTACGAGCAAGGCTTTCGACCCGTTTGACACCTATCCAGCAACGAGATTACCCCGGGCGCGTGTGCAGCAACTTATTGTTCATTGTAAGTAGAAGAAGGCATACCGGCTTTGCTGGAATCTTTGCGACACTAGAAGAACACGCTTGATTTCGTACACCCTCTAGCGCGGTCGTTACACCAGAGAATTCTGAGAGAGCCCTGATTGCTGACCAGTTTCAGTCTTGTCAAAGATCGCTTTTCAGTACTATCCATTAGACCTCGAGATAACGTCAAACCCGTTCGTTGTGTCATGGTGGCCACTCGCACTGCAAGACCCAGCTCTCTTCCATGTCAGCCTTCAGACCGCATCCTTAGATATAGAGATGAGAGCCCAGAACGGCTTCGACAACTCGGAGATCCTCATGGCGGATTCCATCTCATTAGTCCGGCAGCGAGTCGACGATCCGCTGTTGGCTTTCCAGGACGAAACCATAGACTCGGTTGTTACGCTTGCTGCCATAGAGGTATGGTAGTTTTCTGGACATTGGATTCCGTTCTATAGAATGAACTAACATCTAGCATGATAGTTTGGTAAAGGTAATACTACGATTGGTAGTATGCACATCGAAGGTGTCAAGAAAATGGTGCGAATGCGGGGAGGTATACATCTGCTGAAACTGACGAGCCCCCTCACCGCACGTATGGTTTCTTGGTAAAGACATAACCCGTCCTCCGCCATCCGTACTTACTCTACTGATACTCACTGCCAGGGTTTCAATGATACTCACACAAACTCCACAATTCAGCGTACAAGACGATCTGGGTGTTAGAGACGGAATAGCTCCGATACCGCAGTGGTTCAATCTACCAACAACTTCTCAAGGCGAACTCTCACCTGACTTTCTCGACCTCGATCTGGATCCCACGATCAACAACGTGTTCCTGCGGCTTCGAAATCTGTTCCACGTATCGCAAGACCACGAGCTCTCGACTACTCATCTTCACGACCTGACATGCTTTGTCTTGCACAAACTACTGGTCTGGTCGCCATCGACAACAGAGCCTAAAAGCTCAAACGCAATCGCGACCTCTCAATGTATTCGATATGCTGTAGCGCTGTACATGCTCATCATTCACGGACCGACATACTTCTCACATGCACATTTACAGTCGACCTTGGTCATGGAGCTCAAAAGATATCTTGAGGATATTATGCCCGTATTTACGGTTACACATCTGCATATCGCCCTATGGGTATCAATCATCGGCATGGCTGCATCACACGACGTAGTGACATCTGGTTGGTTCAGTGCGCACGCCACGACCCTCGCTCACGATCAGGACCTGTATACATGGGCCGATGTTTGTTCGTGTGTGGAGGCAGTGCTATGGTACAAGACGCAGCGTGGAGAGGAGCAGTTTCGACGACAATGGGAGGAGGCTATGAGTACCGCATGATCTCGCAGTTGCGCAGGCACCCGGAGCACAGGGTATAATCGAGAGTCGACGCGCACTTGAGCATTATCCGTAAGTCTACCAGCAGTTTCGACCTCATGGCCAAGTACCTGACTTGCGCAAAAGTCTACCAGCTTTCTTAGCTGAAGGCGCTGACATCTCTTCGTAACCTGTGACATCCCTCAGTATCTGGCCGAAAGAGGGTTAGTTGGGGGCCTTAAAATTCGGAGACTAAGCCTCTTTTGTCAACCATCGCTCAGAGCTTGCAATTCATGTAGGCACGTCACACAGTGGAATTGTTGTGCGATCAAATTCGGAGACTAAACCTTGTTTGTATCCGATCTGAAGAGTCTATGGATCTCACATTGCACCATCTTGCTTGTACGATTCTTCCACAACAAACAACCTTGCAAAGCTCGTCGAACGAGGTGGAAGGTCTCCTGATGTCTGCGATATTTCTCATCTGAGAGTATCTCTCCCTATGGGTATGAAATGTGTTGGGAAAGTTGTCAGTGGCTCGCTGTTCGCTCTGTGTCATCGCAGTACCATGGGGTGAAGTGGATGATTCGAGGTGAGAGGTCCAGTAAAGAAGCAATAGAACTGGTTGCGAACACCAAGTCAGGAACGATGGAGCGTGGAGCGCAAAGATCCATTGCAAAACACCTTGCATTCTTCCCATTTCGCAACACTATACTAAGCTCTCTTCCATCCATTTCTTTCACAGTACTTGTTCGCCCAACGGAGCACATCCTTGCTTGGTTTAGGATCGAAATCCTCATCCATTTCCTTCGGATCCCGCAATGGATAATTGCTGCAACCGTCCGGTCCTGGATTCCGGAAACTCCAGTCAAGATATTCAATTTCTGGGCATTCTTCTCTACAATAACAAATCTTGCCGCCCAGTGAATTGATGACATCACAGCGCTCCTCCATATTCATAGCGTTTCGATAACCACCGAGGAGCTCACCACCAACTCGAACAGCGTCTTCTTTCGGGACGTAGCATGCAGTGGTGATAGTCTCGGGCCAGGCAAGGAAGAATCGGTTCTGAAAGTCAGGCTCAATGCAGTCTTCCAGCGTCGCACAGGCGTACTGCTCCCTTCCGAGATGCCCTCTTTGTTCGTCAAACGGCGGGGGAAGCTGCCACCAGTCGGCACCCACCAGCTTCAGCTTCGTGCAAAACTCGTCCTCAGCAGTCTGGTTGAACTGTCTCAGTGTATTGCGAAGCCGATTCACGCCCATGAAATCAAGCTCCACGAGGTCGGCATGTTTTATCCACACTCCACCGGAACTTGGCCAACATGCGACTCGTGCTCCGTATATTGTGATCTTTGAGCGTTCTGTCGGCTCTGGGGTCGGGTGGCCATCTTGTACACAAGCACGCCACGCGCTGTAAAAGAGGGGTTCGCCGTCGTCGTCGTACCACTGTGCATTTTCCAGAAGAACATCTTGGTGGGGATCGGAAGAGGCTTGATGTGATATCGATTTGCGAGTTTTTGGTGCGACAGGTCCATTCGATGATACAATGCCTGAGCCGAAAGGGTTCCATAAGTGTAACGACCAACCCAATGCCAAAAGTGGGAGCATAAAGAGCACATACAGCAGCATTAGGTGAGATCTCGACATTGTTGATAACTTTATGATGCGGTTGTGTCAGTACATCAAAGCCAGCGGATAACCCGAAAGTTATGTGTTCTCTGCTGACTAGCGCGCCAAGCAGGCGTCAGCTGGCGCGCGTAACTACGCCGCATCAAAAGCTCCAACGTGCAGTTTTCGACCCCAATCTTGTTTCAAAATGAAACGATGAGCTACTGGTAGCAACCTTGTCAGCTGTGCCAATATTGATCACAAAACGTGTAGGGCTCTCCAACTCGCCGGAAGCCAATACCCAGGTAGTATGTTTCCCACTTCTTTCCTCGGTCTCCGAACCCTCTGCATATGCAGGTCTCGAACAGAATCTTGAGTCCAGAGCTTACCGTGGCTCGCATGAATAGTACCGGGCCCTTCGTACGTAGAATCTCGTTTCTTTCGCTTCGTATTATATTGTCGAGAAAGTCTATGGGTATACTGTACATCACATTTCATGTTCTGAAACTGTCCCTACAAAGAGTGCAGCAACCAAATTCGATGACATTTTCTGTCAGAGTTATAGATATTGAGGAAGGAGCTATTTCGTACGCACAATCAGCCCCCATGATGAACAGAGGCACAGTCCGTCTGAAACCGTCCTTTAATCAAGTCATTGGAGGCATAGTTCAGCCAAGATCATCACAAAGGCACAGTTTACGCAGAAACAGACACGATAATCTCCCCGAAAGCTGTTGTTATGGCATATAAATATCGTCAGGAGTGTCAACCTCGATCAGCTTTCCAGTATACTGTATACATGCGACTAGGCTAGCCTTTACTCTTCTCGAATCGTGTTCTCGACCTTTTTAAACATATTCAACTGGCTGTGTATCTCACAGGCCAAGTAACGGATCAGTCACCGTTGATGGTAGCGATACCTACCAAGCGAATTCTCAAAGCAAACATGACTGTTCGACTTGGACTCCGACTACCTGTACTCATATCGATCCTCCTACAATCTACTGTTCTTGCCAACGACTTCGAGATTCTCTCCATCAATCTTGTTGGTTGGGAAGGGTGTTCAAACAGTCAGCGCGCGAAGATATCGCAGGGATGGGAGGGTGCGATCAAGATGGCCGGTGCATTACAGGGCGACGTAATGTTTAACGAAGCAGCTGCAGTTGAGTATCTTGGTCCTCCTGTGCATACAGAAGTCTATCAAGACCAATATCGAGAGATATTTCGACAGGCATCGACCTTTGGCCAGGGATCTAAATGGACACCTACACCCTTGAAGTGGAAGGTTTACGTGAGATGCGATGATTGGCGAAACACGTGCGGTTCTACGGCGGGCACTGAAGCATATACGAAGAACGTTGTTGGAGAAATCAGAAACGCACGAGAGCCGAAGTCTGATGCAGAGCACATTGCGTCTACACCCGTCATCAACTTTTGCGACGGCTATTTCCAAGCGCCATCCTTCCAAGAGCGTGTCGCTTCCCGAAAGAATGAGGCAAACTATATCAAGTACAACCTGGATTGGTACCGTGATAATCGAGGTACGTGAATACGCTTATCAACCGTGAAAGCTCGCTAATGCTGAACCAGACTACATGATGTTTCACGAGTTGATGCATTGTGACTCAGTGACCTACTCGCGAAATGGGAACAAGCCAATTTATGACCTCAGATTTGGCATTGAAGAACAAGACCGTTTAATCAAAGCCTATGGAGCGTCGAAGACAAAACTCTTTGCAATGTTCGAAGATAGCTTCATCGGCGATTACGTGACACGAAATGGTAGGCCCTTCACTCGCTTCTTTGTTCCATGTGAAGCTAACATATGATGTAGCGGACAATTATGCGCAATATGCCCTTGCCAAAGCTGTCCAGAAAGCTTTGGGTGATGTGTATCCGCATCTGCCACACGCTTTTCGGGGAACCATCGAAAACAGAGAACCGCATCGTATCCCTACAGTCCTGGAAGTTCAAGACGACCATCTTATATGGACACCGAACGTTGAAGATATCATCTTCAACTCAGGGGGTAGCAGTTCAGATAACGACTGTTCGGATGGTTTATGCGGCCCAACCTTCAAGTTGACTGGGATCATAAGCGACACGCAGTATCCTACAGAGTACTTGGAGCAGAAAGCAGCCTGGCTGGAGGAATTCAAGGACGTTGAGCCCGTAAACCTCCCTTATGCTGGTACGTTCATTGCTTGTAAACCCTACACCGCAACATGCACGTTAACCTGGCGTATCAAAACGAGATTTAACAGACGTTTCTAGGGCCCTCGCTGGAGCTACAGAATCCTTCACAAATTTGTAACTTTGATCCAGTCTACGTCGTTCCTGTCAGCCCTGTCACTACCACAATCGCCAAAATGAAGATAGACGAGGTCTGTAAGCTTTTCAAAGACATATCCCTGAATGATTCATCGCAAAAGGAGGTCATTATGCCTTACGAAGTCATCAACGTGGAGATGCACATGTGGGCCGCCTGGAACAGTGGCGACCCGACATGTATCGAACGAGGTAGCAACACCATCACGGAAGAGCATTGCGTCGACATGTTCAACCAGTTGGTGAACGGCTGTCCAAGTGACGATGACTTGAAGACATACGGGGGATCGAAAGTCGATAGCTGCATTGTGTATGGGTTTGATATCGAAAAGCTCATGGGGCAGGATCCCATCGGTGGAAGAAGACTGGTTTGAAGCGTTTATTGGTACCAAGCCCTTACGCTGGATATAGGGTGAACACCCTACTCAGACCTTATTGAAGCTCGGGTCGGGTTTGTGATGACACCAAAAAGATCTTGTCTGGAGGATGAAGAGAGAGTACAGTGAGGGTGATTGAGATGTTCAGAGGTGTGCAATACCATTTTTGGGAAAACTCAACAACCGTCTCTCACTTGATTAGTATCATCGCGGAGATCCAATGCTGCGAACACATAGCTACGCAGGATAGACATTTTTCATTGAGATCACTCCCATTCATACCGCTGCTGGTAGGACAAACTGATTTCAGCTCGTTCGCGAATAGTTGATGGAGGAGAGGCAGACACGTAGCAACTCTTGTAAGGGGCTTCCAATGACTCGATGTCAGCCGTCTCAAGACGTCATCATCGTCCTCTTCATCGCGCTGTACGTGAAGCAAGTATCTTCTATGAAAATGTGGACAGCTTGCAGCGTTGTAATGATGCGTACGTACGCAGAAACTCTCGCCGCACCATAACGAGGACGAGCCCAACCAACCCTACACATTTTGGTGCTGCTCTACTTACAGGCGCATTCCAATAACATTCTCCGACACATATGAGAGACGCCCGCAGATGATTACTATGCGACCGACGGTAAGCCGCCAACCATAGTGAGTTTAGGAGGAAGAACACGAAATGACACCTACCGCCTTTTCCGTAAGCATTAAGTAGGCAGCTCAGCGGTCTGATTACCTCGACTGAATTTCTAATCTACTGCAGTGTCAGGTCGGAGCAAGCATCGGTCGGCGCGTTAATCCTCCGACTTTCGTGTTGCGCGTAATTGCCCGATGAGGCGCAAGGGTACGGCCGTCTCGTCGACGCTAGCCTTACGGCCGTACTACTTGAACAATGTCCAAGCAACCAAAATATGCGGTTCCAAGTCTCTCCGGCCAAGAGATTCGCAAGATGGTGCACGGAGTGTTTTCACGTCTATGACAAAGACATGTAGATAGCACAATTTGGTACTTGCCTATATGGACGGCAGTGTTGTAGTCTATTCAGCCTCCAGTATCCAGTTCACACTTTGTCGTCTTTCCTGCTACCGATTTTAGAATTTTCCGTGTATCCTTCTCACTTCGTTTTATTCAAATACATTGTTCTGTACAATATCGCGCAGCAGATGCAATCGACTACCCCTAGTTCCGGGTCCAGTACCGAACGTGTCGACCAAGACTACACATCCACACACAAAAGTGCGCCGACAAACAGCGAAACATGGCCTATTACTCGAGAAGTCCAGGTACTCCGGGAGCGCAACGAAGCTAATGGCGGTAAACCTCGAAAGCTGGGTGTCACATGGAAAAATCTCACAGTCAAGGGTATCAGCAACGATGCCGTTTTCAACGAGAACGTGTTATCGCAACTGAATCCATTTGGGAAGAGCGGGAAGAATGCGCCGATGAAGACAATTATCGACAACTCGTATGGATGTGTGAAACCTGGAGGTATGTTACACCTACTTAATGAGTGTGAAACAGATTGATGCTGACCTACTCTCAGAAATGCTTCTCGTTCTGGGCAACCCAGGCGCCGGTTGTACGTCACTGCTCAACATATTATCAAATCATCGGTTAGGTTACGCTGAAATCGATGGCGACGTCTCCTTCGGATCCATGTCAAGCGATGAAGCCAAGGCATACCGCGGTCAAATAGGTGCGCAATCTTTCGACGGAGAGCTACTTCGAATGCTGACCTGAGTGCAGTCATGAACACGGAAGACGAAATCTTTTTCCCTACCATGTCCGTAGGCGCTACCCTCGACTTCGCAACACGCATGAAGGTTCCTTACAACCTGCCACCCGACATCGCTTCCGCTGAAGAGTACGCGAAACTGTACAAGGAGTTTCTGCTGAAGTCTCTCGGCATCGAACACACTCACAATACCAAGGTTGGAGACGAGTATATCCGTGGTGTCTCAGGTGGTGAGCGAAAGCGCGTTTCCATACTGGAATGTCTCGCTACCCGCGGCAGCGTCTTCTGCTGGGACAACTCTACGCGTGGTCTCGATGCCGGAACGGCACTGGACTGGACGAAGGCTATGCGGGCTATGACGGACATACTTGGCCTGACTACCATCGCAACCTTGTATCAAGCTGGCAACGGCATTTATGAGCAATTCGACAAAGTGCTCATTCTCGACGAAGGCAAGCAGATCTATTATGGTCCACGGGAGGATGCGGTCCCGTTTATGCAAGACCTTGGATTTCTTTGCGACCCAGCAGCAAACCAAGCCGACTTCTTAACCAGCGTAACAACCCCAGGTGTGCGCGCCATCGCCGAAGGCTACGAGCAGAAGTTCCCGCGTAACGGCACAGAAGTACGTGCAGCGTACGAAAGCTCACCCATCAAGACGGCGATGGTGGCGGAACTCGATTATCCCACTAGCGATGAGGCAAGGCAGAACACGATCGACTTCAAGGAGATGGAGGCTCGCGACAAGCACAAGTCCCTTCCAAAGAATACCAGTGTCACCACGAGCTTCTACTCTCAGGTCAAGACGGCCGTCACTCGACAGTACCAGATATTGTGGGGTGACAAGCCTGTGCTCATCGTAAAGCAAGTTTCTACTCTTATCCAAGCTCTTGTCGCCGGATCGTTGTTCTATGCAGCGCCGGATCATTCGGCCGGTCTATTCCTCAAGGGCGGTGCATTATTCTTCTGCCTTTTGTACCCGGCTTACATGGGACTCTCAGAGGTGACAGACTCTTTCACTGGGAGGCCCGTCTTAGCCAAACATCGATCATTCGCACTACACTACCCCGCCGCTTTCGTCATCGCCCAGGTCGCTACTGATATACCATTGATGTTGTTCCAGATGTCGCACTTTGGAATCGTCATATACTTCATGGTCGGGCTCCAGACTACCGCAGAAGCTTTCTTCACGTACTGGATCATCATCTTCGCGTCAGCTATGGCTATGACGGCGTGTTTCCGCATGATAGGCGCTGCCTTTCCGACATTTGACGCAGCGACCAAAGCTTCAGGCCTGCTCGTTTCAGCGTTATTCATGTATATGGGGTACATGATCATTAAGCCAGAGATGAAGCCTTGGTTTGTGTGGATTTTCTGGATCAACCCGATGTCATACGGCTTTGAGGCTCTACTAGGCAATGAGTTCCACGATCAGCAGGTACCGTGTGTGGGTCCTAACCTCGCTCCCAACGGACCAGGGTATGTGCCTGGCGACGGTGGACAGTCATGCATTGGCGTTAATGGTGCGCGTCCCGGGGCTACAAGCGTCACAGGGGACGACTACCTTGCCTCCATGTCTTTCAGCCACAGCCATCTCTGGCGCAACGTTGGTATCATCTTTGCATGGTGGGTATTCTTCGTCGTAGCAACGATAATCTTCACTTCAAGATGGAAGGAGATGGGTGAAGGTGGCCGCGGACTGCTCATTCCTCGGGAGAAGCAGAACAAGACGAAGCACATCCAAGTCAACGACGAGGAGTCACAAGCTGTTGAGAAGCCGCAAGCGAGCTCTGAGTCTTCCGGATCTGATGATACGCTCGCCAACCAACTCATTCGCAACACCTCCATCTTCACCTGGAAGAACCTCACGTACACCGTCAAGACTCCGTCAGGCGATCGGGTCCTCCTCGATAACGTGCAGGGATTTGTTAAGCCAGGTACTCTTGGAGCCTTGATGGGATCGTCGGGCGTAAGTAGCAACCGAATATCCATCTTATGCGTCGCAAGCACTAACACTATCTCTAGGCTGGCAAAACAACACTACTGGACGTCCTCGCCCAACGAAAGACCGACGGCACTATCCATGGTTCTATCATGGTCGATGGACGAGACCTCCCTGTGTCTTTCCAGCGATCTGCAGGCTATGTCGAGCAGATGGACGTACACGAGTCGTTGGCCACAGTACGTGAGGCTTTAGAGTTCTCCGCTCTTCTCCGACAGTCTCGTGAAACACCGAGAGAGGAGAAGCTTCGTTACGTGGATACCATCATTGAACTCCTGCAACTCCATGACATCGAGCATACTCTAATTGGCCGACCTGGTGCTGGCCTCTCCATCGAGCAGCGTAAACGGTTGACAATCGGCGTTGAACTGGTATCGAAGCCCAGCATACTGATATTCCTTGACGAGCCGACGTCCGGTCTTGATGGACAAGCTGCTTACAACACTGTGCGCTTCCTGCGTAAGCTTGCGGAAGTCGGACAGGCGATTCTTGTCACAATCCACCAGCCATCAGCCCAACTGTTCGCGCAATTCGACACCCTCCTCTTACTCGCAAAGGGTGGCAAGACAGTATATTTTGGCGAAATCGGTGAAGATGCAAGCACAGTCAAGTCTTACTTCGCTAGCCATGGAGCACCCTGTCCACGCGAGGCGAACCCCGCCGAGCACATGATCGAAGTTGTCTCCGGCAGTCTCTCCCAAGACACTGATTGGAACAAGGTCTGGCTTGAATCCCAGCAGTACGAGAAGATGACCAAAGAACTCGATAACATTGTTGCAAAAGCTGCCGCTCGACCACCGGGTACCGTCGATGACGGCTATGCGTTTGCATCGCCCATGTGGGAGCAAGTCAAGATCGTCACACATCGTATGAACGTATCGCTTTTTCGAAACACCGAATATGTTAACAACAAGGTGCTTATGCACATTCTGCTGGCATTACTGAACGGCTTTACCTTCTGGATGATCGGTGATAATCTTCAAGATCTGCAATTGCGGTTGTTCACCGTCTTCAGTTTCATCTTTGTGGCTCCCGGTGTCATCTCCCAGCTACAGCCGCTCTTCATTCAGCGTCGCGATGTCTACGAGACACGCGAGAAGAAGAGCAAAACATACCATTGGGCACCATTTGTAACGGGTCTGATCGTTTCGGAGCTTCCGTACCTGGTAGTATGTGCGGTGATGTATTACGTCAGCTGGTACTTCGCGGCAGGACTTCCCCTTAAAGCAAAGTACGCTGGAAGTACCTTTTTCGTCGTGGTAGGCAATCTCCCTCTCATATGTCCCCGTAGTGCAGCCACTGACATGTCGCAGCTTGTTTACGAATTCCTCTATACTGGCATCGGACAGATGATTGCCGCCTACTCTCCCAACGCTGTATTCGCCTCGCTCGTCAATCCTCTCTTTGTCACAACACTGGTATCGTTCTGCGGCGTTCTGGTCCCGTACAGCCAATTGGAGCCGTTTTGGAAATACTGGTAAGTTCTTTTTGCCCATTCGGCATATTCCCAGCACTCGCTGACAATATGATCGTAGGCTCTACTACCTAGACCCCTTCAACTACCTCATGTCTTCCCTTCTCATCTTTACCACATGGTCGGCGGACGTGGACTGCAAGACGAGCGAGCTCGCCACGTTTGATCCTGCTGCCAACCAGACCTGCGGAGAATACCTCTCAGTCTACCAACAAGGTATGGGCGCCGATATCAACTTGCTCAACCCCGAAGCCACTGCAGATTGTCGCGTGTGCCAGTACAAGACTGGAGCGGACTATCTTCGGACGCTGAACCTGACGGAGGAGTACTATGGTTGGAGAAATGCGGGTATCGTCGTGTTGTTCTCGGTGAGCAGTTACTCGCTGGTGTACTTGATGATGAAGTTGAGGACGAAGGCTACAAAGAAGGCGGCGTAGATGAATGTCGCGTGGGAGGTCAGATGCGAGACGGAAAGTCGGTGACGGTGCGGCCAAGGAGACGGCGATCGGGTGTTTTGTGTAGGTGACATGCATAGATGGCGTACTCTTTTAGACCCATTAGATTTCGTAATAATACTGTTACACGCGCGGAATCCATTGCTTGTGATGCAGTGAGGAGACGCCAAGAGCTCGGTGATTTCTGATGACTAATCTACGTCATATTCACTAGCTCCCTAGCGTCTCAAACCACCGCGGACCACAAGACGGTATCGTGAATCTCCACCCACTCCTGCCAGGTTTCTACGAACGCCATGTCCCACCCCACATCGCGCAATTTACCTCACGCCTGAAAGTACGAGACACAACTTGTTACAAGCTCTCGGCGCCCAGGCCGTTGTTCGGAATCGAGGCTCGAAGACGGGAAAGCTGCACTAATCCGATCGATAGCGCCGCGGCGTTGGATTGGCGTCCCGCTGCACCGACGTCATGGCTCAGGAACGCGGCTGAGGTCGCGTGCGCGTCCACGACGATGCCAAACTACATTTCCCTGGTTTCGTACTTAACAAAAACTAGTTAAACCTCTGCATCATCCTGACCTAGTGCCGACTTCCGTTCTTGTCCACTCTATCCACGCGGACATCCCTCCAGATCCTACTGTCCAGAATTCCTTCCAATCATGGGTGTGGCTGCAGGCGAACTCATTGTGCCTTTCACGGGTGCCATACAAGCTGCCTTCTCCGTACTTCTCACTATTGCTTTCGGTGTTGTCGCCGCACAATGCAACTTGCTATCGCCCAACGCGGCGAAGGAAGTCTCGAAGCTATGCGTGCGCATGTTTCTGCCGGCGCTATTGATCTATAAAATCGGCTCCAATCTGCATCAAGACACAGGAGTAAGATATGTGCCCGTTCTAAGTAAGTTCAACCCAATGGGATGATTCAAAGAAAGAAATACTCACAGAAATGGCCAGTATGGTCGATATCGTATACGCTACTTTCCGTCCTCGTCGGTCGTGTCCTCACGCGCATCTTCAAACTCCCAGCCTGGGTCGCACCAGCCATCGCCTTCAATAACACGACTTCGCTTCCACTCCTCCTTATTCAATCGCTCAAGCAAACCCAAATCCTCGATGCTATACTTATCGGCGGCGAGTCTGGCAGCAAGGCCATGGATCGTGCCGAATCATACTTTCTGGTGAATGCAATGGTTAGCAACTCGCTTACTTTTGCACTTGGCCCACGATTGTTAAGGCCGGGAGACGAAGATGCGTCTGACGAACACGAAGGGGAAGACCGTGATACGGAGGATGGCCAGGCAAACGAGGATGATGAGGCCAGCGATATGGAACGAGGCCCCGACGGGATCGTTGACGAGGAGACTTCGCTGCTCCCGCAACGCCTAACCAGACCCGTCAACCGTGTTGAGAAAAGGGGATATCTAAGGACACAAAAGTGGTACAACGATCTCTCGCCGTGGCTACAAGAGACTTTAGAGGTTACATGGCAATTTGCCAACGCTCCATTGATCGGCGCTATTATCGGTGCCGTGATCGGTTTGACACCCGCCCTCCATCGACTCTTTTTCAGTCCTAGCAACGAGGGTGGTTACTTGAACGCGTGGCTCACGACTTCTATCAAGAACATTGGTGAGCTCTTCGCTTCAATGCAGATCATCGTTGTTGGGGTAAAACTCAGCAAGAGCATGCTACACATGAAGCGCGGTGAGGATAGTGGTGAGGTGCACAAGGGTAGTCTAGCGATTGTTACCTTGATCAGGTTCATCATCTGGCCCTTGTAAGTTTCTTCTACTGGACGCATTGTAGAGACATTTAGCTGATTTTAAACAGAATCAGCATACCATTGATCTGGGCAATTGCTTCCAAGACGAAACTTCTGGATGCCGACCCCATGCTTTGGTTTTCGATGATGCTGATGCCGACCGGTCCGCCTGCTATGATTCTAGTTGCGCTGACTGACGTCACGGGTGCAGCGGAGTCAATGAAGATGACCGTCGCAAAGTTTCTGACGGTAAGCTCGAACTACGGATTGACCACTTCTGGCACCCGCTAACCTACTCGCAGATCAGTTACGCAATCACGCCTATGATATGTTTCGCAGTTGTCGGGGCTTTGAAAGCTACCGAAGCTGCGATCGATCAATGAGCACGGGTGTTCACGTGCCTTCTTTCTAGGCCTTCTTTCTCCGTAGCTTCAAATTGCTGGACATCAAGTTGATATATCATCCGAGTTTTCAATACTCTTTGTCATCGCATGACTCATTTGTTGGTTTCGTAGATTGAACCGACATCCACCGTATATGCCGTGAAGTTGTGCAGAGCCTTGAGGTAACATTTCACCGAGCGAATTGGAGAACTAATGAGCATGAGCCGCACCATCTATCTTGCATATGTTACTTTTCTAACAACAAATCTTTTTTGTCGGCGTGCGTTTGGACTCAGAGTCCTCAGCACGTAGTACAACCGTTCAGAATATATGCCTGTTATGTGTGTTGTGCGTTACATTATTACTTCAAGTCGTGCTTTGCCTCTTTTACATAGTCTTGCGTTCTTCCCTTTTCGAAAAGCTTTTCTGCATCTTACGTATAGAGTACACCAGTGCTACATTGAAGGGGACTTAGCTGACTTCGGTCCGAATATCAAATTACGGTTCAAAACGTGCCAGAAACGACAAGTCTGGCTTCAGCAAAGATCTGAATGTTGGCACTCACTTTGGGAATACATAACCTTATGACCAGGCACCTAGGTGAGGTCTCTGAATGTTGTAGTTAATACTTGTACTTTGGTGGCGAATGTCGCACCTTCCTATCCAGGCTAAAGGCCGTTGCGGGGTACAGTTTGCACGGTGCTAATATTGATAGCTGCCGTTGATCAGGTACTTAATCTCTCCAAGATCATTTTTTTCTTCTTCAAGATTATCTTGCTGGAAGTTTCGCGTTCTGGAGTGCATCCATCATGAAGACACTAGTTATCCTGCTCTCGATCGCTTCGCTCACATTTGCGTATCCAAAGTCTCCAAGTTCTCTCTCATGGTCGCTCACGACAACAAACAGTAAACAACAGTTTCGCGGCCTCTCACCTGTTGACGACAAAGTGGTTTGGGTATCTGGGACCAATAGTACCGTTCTGCGCACTGTCAACTCCGGAAAGACTTGGACCGACGTCTCCCCGCAACTTGCCGCCTCGGAGAATGTATCAGACTTCCAATTTCGCGATATTCAAGCCTTCTCCAAGAACAGAGCCGTCGCTTTATCCATTGGTGAAGGAAATCTATCGCGCATCTACAAAACGGACGATGGGTAAGTATTCCTATACAAACCCGCGTATGATACATATCCTAACTTCATACACCAACATGCAGCGGAAGGAGCTGGAAACCCACATTCATTAACGAGGAAGAGGCGGCATTCTACGATTGTATGGCGTTCGAGACGAAGAAAGGAAGAGAAGGCCATGGCGTTGCAATGAGCGATCCTGTCGGAGGCAAGTTCCGGTTGTTGGAAACGTGGGATGGTGGTGCACATTGGTCCATTGTTTCGAGCAACACAATGCCTCCAGCTCTGGAAGGCGAGTTTGGCTTCGCGGCAAGCGGGACGTGTATAGAAGCTGCGGCGGGCCGATGGTTTATTGCAACAGGGGGCGTAGATCCTGGAAGGATCTTTTACACCAGTTCCGCCAGTGTACATCATGGCTGGCAAGTAGCAAACTCGTCCATCTCTGGTGGCGCAGCAGCCGGAGTATTCTCTGTGCGTTTCTGCGACACGCGACATGGCGTCGCAGTTGGTGGCGACTACGAACAGCCTACTGCTAGTAACAACTCAGCATCCTGGTCGAACGATGGCGGTATAACCTGGCGCAAGGCTGACTCGTTCCCTGGTGGCTACCGATCGGGTGTCAGCTGGGTTCCTGGAAGGAGACAAACAGCTGTTGCGGTAGGAACAAGTGGGAGTGACCTTTCTATCGATGGAGGGAGGAACTGGGTGGCCATTGGCAATGGAACATTCGATGCTGTAGAGTGCGTCGGGAAGGACGTCTGCTGGGCCAGCGGGTCTGGTGGACGCGTCGCAAAACTAGATCTACGGGGGCTGTGAGCAACGATTTTGATCCAGAGGGCCTTTGTCAGGGCAGGTGTATCTGTCGTTTGGTGATAATAGGTAGAAAAAGAACTAAATCCTGTAGCCGAAAGTGCTGATACTGCTACCAACAAAGAGCCACAGCGTTTGCCAAAGCTCCTTGCAGACAGATCTTTGTCATGATGCCACTCATATTTCACTCTGTACCATGTTGAGGCAATCTACTAGCCTTGCGGTTGTAAATCTACTTTTACTACCACTCGCAGTGATGCTGATGGGCTGAATGCGGGGACTAGTTTTCGTGGGCTTCTTGCATAGGCCTCAGTACGCACTATGTACGCTCATACCGCAGAGACAGACCTCTGACCAGGGTGGAATACCAAGAACAAGGCGCTGCCTGTATAGTGGTGTCACAAAGGCGGGCGATTGCTGACGGTGCGGGGCTGACGCGGAGATGGCAGATGTGGAGCGAACCTTGGCACGGCTGGGTCGCGGGCCGGTCCAGAGGTCCACGATGCCAACGCCAATTGTTCGACCTTTCCTGCATCCCTCCACGACACTCCCCGTCAATCTCCTCATTTTCGAATTGAAGCACTGAAGAAAACAAGAGAGCATAATGCGCACCCTTAATTGTGCTTATCAAAAGAAATGTCCGCCTTCCAACCACCGGGTATAGACATGGACCCTGCATTCGACCCATGTTGACAAAGCCAGTAACTTGGAGGCTGCTTACATGGGGGGACCTCTTTGAGGAGAACGGGCCTGCAAGATCAACATCTGCATCTACTCTCTTCTTGATATGATTACAAGTGTATCAGCATCAATCAGCATCGAAAGTGCCTTCAATGAAGCGATATCTTGATCTCAACCTCATCGCAACAACTGAAGATAGTAGGTGCGCCGTCTTGGCGTATGCAAGAAGTTTTCAGCTCCCGTATTACAGCGTGATAAGCGAGAGTGCCTACATATCTTGAACGCCTCGATGAACGCCAGGGCTGCAGGCGAACAATTAGTCGTGGTACTGATTGGTCGGGCACTCTGTGCAAAGGTAACTTTCCCGTTTTGCTACTCAAAACAGTAAGCTATCGATCTAGGCAGCGGCGATATGCCTACAAGATGTATCACAGCAGACGTCTAGACACTCGATCCTAGCTCTTCCTGCGGTCACATGCGCGAGCAGTCCCCGATTTTGCCCTCTCTTCCCTGCAACCCAAGCTGTAGACCTGGTAATTCTTTTGACGAGCTTGTGCACGACCCTGGGCTTCAATCAGTGCCAGTCAGGCGATGTACAGGGATGGAATTATAAAGGGCAACGCTCCTGTCCACTTCGCTGGGTAATCTCACCTACAGCTCTTGCGTTCTGTTCTCAAGATGAAGGTATTACTCATGGTGGCAGCGGGCCTCATGGCTGTCGCTAATGCTACACCTAAACCAACACAAATGGAAAACGACAAGCTCGCTCATCAAGGGTTGGCTAACCTGAAGGCATACG
>JAESFQ010000183.1_pt1 | contig 22571 bp, 18 predicted proteins | sample 9269431 | NCBI WGS metagenome assembly JAESFQ01 (sample SAMN14502588, study PRJNA617103) | algae metagenome | isolation source: Plectolyngbya sp. WJT66-NPBG17 and co-occurring heterotrophs from well... | place: USA: Mojave Desert, Joshua Tree National Park, California | collected 2006-08-06
ACCTCGACTTCTCCGATGCTTAGAGTTTCGACGGCTTCTTCTCTCTCGGCTTGATCAAAGCATCTAATTCCTCCACGAATCGTTCAGGCAGCACACTTCTTTCCAAGCCTTGCTTCCCATCCCACTCTTCCTCCGTCTTGCGTTCCCAATCCCAATATCTCTTCATCTCCTGACTAATCCACTTGCTCACGAGATCTGCACTCTCTTCTACCTTCTCCATAGGGATCAGATGCCCAGCTCCTTTTACTGTGACATTGGCTACTCGTCCTTCGGCTCGCCCGCCACTGCCACCGACACCGGATCCAGTCAGGCGCATCTTATCCTCAATGGTGGCGTCGTCAGTGAGGAAAGAGAGTTCACCGAATATGTAGAATACCGATGGCCGAAGCGAAGGTAGCTGGTTGAAGACAATGGTGCTCTCGCCCCGATAGAAAGGTGACTGAGGCTCGGCTGTCGGTGTGATATCTGCATGCGTCCTCCTGTTCACTTTCGGATTGCTCAGTGTGAATTCCGCAGAGGATGGTTCTTTGTCTCCTGGTCTTGCAGCAAAGTTGGGTCGCAGGAAGGTCATTACTTCCTGATGCTTGGTCGTCGTCAGAGTAACCTCGGGTTTCTTCGCATCTGGAAATAACCTTGTCGGCACATCTCTTAATCCGTACTTGACCCATAAATCCAGTACCCGCGGATCCCACGCCTGGTAAAACTTGCTCTTGGCAAAACTCTTCGCAGCTTCTTCTCGTGATGGCCAACGCTCACGTCGTCTCGCCGATGAAGCAGCTGGCGAAACATTGCCATTCAGTGAGACCTTTCCCTGAATGACGGGGTCGACGAGAATTAGAGTTTCGAAGAGACGGGGATGTAGGAGGGCGAGGTCGGCGAGTTGGCAGCCACCCATGCTGTGGCCTACGCCAATTATAGGGCGAGGCATCTGGTCACGGAAGATGTTCACCATGTGGAGGAGATCTCTGCTGTGGTCAAGCCATGCCGCTGTGAGCTATTAGCATTTGACTGCGTACCTAGAGGCATATACGTACGATCATTGCCTAACTTATCTTCGTTCAGAACGCTGCTCAAGCCTTGGTGCACAACATCTGCTATCCAGATGCCTCTGATACCAAAACCATATTGCTGACACCTCTTCAGGAGCTCATCCCATAACGGCTCATACAGCTCTTTTGGAAACCCATTCGCATGCGCTGCGATGATGGTGATGTCTCCGGGTTTCGGACTGGTGTTGTTGAGAGGCGTGTATTGCTTAACGGCTAGATGTAGGACTTCTTCCTGCTTTGTCGATGTGGAGCGCGGAAAGCCACGGATGTGCGATGCTTCTATCTTATGTTCGTCTATGCGAAAGTATTCGGAAGACATGTTTCGGCTGACTGTAGACGCTATCAGGCAAGACGTGTGAACTAGAAGAGACGGTGTATAACGAGCTGGCGGTCGAGTATATGTGGATCACGGTGCCTTTTGTGTGCAACGAGGTGGGAAGATGGAATGATGCGCTTAGATCTCAGGAAGGTGTCTATGCTCCTAGGTGTCGTGATAAGTAGCCGGTGTAATCTGGGGAAGAAAGCCGAGGTCCATCCACGGCTTCTCTTCTCCACACTCCACACTCCACACAGAGACGACAGAGGAATTGTCGCTTCTCAACTTATCTTGAGCAGTATAGGGGACACATGGTACTCTTTCGTATTACAAGGAGAAACTAGTCTGGCCAGAGCTCCGACGTTATGACGAAATCCGCGTCGGAGTGTTTTGGTGGGGTGTCACGTGGACCTTGACGCGTGCGTGCCTTGAAAGTTCGCGTGTAACCGTGTCGCATCGCGCCTTCGAGTCCATCATCGACAGCGCTCCGCTTTCCAAACATACAGCACAACACCCTCAAAAACAGCCATGGAAGATACCACCATGCGAGAGGGCTCACCAGCTGTCTTTGAAGAACTCAGCTTCACTATATATCCCAGCGGTCTCTCAGAAGATCGTATGCGCCAGGTGCGCGACGCGTCTGATCAACTTAGAAGTATTACTGATAGACCTTGTAGATTGAATGCGCTATCACAGGCGCGGGCGGAACCATTGTACCTTTCGAAGCGCCCAAAGGCCGCATAGAGAACCTAGAAGAAATCAGCTACATCATTTCCGAGACTGCCGACTTCCCTGACTACTACCGCGCCCTCGATCTCATGATACATGTCGTCAAGCCAGCATGGATAGACGCGTCCCTCCAATCCAACAAAGCCAAGAACCCACGAACGTACAGTCCCGATCCCGCTCTTTTCATGAACGACGTGGTTATATGTTGTGGGGACATACCAAGCGGAGACAAGGAAGCGATAGAAGGTGGTGTATTGGCATTGGGCGGGCAATGCGCACCAAGCCTCTCGAAATTCGTGACACATCTCATTGCACTGGATGTGAGCGAACCGCGGTGTCAGCTTGCGATTAGTAAACGGCTGCACCTATCAATCGTGCTTCCTCATTGGTAAGTTCTGAGTTGAGGGCGTAGTAGTTGGCTTTATCTAACTCTTACAGGTTCGATGACTGCCTCAAAGTTGGCCGCAGAATATCAGAGCGACCATACACACTTCCCAACCCCGAGATTCTTGCCGACATGGAACCCGGTGCGATTCCTCCTACACGAGTGAGCCAGCAGATTCGAGACGCAACCACACCAGACCCTCACAACGACCCTGTACCGCCTCCACCTCACCTAGAGGCACCCCGCGCCATCAAGGCCTTTGACGGAAAGAGTGTCAAACTTGGCGAAGATTTGAACATTAGCAGCAAGCTCAAGGGTATCATTACGGGCATGATCCAGGCCGGAGGCGGCAGTGTGACCTCGAAGATTGATGAAGCGGACATGTATGTCTGCAATTACCGAGAAGGCTCTGACTATGTCAAGGCGTCGCAAGCGCGGAAAGATGTGGGCAATCTGGGCTGGCTATACTATCTCATTACGCACGGCATCTGGACGAACCCTATGCAACGGATGATGCACTACCCGCGGCCACGAGAAGGCATCCCCGGTTTCGCGAAGTACAAAATCAGCATTTCAAGTTACACAGGTGAAGCGCGGGTGTACCTGGAAAATCTGATCAAGGCTACGGGTGCAGAGTTCACAAAGACCTTCAAGCAAGACAACACACACCTTATCGCTGCGCACAAGAACAGCGAAAAGTGCGAGGCCGCGACGGAGTGGGGCGTGAACATTGTCAACCATCTATGGCTAGAGGATAGCTATGCCAAATGTAGAGAGATGCCGCTAACTGAGAGTCGTTACACATACTTCCCGGCCCGGACCAACCTGGGAGAGGTCTTGGGTCAGACTGAGATCGATCGCGAGGCTACCGAGAAGATGTTCTTCTCAAAGCAAGCAAAGCCCACCAAAGCTGTCAAGGCAGCGCCGCAGACGAACGGCGTCCCAGCGTCCAGCGTACCACCAAGGCCAAGCGAACCTCCAGCACCCCGTAGCCCGCCGGTGGCTGAGAAGGCCAAGCGTGCGAAGTCAGGAGGGAATGCACAAACGCCATTACCACCTCGACGTACTGATGGCAAGGAGAATCAAACGCCAGGTAGCCGCGGTGCGAAGGACCGTGCATTGTCAAAACTCCATGATGCTGCACCGGATATTGCTCAGTTCGAGAAGGAAATGAAGCGCAGGGGCGGCGTCATACATGGCGGACGACGACGGACAGAAGACCAGGTTGATGAGGGGACAAAGCAAGCGAAGGGCGGTCGCGACTCTGTCTCAAGTAAACGCTCTATCGATGAAGTCGATGATGACGACGAGACAGAAGATGAGGCCACAGAGATCCCGGCAAAGAACAAACGAGCAAAGAAGGACAAGCTTACGCCTATCAAATTCCGCATGCTGATCTCAAAGGATGAACGATGGGCCAACAACCCCGAGAAGGAATCGAAGGATAAAGCGCGCCTCCGAGAACTCGGCCTCTTCATCACAGACGACTACAAGAGGGTGGATATGGTTTGCGCACCACAACCCGTGCGAACGAAGAAGTTCATCGCGGCCTTAGCTTGCGGGCCCACACTCGTATCGACCAGTTACCTTGACTTCGCGCTCAAGAACAACAAGCTTCCACCAGCAGAAAAGCACCTCCTCCAGGCTAGAGACTTTGAAGAGGCCAACAACTTCCGGCTCTCTGAAGCACTCGAGCGCGCCAAGCAGAACAAGCATCGCCTATTAAAAGACTGGACCATATTTTGCACCGAAAGAGTCGGCGGTGGCTTCGAGACTTACAGAGACATTGTAGAAGTCAACGGTGGCAAGTGTGTGCAATGGAAGGGTCGTCCAACGACAATCTCGGCATCGAAGCGCATACTCAACACCTCTGATAAGGAGGTCAGCCAGAATCAAGTCGAAGACGAAGGAGATGTCCTGTACCTCATCTCCGACGCCGATAAAAAAGAGTTCACCTACTGGACCAAGTTCCGTGAGCTGGCCAAGAAACACGACATGATTCCACGTATCGTCAAAACGGAGTGGCTGCTCTCTGTAGCCATGACGCAATATGTACATTGGGACCCAAAATGGGAACTAACTGAAGACATTGTCAATGCTGCGAAGAAGTAAAATACTGCGCTTGGTTTAACCCTTTAACGGCTGATCATGACGGGGTGGCTAGAGCGATAGGTAAGGCGTTCAGGTTACGTGGAACCAGGATCCACAATTCTCTGTGTATAAACCCGCTTCGCGCGGTCTTGATGTGCGAGCATTCTGTTCTGATATCTTTTTGAGCGGTCTGCACATTCTTCCATGTAGCATTATTAGCGAGCATGGATTCTTTTGCATGGTAGCGTTTGTAGCGCCTTTTGTAGCTTGTATAGTAAGAAATACCTGATGTCGGTTCGTTAATACATGCACATATTCTCGCATCCTGTTCCTCCCTATCAAACTCATATGTGGCTGCGCATCCCCCTTTTCCTTTCCCTTCTTTTCTTTTGGCTTCATCCCATCCATCGTCGTTGTGACCAACACACCCCTTGCTCCGCTTCCCTCTTGTCTTACCCCGATATCACGGTACCGCGCACGGCACAGTCGGGCCATGCAAGAGGTCTCTGTGGCACAGCGATCCCAAACTACCTTCACCGCTTAATGAACTGTGCCACGGGCCTGATTTCAGGCTGTGGGATGGCCGTTGGTGTCTCGCCGTGAAGATCGGCGTTGTATTTGCGTTATACATAGGGTGTAGAATCATACATGGTCGGATATGCTACGCCTTGGGGTGTACGTCAGGGGGAGTTAGGATGTATGATATAGAGCTATCTCTATTGAACAGAGAGGGGGTTCAAGATTAGAATGTCAACGCGGATACAGCTACATTGTTTCTAGCGGCAGGCGCAGAGGGTGCTGTCGGTTGTTTACCTCGATAACGACGGGGTGTTTCCGACGGGAAATACATGGTACAGCCAAGGATATGTGAGATAGACTGTGATGTCATCTGGAGCTTAAGCTTATGCGTCTGTCTTACCCAAGACCACGCGTTCTTGCTAAGGCTAAGCATCGACGTGCGTCGCTAGTGCTTGCTCCGAGTGCGCCGAGAGGCCAACACATCTGACGCATACCGGGTAGCCGGGAAGGAATATTTGGGGGCGGAGATGTAACATGCCAGATGCGGTATGCGGTATGCGGAATATAGGCTGATCAGAAGACATGTCACAGTGCAGAAATAGATGATGGGGGCTTGGATATTGAATTTTTGTTTGCTTTCATAATGGATGAGATTGACATTTTTGGATAATACTCGACTGCGTGATGTGACAAGTGCAGGAGCGTTACCGGGGTATATAGTTATGCTTGTACAGAGTATCGCGAGACAGCGGCACAACAGGATGCTGTGGCTTTGAAAGCAAATATGAAACTAAGAAACCAAAATCTTCAGTTCATGTCCCCCTTCCCCCTCCCTCCTTTCTCCTTCCATTCGATGACCTATACCCACGTCTAAAACTGTTCTCTAACTTGTGCTTGTGTGGATGATCTTTGGAACCTGTGGCATCGCAATCGTAGGCGTCGACTCGTAGTATCGTGCCCTTTGACTCGCGGTACTCGTGCTGCGCGCGCGTCCTGCTGGTCGTAGGCCCATATCACTCCCTTCCCCACCCGGCGATATCGGACTCAGCATCACACTACTGAGGGTTGCGTTGCTTTGCCGACTAACGGAACTGACACCCGTACCAGAGCTTTCCGTGTTCTCGCTCATCGGGTCTCTGACTTCCTCCACGGGTGTAACTTGTAGTGGTACGAGACGCATCGTATCCGTGCTTGGTCTCTTGTTGTGCGCATCCGCCTCTGAGTCGACGTATAATGTGACGCTGCTTGCCCGGACCCGACTGAACATGCTTGTCTTGTCTTCGTTGGCTAGGAGCCCTGCTGTATCTGACTTGCGCTTGTCGAGCTTCTTCTTTTCGCTTCGTCGATGAAGCCAAAAGAACAGAGACGCGAGGCAGATGGCTAGGAAGATGAGAGCGAAGACGATGGTTAAGGCGATGTGGGATTTCGTCCAGTATCTTCGATCAGAAGTTGGCTTTGAGTCCGCGTCTGCGACAAGGTTGTTGTCTACTGGTATAGGAGCCATGATGAGGTGTGTTGGTGCGGGCAAGGTTCCTTGACTTCGACGGGTCGGTGAGGCTTCAGATAGTAGGTGAAGCTTTAGCTTATTTGTGATGGAGGAATCGGGGTACAAGTGGCGGTGCAACAAAGATACGACAGTTACTACGCCTCAGAAAAAAAGATGCTCTGTCGTCATAACACTGATGATATAAACTTTGTCGAGTAATCCCTTCTGCGCTGAACTGGTGCTGGGCACCAGGCAGACATAAGTCTACCCGTAAAATGAAACCTGACGCATAGGCCCCCGCTCCTGCGCCATGGCACTGGATTTGTGGGAAGGCGTCCAGTATGCGACTCAAAAGTGGGAAAAGATGCTCAGCCTCAGCACGTTGTGGGGGAATAGGCCATCCATTCGGCGTCAAGTCACTGCGCCCCTGCGTATGAGGAGCAGCTTGGCAGAAATCGAGATGCCTAACAAGTCACGGGCGTAGGACACGGTCATGGAAGCTTGGACTAACGCGTCTAATGGAGGAATGACCATGAGCTGTTTAGCGGACGGTGGTGGCACAGACTCGTAGGCGATGGTGCTAGACGTGCATGTTGAAGCCCTATCCATTGTCAGTCCACTCGAGAATGGTTCTCTACCGCGTGCGGGCCACGTCCAAGAGGCCTTTCCCTTTCTGTCTACGCAGCTGAAGAGATACATTCAGCTTGTGGAACCATGGTTATTGGGTGGCTGCTCTCGCGAACGGCTCCCCATATTAATTTTCTGCCACATAATGCCCACATGAACTCGCCAGCCCAACACGAGGAAGTGTACAATCACAGTGATGTGCCAAAGGATTGCGCTCTAGGATCAACGTTTCGGAGTTTAGGCAAGCACAGCCACTTGCGCTAAAAGAGATGAGCAACAACAGCTATGATTTAACACAAGGCTGAGCGCCTTATACTTCTTTTGCGTGTCTGCCTGAGCCAAACCCAAGAGGGATTGGAACGCGACATGGGCCAATTGTGGGGTGAGGGTAGGCGAGCTTGTTCTGGTGAAGGAAAGCCATGATGCGAGGTGAAGGGTCCGGCTGCGGCGCGTCGGTGTAGAGATCGTGGGATGGCAGATATTGACTACTGGACGCCATTGCAAAGTGTCGTGGCGACTCTGCGGCGACCATGCGGCATGGTGGAGTAAGAGCCTAATTTCATGCGTGTGCTGGCTGGTGAGTGAAAGCTTGCCAGCCAACAGGCGTGGTGTTGAGCATGGCTGCTGCGGGCCGGGGAGGTTGTTGGCCCCCAACTAGCGTCTCGCTAAGATGCGGTACTATTTCGGGATCACTTGACGCCTTCACACCGTACGGTCCAATCTTGCAGCTTATCTGCTCTGCATGAAGAGCACACAGTAAGAATTGTCAAACAGCGGACGTAATTCGGTGCTGACTTTGTCATGTTGACGGAAACATAATAAAAAAAAGGCTGAAACAACTTTAGCCAAATGGCGTGCGCTCAAAGGCAACAGCAGGCGTTTGAGAGCACTCGCTTTGACATTTACGGTAATCAACAGTGCCAAGTTTTGCAACCCTACCTATTGAGGAAACAACATCTAATCGCTATGAACGTATTATTTCCGACGTGGGGTAAGACGTCATCTCAAGACTCAACCTCAAGGCACATCACCGCCATAGAAGAACAGTACAAACACACTCCCAGCCGATGACACCAGCCGAATCGCCATTTCCGTCGACTAACAGTCTTACTCGCATCGCGTATCGCTGTGGTGAAATAGCATGTAAGATTTTACCTCCTCCTCCGGGAAAGCCTTTGGAAGGGCGATGAAACAGCCGTTGGGCTCGAGCGCTTAATTTCTTCAACATATTCGTAGTTGGAATCATCTTCATCTTCGCCGACTTCTTCCTCTTCTATGACACTAAGCTGCAGTTGTAACTGTGCGGTCCACGTCAGCCCGTCTAGGCTAATGATTGTATTAAACATCGTTCAGCATCACGGTCAATCTGCTTACTGCAGAGTAATGACATTGGTGCTATCTTGCTTGAGGAAAGCCTTGTAGAGACAGTGGAAGAAGAGTCAGCTCCGAGTACAGGAACATCAGGTAAATCAGAGGTAGATAGCTGTTGGAGTTTCTTCGTAGAGTACAAGCTGCTCAGTCGATTGGAGAGCTCATGAAATCTAGTCACAACATGAACGTCACCATGTATGATCACGTACGTGGAAGCGAGACTGTTGCATTGTCGCAAACGACGTTATGAGCTCGTGCATATAATTTGTAGACCAACTCATCTAACAAGACAAAAAAGACAAAGGAAAAAGAAAGATGCAACCCACGACCATAGGTCATGCTGATGATGATGAGCGCCGTCCCATGCAAGATTGACACAAGATTCTGAAAAAGAAAGAGATTGCCGAATTCCGAATGCCCCAATACCATTCCACCTGTGACCACTCGCTATTTCTAGTCCAACGAGAACTTCTCCCTCTTCCAGGTCTCGCGGTAAACGGCAATGGTACTCGCGGCGTCCTTGCAGCGCTCCGGTGCACGGGCTGGCAGGTCAACGACAGCGCGACGCAAGACGCCACGCGCAGGTACGCCGTAGAAGTGGATAAATTTCTTGTAGTAGTCGCGGATCAGGCCACTCAGGAGAGCGAAGTGTCCGGGCCAGAGTTGTTCAGACGGCGTGTTGCATATCGATGAGATGGCACGCCAATATTCTGAGACGGCAATGGCAGGCGCCTTGGCGGCGAACGAGCGAAGGGACATGGAGGCGTAGCCAGCTCCGATACCGCGCATGCGCTGCGAGTATGACTCTGGGGTTGAATCCTCCTGCCACCCTAGGCGCAGCCGACCTTCCTTTGTGTCCATAGTCCCGCGGATGCCAAAGAGAAGTGGGCAGGCCTTGTGTAGCTTGGCGAGTGCAATGTCAATGAGGGGAAGACCGTTCCACATGTACTTTTGGTCGCCGAACAAACTGGCTGCTATCAAGCCAATCTCTTGAATGATGCGTCCGTCAGTGTTGGCCGCCTCCTTTTCGAACTGCTTTACAAGGAACTTCTCGAAGCAGATCCAGACGTACAGCAGGAACGCCGGGTACGCAGCTTCATTCTCGTTGGCTAGCTGGGGGATCTGGTGCGAAACAATATATGGCCGGATGTCGATCATAGGGCCTGGTGCTGTCAAGGCGATGTCGAAGCATTCGGTTCGGAGGCGTTTGATGGCGGCGGCGCTGTCCTTTCGTTCCACGGTAATTTGACCAAGCCGAGTGCGAATAGCGCGTCGAGCATCACCAACAGGGCCCTTGAGGGGAGAGGTTGGCTTCTTGTGTTCCTCCCAGAAAGCTTTGCGGAATGCCTTCATGCGCTGGTGGAGTTGGAGGTATTTGGCGTGAATTTGGTCAGCGCTGGTGCTAGGCGCCGGTGCGGCGGTCGATGGCTTCGGTGCTGCTGCTACCTGTGCGGGTGCAGGCGCGGGTGTAGGTTGTGTGGTTGGCTGCTGTGGTGGTGCTTGCTGTCGAGCCTTCTCTGCAGCGGCCGCAGCCTCGGCAGCTTTGCGATCCGCCTCATCTTTTTCTTTCTTCTGCCTCTCAGCTGCCGCCTGCTGGTCCTGCTGAGCCTTGATGCGGGCCTCTGCCTCTTGGAGTTTCCTCTTGTGCTCTGCGGCTTGACGGGCGACTTCTTCCTCGCGCTGTCTCGCTTCCAGAGCTCTTTGTTGAGCCTCGGCTTGCTCGCGGGCCTTCTCCTGCTTCAGTCGCTCAATCTCTCTCTTCTGGTTCTCTTCATGGCGGCGGCGCGCTTGCTCCTCTTCCAAGGCTATGCGTTCAATTTCGAGCTTCGCACTCCTAAAGACGCGCTCGTGTTCTTCGGCAGCGTAGGCAAGTTGTTGAGCATGTTGCTTGGCTCGCTCGGCGGCAGCTTGGTCTAGCTTCTCGTTGAATTCCCTGTCTGATATGCTGAGGCGGAGGTTGAACTCGAGGGCTAATTGCTTGGCTGGGCTATCGTAGGGGTCGCAGATGACTGATTCGCGCTTCTGGCGGTGACTGCTCCGTCGATTCGGCGATTGTCGTGTTGGAGAAGCGTCGACGAAACTGGAGCTGAAGGAAGTGGCGGTATGCATGCTCGACGACGAGGTGCCGGAGCGAGCGGGCATTCTGACGCCGTGATGGTGGTTGAACAAGAGAAGCGGTCGTGGAGAGGGTGGTTGGTGAGAGCGCGACGACGGTCAAAGAGATCTAGTCGGAAACTAACACAAGCTCCGATGCATCACGTGACAGCGCTCATCCCTGCAGGCTTGGGCTTTCACCGCGCTACGCTCCGTCGCAGTGCTAGCGTGCCGAGGTGGACGACAGCTGCAATCGACAGCAGACATGAGATGGGCATGGCATTGTCACGCACCTGTTCCACTGCCGACGTAGGTGCACCCGCAGCGGGCGCGTAAGATGAGACTGGAGCTTCAAGGACACCTGAGTCGCGACTTGGGCAAACACGGCGTGTTGCGCCTATTCATAAAGTTCAGAGGATTTGTCTGTGCCCACGCTGTGGGAACGGCCGCCAAGCTGCGACGCCACGGACTGCTGCACCCCCCAGGCCCTGGAGATGTCCGATTCATTGACAGAAGGAGACAAGCTGGGGAAAGCCGTGAGGGTTGTCTTGGGGGTTTCAGCGATGCCACTGCGGGCGTGGCCAAGCACATTGGTCGCTCTCCGCCAGGTGGTTGGACTACTCACTACTGGATGCTGGACATGACAAGCTGCATGCCCCAACGCGGTGGATCCAGCAATACAATCGACAGACACGTAGCCGCACTGCACTGCACTGACTGTGCTGAACCGAGAGCCCTTGCGCCGCCCTCCCGAGGCACTGCAGCGGTGCAGCGGTGCAGCGGTGCAGCGTATTGTCCGTGATGTGACTTGGAAACGAGCACCGGCTAAGCCTGCCATGAAACGTGCAGACTCAAACGTGATGCTTCACCTGGGGCGCGCTGAGACGCCGTTCCCACGACTGCTGCTACTGCTGCTGCTGGCCGTATATATAGCAACTCGAGGCCTGTCATGCCTCAGTCCTCACGGCCCGGCGCTTCCTCGTCTTCTTACTTAGTTAATTTCTCACACCCTTCTGTTCGGCGCGGGCAGCTGTATCTGGCTTCGTGAGTGACGTACAGGTGCTTAGACCTCTCCCAGGCTCGCTCGTTTGCGGAAGAACAGGCGATCTTTGCCCAAATAGTGCGTCTGGCCAAGTCCCGCCATAGCCATCACCACCTTCAGCACGCTGACGGCCCTCTTGCTCGCCCTCTCTCTCTCTCTTCCTGCATCTCTCCTGCACGCCCTCCTCGATCGCTCCCTCCTTCGAAGCACTCTCTCCGCCCGCATTTTGGTTGTACTGCCCACAACAGCCCGTCCCAGGGAAACCGCGCTCCTTGATCTGGTCTACCCTCCTTATCACTCCTCCTAGACCTACTTGACGTCTGTCTGAACACGACATCCACCCCCGCCCGCTTCTGACTTGCAGAGCTGTCCCGAGGCATCATCGTCTAAGACAACATCCCCTTCACTCCCGAGCACTGCCTAATCAGCACGCTTACTCCAACGTACGTTGTTCCCCACTAGCTCGCTCGCTGAAGCATGCCGCTGCCGACCCTGCATCTGTCCCCCCAATCCGCGTCCTACCTTCTCATCACTTGCACCTCCTTGCTTGCTGCAAAGTTCAGTCGACGAATCACGCATGCTAATTGCCCGCAGATAACTCCACCACCTTTTTGACCAATTCGCGTCCGACCGTCTCTTCTCCAACAGCACATACACTGCAAGCGGGCATTGAATTACCCACACTACATCATCTATCATGGATCCGCAACAAGGCCAGCAGGGCCCCATGGGCCCCGCCGGTCGTCGTTTGCACATTGCGCATCGCCGCAGTCCGTCGGAGCTGACGCCGCTGATGAGTACGTGGAGATATCTGATACTACCTTTGGGCAACTGCTGACAGCCCGCACAGTGGAACAGCTCGCCATCGCACAGCAGATCGAGGTCCTCCAGCAACAACAACAACAGATTGCTGCAACGCACCAGCAGTATGTCAACATGGGCATGATCCAGCCGCAGCAACAGCTCGGCAACTTCCAGATGCAGGGCCAGATGCCCAACGTCTCGTCCCAAGTCAACAACTACCAATTCCCCCAGCAGATGCAGCAAATGCAACAGCAGCAACACCTTGCTGTCCCCATGGGCGCACCAGCCCAGCCGTCCGCCCACCGCCGCAACCAGTCCGCCCTTCCCCAAGTCGGAATGGGCCCGCCACCCGCTCCTTCCTCCGGCGCGTCTGGCTTCGGTGAATTCGGCGCACAACAGGGTGGTCAGGGTAGGGAAAATGTCAACCCTCGCGGCCGAGGCGGTGGCAGTGCTGGTGGCTCCGGACATACCCGCCGTCACTCACTAGCTCTCGCCGACGCGAAGAAGGCAGCCGAACAGGCCGAATCGAAGAGAAAGACTTCGGGCTTCCAGTTCCCCATCCCGGGCTCCACCGAGGGCAGCTCCAATCGTGATGCCAGCCCCAGCGGAAACAGCGCCTCCAACGACACTCCTTCCGCCCGTGGTGGACGAGGTGGTCACGGCCGCAGCCAAAGCATGGCTGTCGGACGTGGCGGCGGAGGTGCTGGCCGTGGCGGACCTTCCTTTTCTTTCCCAGCTACCAGTGAGAACCCTACCAACCAGAACGGACAGCAGTCCGACTTCCAGCGCCGCGGTAGCCAGGGCCATGGCAGGAGCCAGTCTCGCAACTTCGAGGGCAACTGGAGACAGCCCCAGAACAACGCCCAGCAACAGCCTGCCCAAGACAACCAGTCCCAGAACATGGGCAACTTCAACATGAACCAGACCGCCAATGCCGCTCCTTTCCAGCCTGGTCACCGCACTCGTGGATCGGTCAACCAGTCCGCTGGCTCCCTTGGCAACTTCCAATACGGTGGCCAGCCCCAACTGCAGATGGGGAACCAAGCCCAGCTTCTCCTGCAACAGCAGATGTTCGGCCAACCGCTAAACCCCATGCAGATCGCTCATTTACAGGCACTCCAAGCCGCCCAGATGCAAGGTGGCGGCCTCGGAGGAAGCCAGCATGCACCACAGATGGGCATGCAGCAACAGCAGCAGCAACAGCGCAAGACGCTATTCACTCCTTACCTCCCGCAGGCGACCTTGCCCGCTCTCCTCGGCGACGGCCAACTCGTTGCCGGAATCCTCCGCGTCAACAAGAAGAACCGCAGTGATGCTTATGTGACAACTACTGATCTGGATGCTGACATTTTCATCTGTGGTAGCAAAGACAGGAACCGAGCTCTCGAAGGAGATTTAGTCGCTGTTGAACTACTCGATGTCGATGAGGTCTGGGGTCAAAAGCGCGAAAAAGAAGAGAAGAAGAAGCGCAAGGACAACGCAGACCCTCGCGGCGGTAGTATCGCCGTCAACGACGCCACCACTCAACCTGAGACCGGCTCTGAGGGTGGTATCCGCCGACGTGGCAGTCTCCGCCAGCGACCCACACAAAAGAAGAACGACGATGTCGAAGTCGAAGGCCAGAGCTTGCTTCTGATGGAAGAGGAAGAGATCAACGATGAGCTCAAGCCTCTATATGCAGGTCACATTGTCGCTGTCATCGAACGTGTTGCCGGACAGATGTTCTCAGGGTAAGCAACCGTATGATCTTCATGTGGAGTGTCTCACTAATCATCATTACAGATCCCTCGGACTTCTGCGTCCCAGCAGTCAAGCCACCAAGGAGAAGCAGGAAGCTGAGCGACAGGCTCGCGAGGGCAACTCCGGTCGCTCCCAGCCAGAGACCCAGAACAAGCCCAAGATTGTATGGTTCAAGCCAACAGATAAGCGTGTACCTTTGATCGCCATTCCCACTGAGCAAGCTCCACGCGACTTTGTAGAGAAGCATCAAGACTACGCCGACCGCATCTTCGTAGCATGCATCAAGCGATGGCCCATCACCTCTCTCCATCCTTTCGGTACTCTAGTCGAGCAGCTCGGAGTCATGGGTGACCTTAAGGTGGAAACCGATGCACTTTTGCGCGACAACAACTTTGGTCCAGACGACTTCTCTGATGCCGTCATCAAGAACGTTGGCTTCGAAGACTGGTCTGTCGCCAATGACGGCGAAGAGGCGCTCGAGAACCGTCGCGACTTCCGAAACGAAGAGACCTTCACCATCGATCCCAATGGCAGCAAGGAGCTTGATGATGCCATCCACTTCAAGTACCTTGACGATGGTCGTGTCGAGATTGGCATGCACGTTGCGGATGTTGCCCATTTCATCAAGGCCAACTCGCTTGTTGACCGCGAGGCCAAGAAGCGTGGAACTGCCGTCTACCTTATGAACCGCACGGTGAACATGCTCCCACCCCGACTGTCCAACGACATCTGCTGCCTCAACCCGGGCGAGGACCGCTACACTGTTAGTGTTGTCTTCAAGGTCGATCCTAACTCTGGTAAAATCTCGGATGACGAGACCTGGGTTGGCAAGGCTGTGATCAAGAGCTCTGGAAAGCTGTCGTACGACGAGGTCGACACCGTTATCAACGGTAACGATGGTCCAGTCTCGGCAGCCCGTGCTAAGGACATCAAGATGCTGCATCACATCTCCCAGAAGTTCCGCCAGGCTCGCTTTGGCGACCGCTCCAGCGATGTCAAGGCTCTGCGTCTTATGTACCAGCTGGACGACGAGAACGTTCCTGTCGAGCAGAACATCTTTGACTCTTCCCCCGCCCACGAGTGCATTGAGGAGCTCAGTCACTTCGCCAACGCCTTTGTTGCGAAGAAGCTCGCCGCCGGTCTGCCTGAGAAGGCTCTTCTACGCCGCCAACCACCGCCCAACCCCCGTCGCTTGACAACAATTGCAGAGCGCATGGGTGCTATTGGCTACGACATCAACACTGAAAGCAGTGGCACTTTGCAGAACAGCTTGTTCGAGGTTGAAGATGATGACATCCGGAAGGGTATGGAGACCCTCGTCATCAAGTCGATGCCTCGCGCCAAGTACTTTGTTGCTGGTAGGCTGCCGGAGGAGCAGTACCCTCACTACGCCTTGAACCTGCCTCTCTACACCCACTTCACCAACCCATCTCGCCGCTACGCGGACATCATCGTGCACCGCCAGCTCGAGGCTGTCCTTTCCAACGGTGCTATTGAGTTCACTGAAGACATTGAGGCTCTGGCCAAGACTGCCGAGATGTGCAACACCAAGAAGGACTCCGCTCACGCTGCCCAGGAACAGAGTGTCCATATTGAGGCTTGCCGCAAGATGGACAAAGTCAGGCAGGAGAAGGGTGGTGATTTGATTGCTGAAGGTATCGTCCTTTGTGTGTACGAGTCCGCTTTCGATGTTCTTATTCCCGAGTGGGGTTTCGAGAAGCGTGTCCACTGTGACCAGCTTCCCCTCAAGAAGGCCGAGTTCGACAAGAACAAGCGTCTCCTTGAGCTCTACTGGGAGAAGGGTGTTCCATCGTCCAACTACATCCCCGAGGACGAGAGGCCAAAGCACGGCTCACTCAGGTCTGCCAACGCTGCGGCCGCGGCGCGCGATGCCGAGGCAGCTAAGCAGCGTGCGAGGGAGCAGGAAGAGGCTCAGCGCAGGCAGATGGACACTGGAACCATGTCGACTAACGAGGAGGCCGCATTGTTTGATGATGAGGACGACGATGACGATGACGATTCCAACGACCTCAACTCGAACATGGCCGGCGTTTCTCTTAACCCTGACCGTCCGACGCAGAGCATGCCTCCGTCGCCTACTCGCCGTGATCTTGCTGGCGCTCCTCACCGTGTCAACTCGGATTCGAAGATTGCACAGAGCGCCGGTGATGCTACAGAGTCCAAGTTGACCAACAAGGAGAAGTACCTTAGTTGGTTCACTCTGCGCGAGCAGAACGGCGACTATATCCAGGATGTGCGGGAGATGACGCGCGTCCCAGTTATCCTTAAGACGGATCTGACCAAGAGCCCTCCGTAAGTAATGCCATTCGCTACATTTGAACCGTGCTAACTCATTTCCCAGTTGCTTGACCATCCGATCCCTCAACCCCTACGCTTTGTAGTTGAATTGTCTGGCTCAGGCCGGCTTGGCACTCAGCGTTTTCGGTGGCTTGTGTCGACTTGGTATAGAAATTGAATGGAGGATACATACTAGGTTGTGCAGGATGAGACAAACGGAGATCTGTGTATTGTTCATGTACAAGCGGCGAAAATATCGGCAGTCGCGATATATCGTCGCAGCTCTTATACACAGTAGTTTTCCGTAGTAAAGTAATGTGTTTACCCCATACGAGAGCGCCTTTGGCTAGGCCAAGTCCATCTTGATTGCTTTTGATACCCGTCCGCATTGACACCTGCTCCACAGATCTCATTCAAGGCTGGATAAGGCTGCGCAAAAGCCGCACGAGGCGACCAGGTGAGCCGCGACGGGCCCCCTCACTGACATGTTGATTACTACATTGGAAACTCTGCTTTGCATGTGGATTGGCTGTTCGAGATGGAAACACACCGAATCGTGACCACGTCTCGGCCCTTGTTTGCCGCCTTGGTCGAGTGTGACACGTCGCTATACGGCATAGGCTGGTGCAAGTCGAATCTTCACCAGCGGATCTGCGACTTTCCACCCCTTGTCAAAGGCAGTCGGTGTACCTGCATGTGTTTGCCTTAGCGAACGGGAGCCTGAGGGCCTGAACCACAGCCGAAATAGCAGTGGTTCTCCATGAGGCTTGGCAACGTGAAGACGTTTTGGATGCCTCAGCCACCTCTTAATCCAGCCCTCCTAACCTCTCGACCCATCTACGCTTCTCTCGGCACAGCACGTAAGCGCTCTCTCGCCGCTGTTGTAGAAATATTTATAATCAAAACTGCGCTATCAAATACTGTCGATGGCTTCGTGTTGAAACGTTTCGCCCGCTCGTTGCTGCTGGAAACACGCCCCACCAGCGACGTGAGAAGCCGACTGCTTCACGCCTCAAGTGGTGAGCCACCTCACGGTACCGGTCGGAACCTCTCAATACCGCCATTAATCGCCATGCATTATGGCGGTACCCAGGTTTTCTCAAGGGCGGCTCTACTGCCTCCGCGTACGCGTTGGCACTTGTAGGGTTTCATGATGCCCGTTTCGCGTCGCAGAGCCCCGGACCTGCTACATCACATGCCTGCAACACTAGCCCCATGGCTACATATCGGACTCACTCAGCGGTTGCTACACGGCTAGCGAGCAGTTCCTGGACGATCAATGGGTCAATTTGCCAAGCTTTGAAGCTTGTAAGGTCACGGATCCGGTATGAGAGCCAGTGCGTCAACGGGATCTAGTTGTCCGCCACATGCTCAACATCCGTACTCCGAATTTAATATGGCGTCTCAGATGTTGTCCAGGAGTTGCAGCTGCTTGTATAAGGTCCATTGGCCGCCCACCTTGTTTCCATACTCGTTTTCAGTTGCATCATCGACGAGCTTCTTCTACCTTTCTATCTAATAATCAACCACATTCCTTACGGTTTACCTTCTCAGTCCCTGGTTGGACTTCAGACAATTTTTAATAATCGAATTCAAAGCGAGTCTTTGCTGGAGGTCCTTCTTTACGAACTTGTCTACTCAAAAACGACTCAACAACCCTAATTCAATCAACATGCCTAGCATATCAACCATCCTCAAGGGCCTCGTTGCCCTGGCGCCTCTTGTGGCTGCCGCCCCCGCAAACTACGCTCGTCAAGAGATGGCCTCCATGTCGAGCGCTTCCGCCACTCCTACTGCCTCTACGCCACCTGCCATCACTGAGATCGCTGGATCAGGCACCGAAGCCGCCGCTGGAGCATCCGGTACCCCGGCTGCACCGGCTGCAGGAGCACCATTGAGCGATGTCGACATCCTCAATTTGTAAGTGGCGTCAAATCGATGACTACCTGGAGCCGAAACTAACAATCACAACAGCGCTCTGACCGCCGAGCATCTCGAATCGGAATACTACAAGCAGGGTTTCGCCAAGTTCTCCATGAGCGACTTTATGGCTCTCGGTTTGAGCGAAGGCCAGGTCAAGTCCCTGATGGGCGTCGGACAGACTGAGGCTACTCACGTCACTACTCTCCAATCTGCAATCGCAGGAGCTGGCGCAAAGCCCGTCGAGCCTTGCCAGTACAACTTCGACGCTGCCCTTGCGAGCGCTGACTCCATGGTCAAGACTGCCCGTGTTCTTGAGGCTGTTGGTGTCTCTGCTTACCTCGGTGCCGCTCCTCTCGTCAACTCTTCCGATATCCTTTCCGCCGCTGGTTCCATCCTCACTGTCGAGGCCCGTCACCAGGCTTTCATCCGCATCGCATCCGGCGCCGAGCCAGTCCCCGCTGCTTTCGACACTGCTCTCCAGCCCCGCGCTGTCTTCACCCTCGCCGCTCAGTTCATCAAATCCTGCCCCGAAGGATCCAACCTCAACATCCAGGCGTTCCCTGCCATCGCTCTCCAGAACCCCGAGAAGGCTACCGTTGGCCAGAACCTGAAGCTTGCCGACCCCGCTCAACCAGCCGGTGCCTCCTTCTGCGCTTTCGTCGGACCGTAAGTCACTTGACATGTTCCCTTTCGAGATTTGCTTACTAACACATGACAGTGGCGGCAACCAGTTCACCAAGATCGCCAACGGCAACTGCATGGTTCCTCAGGGCCTCCAGGGTGAAGTCTACATGATGATCACCAAGAGCGAGTCTGTTGCCGATGCCGAGGTCCTTGCCGGTCCTTCCGTCATCCAGCCCTCATAGACGTCTACTCCAGTATGACGGTTTCATTTCACATTGTCTTTCTATTTCATTTTTCATCAAGGACAAGGGCTGAACGAGCAAACAAGCGAGCAAAGCATGACAGGAGCAAGTGGCGCGACTGTACAAGAGCGAGTATGTGTATATGGACGATTTACCTTTCCCCACAGTCGTTGAAATACAAGTGTTGATCTCAAGAACGGTTTTTCTTTTCTTATTTCCTTTTTTATTCTCCTTTTCTTTTCACATGTAAGACGTAAGAAGGCGTGGTTGGTCAAGACAGACAACAGATACCCCGAGCATGGTAGAGACGGGTGAGAGTGGTTCTGGGAATCAGCTCTCAGGGCAGTAATAGCAAGGTATAGCATGAAAATATGAGAACGACTTGACGATTTTCAGAATACCGGACGCTGGGGTGATACAAGTGACATGTTGGTTTGCGACGCAGAGTGACTGGACTAGATCTATCTTGTGACTGTGACAGTGACTCCAACGGAATGCGTTTCATCTTCTCGCATTTCTTCGACGCTTTAGGTTTGGTGCGAGATGTTAATCGGGATTAGCTCGCTCCGTACCGCGATGGGATGGATGCCGCCTCGTAGAAACCGAACACGTCACGTTTCGGTTGCAAGCTTGCGGTGTCGCAATACTGATTTACGTTTTTCGTAGCTAGATTTCTAGGGGGACTGAGGTACAGTATAGATATTGTCCTGTGTACTCTCTGTAGTAAGTACAAACACCACTAGCGGCGGTTTACCTGCGGAAAAGTGGCCTCTCCGATGATTACCCGCTCGCTCTTGATTTTTTTCCCCACGGCTAGTTCGTTGGGGAAGCCTGCCTGCCGCTGATTGGCTAATCGCAGTGTGGAGATCCCACATGATTCCCCGCCTTGTGCGCGCTGTTGCTAAGAGGACGGTTAGTGTTGGGTAGAATGTGTCTCAATGCAGCGTTTTCGCAGTACGCGGCTGCTTTGAGTAAGGGTTGCGAGGTAGTGTGCCTAAATGCCAGATTCGAGGTATAAAGGTGTCCAGGCGGTGTTTTGTTCGTTGTTCGTAACTTGCGGGTATTGGAGTTGAGGAGCTTTGAATGCGGAAAACGTCATAGGCTTTTGTGGAATTGGGTAAAGATTGTACTGCCCGCTATCGTTGGTCTGGGTAATCTTTCCTCCCACCGCTTATATTTCCGAGCTGTCCTCTTCAAGAAACAAAGGTCGCAACTACATCACCAACCCTCCACCCACCGTCTCTACGCAACGATGGCGTTTCGCCAGCAGAACGGCACGTCGTCAACTTGTCTCGAGCAGCCCGTCGAACTCCACGACGTCTCGAGCTATCTTTCGAAACCTCAAAATGCCCAAATCGCCAGCTCGAGCCACACCGGCGGCTTGCGACTTTCGGATACTAAAGGTGCACGGGAAAGCGACCCGGTAGAGAATCTGCCGTCGCCAACGACTCACGCAGCAGACAAACTGGAGCGATGGAATCATCCACGATCGAACTTGTTCAAGACCCTGGCGGCGTTTTGGAGCTTTGTCGTCATGGGGAGTAACGATGCAGCGTATGGGGCGTTGATACCTTATGTAAGTTTATGTTTGTACTTCTGAGTGGTGACGAGTCGCCATAGGAAGCAGAGGAGAAGTATATGCTAACGATGAATATTAGTTGCAAGAGTACTACAGCCTAACTTTCGTCGTCATCTCGCTGGTATTCTTATCCCCACTTGTCGGCTACACCGCTTCCGCACTGCTGAACAACTCGATCCATCTCAAGTTTGGCCAGAGAGGCGTTGCGGTTATAGCGCCGACATGCCATCTCATCGCGTATGTTGTTATCGCGGTACATCCTCCGTATCCGGTGCTTGTTGTTATCTTCATGCTCGCTGGGTTTGGGAATGGACTTGCTGATGCTGCATGGAGTGAGTGTTCTTGTCTTTTACCCTCCGTTTCGAAAGAGCAAAGAGGGGGGGGGATAATGTGACTGACTGTACAACAGATGCGTGGATCGGCAACATGGCGAATCCAAACGAAGTGCTAGGTTTCCTCCACGCCTTCTACGGCGCAGGAGCCGTACTTTCTCCCTTGATAGCAACGACTATGATTACAAAAGGAGACAGATTACCTTGGTATACCTTCTACTACGTTATGGTACGTCCTCACCCTCCCTTTCCTGCTCCCCTCGTTTCCCGTCGTCTAACACCCTCAGATCGCTATGGCAGCCATCGAACTCGCAACTTCCACAACAGCCTTCTGGCGCGAAACCGGCGCCGCGTTCCGTGCCGCCAATCCTCGCACCAGCGGCACCAAAGACAACCGCATGAAGGAAGCGCTTATTCGTCTCCCGCATGCACGTGTCACATGGCTGTGCGCGCTCTTCTTACTCGGGTACGTGGGTATTGAAGTTGCGCTCGGTGGCTGGATCGTCAAGTTCATGCTTGAAGTGCGTGATGGCGAGGAGTTTGCCAGTGGAATGGTAGCAACGGGGTTTTGGATGGGGATTACCGTGGGAAGAATTGTCTTGGGTTTTGTGACGCCCAGGTTGGGCGTGAAACTGGCTATGGCTGTGAGTTCCTTTTCCTTAACATCTTCCTTACCCTAGCAGGCCTGTACGCCAGCCAAGTTGCCACACGGTTGCTAATACAATAATCACTTCAGATCTACCTCCCCATCACCATGGCGCTCGAACTCATCTTCTGGCTCGTCCCGCAATTCTACGTCTCGGCCGTCGCAGTAAGCCTCCAGGGTTTCTTCCTCGGCCCCTTGTTCCCCGCTGCTATCGTCGCGGCTACAAAACTTTTACCGCGCCACTTACACGTTGGTGCTATTGGCTTTGCGGCGGCTTTTGGTGGCAGTGGAGCTGCCATTTTCCCCTTTGCCGTTGGAGCGATTGCGCAGGCCAAGGGCGTGCAGGTACTGCAGCCGATTATTCTGGCGCTGTTGGGCGTGATTTTGATCTTGTGGCTGGGGTTGCCGAGGATACACAAGAAAGAGGAGTGAGATGTTGGAAGGGTGTAGGGATGTTGACTGATGGAGGATGGGGATACGAGGAATCTGCTGGTACGCTGTGTAAGGTGGATGGTTTTGGGTTTATGAAGAAGATGGGTTCCTCTTCATTTCCTACTGAAGATTACCCCCGCTATCTATGATTCTTATTCCCATATCTACCCAAGTCATGGCGAACGTCTTGAGGACACGTTCGCCGTACGGCCTGGTAAAAAGAAGCTAGCCTCCTTATAAAT
>JAESFQ010000184.1_pt1 | contig 22491 bp, 20 predicted proteins | sample 9269431 | NCBI WGS metagenome assembly JAESFQ01 (sample SAMN14502588, study PRJNA617103) | algae metagenome | isolation source: Plectolyngbya sp. WJT66-NPBG17 and co-occurring heterotrophs from well... | place: USA: Mojave Desert, Joshua Tree National Park, California | collected 2006-08-06
CGCTGGCAGCCAGTCCTTGGCATCCAGCGGCCGCAGAAAAGCCCGCTCGCGGCTGACCGGAATGAACCCTGTCATGCCCGCCAGATTCGCCGATTTCAGACCGGATGGGAATCCGACAGGCTGCTAGCGCGCCATGACGATGTAATTGACGCCGACATCGCGGCTGATCCGCCAGCCGCCGCCCGCGCCCATCGTCAGCCCGGCGATATCCGCCACGCGCAGCCCCGCCGCCCTGAGGTCCGCGCCGAGCTCCGCCGGGCGGACGAACATCCGCCAGTCATGGGTGCCGACCGGCAGCAGCCGCAGCAGGTACTCCGCGCCCAGCTTCGCCATCAGGAAGGAGCGCGGCGTCCGGTTGAGCGTCGAGAGGAAGACCGGCCCGCCCGGCTTCACCAGCCGCGCCAGCTGCCGGCAGAAGGCCTCCCGGTCCGCCACATGCTCGATCACCTCGAGGGCGGCCACGGCATCGAAGCCGCTCTCCTCCAGCGTCTCCGGCATCCCCTCCCGGTAGTCGATCTCGAGCCCCTGGGCGGCGGCATGCGCCCGGGCGACCCCGAGCGCGCTGGCCGCCGCATCGAGCCCCGTCACCCGCGCCCCGGCCCGCGCCAGCGCCTCGCTGGCGAGCCCCGCGCCGCAGCCGACATCGAGGATCCGCATCCCGTCCAGCCTCCCGCCGAGCCGCCCGATGATCCAGCCCATCCGCGCCGGGTTCATCGCATGCAGCGGCGCCATCGGCCCTTTCGGGTCCCACCATTCGACCGCCAGCCGGTCGAATTTGGCGATCTCTGCGCCGATCGCGGTTCCGGGTCCCGGCATGCGCCATCCTCTTCCGGTTGCAGCCCGTGGGCCGGATCGGTATCTGTGCCGCCCTTGCCGCGGCCGCAACTGCCGCCGCGGCCCTGTTTCGGACGCAGACGCCCCGCCATGGCCCGCATCGTGATGAAGTTCGGCGGCACCTCCGTCGCCGATCTCGACCGTATCCGCAACGTCGCCCGTCGCGTCCAGCGCGAGGTGGAGGCGGGCCACGAGGTCGCCGTGGTGGTCTCCGCTATGTCCGGCGTGACGAACCAGCTCGTCAAGTGGTGCCAGGAGCTCTCGCCCCTGCACGATGCCCGCGAATACGACACGGTGGTGGCGACCGGCGAGCAGGTGACGATCGGCCTGCTGGCCATCGCGCTGCAGACCATCGGCGTCGATGCCCGCTCCTGGCAGGGCTGGCAGGTGCCGATCATCACCGACAATGCCCATGGCAAGGCCCGGGTCGAGAGCATCGACGGCTCGCTCCTGATCGAGCGGATGCGCTCCGGCCAGGTCCCTGTCATCGCCGGCTTCCAGGGGCTGGAGACCGGTCGGAACCGCATCACCACCCTCGGCCGCGGCGGCTCCGACCTCTCGGCCGTCGCCATCGCCGCCGCGGTAAAGGCGGATCGTTGCGATATCTACACCGATGTCGACGGCATCTACACCACCGACCCCCGCATCGTCCCTCGCGCCCGCAAGCTGGAGCGGATCAGCTACGAGGAAATGCTGGAACTCGCCTCGGTGGGTGCCAAGGTGCTGCAGACCCGCTCGGTCGAGCTCGCCATGAAGCAGCGCGTGCGGGTGCAGGTGCTTTCCAGTTTCGAGGACAAGCCAGGTTCCCTGGTGGTAGATGAGGACGAGATCGTGGAACAGCCGGTCGTGAGCGGCATCGCCTATTCCCGGGACGACGCCAAGGTGACGCTGCGGCGCGTGCCGGACCGGCCGGGCGTCGCCGCCAATGTCTTCGGCACGCTGGCCAAGGCCAACGTCAACGTGGACATGATCGTGCAGAACATCGGCGCCGACGGCACGACGGACATGACCTTCACCGTCGGCAAGGCCGACCTCGCCCGCGCCCAGGACGTGCTGGAGCGGGCCCGGGCCGAGATGGGCTTCGAGAGCCTGGTCGCGGACCCCGACGTCGCCAAGATCAGCGTGGTCGGCGTCGGCATGCGCAGCCATGCGGGCGTCGCCAACACCATGTTCGGCGCGCTCGCCGAGAAGGGGATCAATATCCAGGTCATCTCCACCAGCGAGATCAAGGTGAGCGTCCTGGTCGGCGCCGACTACACGGAGCTCGCGGTGCGCGCCCTGCACACGGCCTATGGCCTGGACGGGCCCGGCTGATGGACGGCATTACTTCCCTGCCCCCCGGCATGGCCGCGCTCGACCGGCTGATGGAGCGCGGCGCCGCCTTCCTCGGCAGCCGCTACGCCATCCTCGGCGGCGCCATGTCCTGGGTGAGCGAGCGCAACCTCGTCGCCGCCCTCTCCAATGCCGGCGCCTTCGGCGTCATCGCCTGCGGCGCGATGGAGCCGGACCGGCTGGCCCAGGAGATCGCCGGCACCCAGGCGCTGACCGGGCGCCCCTTCGGCGTGAACCTCATCACCATGCACCCCCGCCTGGAGGCACTGGTCGAGACCTGCCTCGAGGCCCGGGTCGGCCATATCGTCTTCGCCGGCGGCATCCCGCCGGGCTCCGCCATCAAGCGGGCGAAGGAGGGCGGCGCCCGGGTCGTCTGCTTCGCCCCGGCGCTGGCGCTTGCGAAGAAGCTGGTCCGCTCCGGCGCCGATGCCCTCGTCATTGAGGGCTCCGAGGCGGGCGGCCATATCGGCCCCGTCTCCCTCAACGTGCTGGCGCAGGAGATCCTGCCCGCCATGGCCGCCGACGTGCCGATCTTCGTGGCGGGGGGCATCGGCCGCGGCGAGGCCATGCTCTCCTACCTGGAGATGGGCGCGGCCGGCGCGCAGCTCGGCACCCGCTTCGTCTGCGCGACGGAATGCATCGCCCATCCGCTGTTCAAGCGCGCCTTCATCCGCGGCGCCGCCCGCGACGCGGTGCCGACGCTGCAGATCGACGAGCGCTTCCCGGTCATCCCGGTCCGCGCCCTGGTCAATGCCGGCACCAAGCGCTTCATGGCCCACCAGGCCGAGGTGCTGGCGCGGTTCCAGTCCGGCGAGCTGGCCAAGGACGCCGCCCAGCTCGAGATCGAGCATTTCTGGGCCGGTGCCCTCCGCCGCGCCGTCGTCGACGGCGATGTGGAGAATGGCAGCCTGATGGCCGGCCAGTCCGTCGGCATGGTGGACCGCGAGGCCCCCGCCGCCGAGATCATCGCCGAGCTGATCGGCCAGGCCGCCACCGCCCTGGCCCGCCGGGGAGGGTAAGCCCCAGCGGGTGACGGCGGAATGACACGCGCAACCTGGGATGCGATTCGGTTTGCCGCGCGGGCAGCCAGGGTCTAAATCCCAGATGCGTGTTGGACGACATGAACCGCTTCCCCCGCCCCGAACCCTCCGCCGCCGAGGCCGCCCGCCTGGGCGAGGAGTTGCGCGACGCGCGCTTCGCCCTCGGCCTCTCGGTCGAGGACATCGCCGCCTCGCTCCGCATTCGCGGCCCCTACCTGGTGGCGCTGGAGGAGGGCCGCGTGCGCGACCTGCCGGCGCCCGCCTATGCCCTCGGCTTCGTCCGCACCTATGCCCGTGCCCTCGGCCTCGACGGGGATGAGGTCGTGCGCCGCTTCCGCGAGGCCAGCGGCCCGGCGGTGCAGCGCAAGACCGACCTCGTCTTCCCCGAGCCCGTGCCGGAGCGCGGCCTGCCCGCCGGCGCCGTCGTGCTGGTCGGGGCGGTGATCGCGGTCGGCGCCTATCTCGGCTGGTACCAGTGGTCCGGCAGCGGCGACCGGACGGTGGATGCCGTGCCCTCCGTCCCGGCGCGGATCGAGCAGGCCGCCCGCCTCGACCCGGCGCCCGGTCTCGCCGCCCCGCCGCCCGCGCTGATGGCGCCGCCCACCCCCTCGCCGGCGGCTGCCCAGGCCGCAACGGCGCCGGCCGTCCCCACGCCCCCGGCTGCCGCGCCCGAGGGCCGCGTCGTTCTTCGCGCCAAGGCGGATGCCTGGATCCAGCTCCGCGACCGCGGCAACGGCACGGTGATCCTCAACCGGGTCCTCCGCCCGGGCGAGAGCTACACCGTCCCGCCGCGCGACGGCCTGCTCTTCACCACCGGCAATGCCGGCGGCCTCGACATATTGGTGGATGGCCAGCCGGTGCCCGCCCTCGGCGGCGCCCAGGCCGTCCGCCGCGACCTGCTGCTGGAGCCGGAGCGGCTGAAATCCGGCCAGCCACCCCAAACCGCCGCGGCCGCCGCGCCACGCCCGGCGCAATAGGCCGCCAAGGCCGCTTGGGCATCGCCGCCCGGGCTGCCATATTGCCGGCCAGGACCCCAACGGGATTTCACCGCATGAGTTATCGCCCATACCAGATGATCACCCGGCGCAAGTCGCGCCAGATCATGGTGGGCAAGGTGCCGGTCGGCGGCGACGCCCCGATCACCGTCCAGACCATGACCAACACCCCGACCGAGGATGCCGCGGCGACCATCGCCCAGATCCGCCGGGCCGAGGTGGCGGGCGTCGACATCGTCCGCGTCTCCTGCCCGACGCCGGAGAGCACCGCGGCGCTGGCCGAGATCGTGCGCGAGGTGAACGTCCCCGTCGTCGCCGACATCCACTTCCACTACCGCCGCGCCATCGAGGCGGCGAAAGCGGGTGCGGCCTGCCTCCGCATCAATCCGGGCAATATCGGCAGCGCCGAGCGGGTGAAGGAGGTGGTGAAGGCCGCCCGCGACCATGGCTGCTCGATCCGCATCGGCGTGAATGCCGGGTCGCTCGAGAAGCACCTGCTGGAGAAGTATGGCGAGCCCAACCCGGACGCCCTGGTCGAGAGCGCGCTCTGGCACGCCGCCCATCTGCAGGACAACGACTTCCACGAGTTCAAGATCAGCGTGAAGGCGTCCGACGTCTTCCTCGCCGCCGCCGCCTACCAGCAGCTCGCCGAGGTCTGCGACCACCCGCTGCATATCGGCATCACCGAGGCGGGCGGCCGGCGCACCGGCACGGTGAAGAGCGCCATCGGCCTCGGCAGCCTGCTCTGGGCCGGCATCGGCGACACCATCCGCGTCTCCCTCTCGGCCGAGCCGGAGGAGGAGGTGCATGTGGGGTGGGAGATCCTGAAGTCCCTCGGCATCCGCCACCGCGGCGTGAAGATCATCTCCTGCCCCTCCTGCGCCCGGCAGGGCTTCGATGTCATCCGCACCGTGGCGACGCTGGAGGACCGGCTCGCCCATATCGAGACGCCGGTGACGCTCTCCATCATCGGCTGCGTGGTGAACGGCCCGGGCGAGGCGCTGATGACTGATATCGGCCTCACGGGCGGCGGCGCCGGCCGGCACATGATCTACGCTTCCGGCAAGACCGACCACACCATCGACGAGGCCGCCATGGTCGACCACGTGGTCGAGCTGGTGGAGCGCCGCGTCGAGGCGATCAAGGCCGCGGAGGCCGCCGAGAAGGCCGCGCTGGCGGCCGAATAGGGGTGAACGGCCTCAGCTTCTCCGCCCTGTTGCTTGGCCAGCTGAGGCCGCAGGCCGCGCCGGGGCCGCGCCTGGTGCGCCGCCTCGGCTGGATGCTGCTGGCCGAGCTGGTGCTCTTCCTCGCCCTCACCCTGGCGGACCGCCTGCCGCGCTGAGGCGGCAGGCGGCCCCGGGCCTGTCAGCGGTGGCTGTGGCTGGCCCGCGCGCTGGTTCGCGAGCCTTCCAGCCGCTGCGCCGCCTGCAGGTGCTCCTGCAGCAGGGGCAGGTGGCGCTGGGCGAAGGCCTTCACATCGGGGTCCGTGCCGTCCCGCGCCTCGGTCTGGAAGGCGGTCACGTCCTCCTGGTGGTCGGCGACCATCGCCTGGGCGAAGGCGCGGTCGAAGGCCCGGCCGCGCAGTCCGGCCAGCCGGTCGTACATCGCCTGGTGCTGCGCCCCCATGCTGTCCGGCGGGGTGATCTGCTTCTGCTGGGCGAGGGTCAGCATCTCCTGGTTGACCTGGGTATGGTCCGCCACCATCCGCTCGCCGAGGCGCCGGACCGCCGGGGAGCTGCCGCGCTGCTGGGCGAGACGGCCCATCTGCACCTCGGCGATGCCGCCCCGCGTCGCCGTCGTCATGAAGCCGGCATCGGTGGTGGAGAGGGTCGGGTTCACCTGCGCCTTCGCCGCCGCGACCGTGGTATCCGCCGCCTGCTGCGTCTGCGCGCAGCCCATGAGCAGGACGGGCAGCAGCGCCGCCGACCAGACCAAGCGTTTCATGCATCTTCTCCTTGCCGTGGGAACCTCCCGCAACAGCGCCCGAGAACCGGCACCGTTCCGTTGCGTCGCTTGCCCCGGATCGCTTGCCCTGAGCGGGGCGGAGGGCTATCCGGCATCCCATGACCCCCCTGCAACCCGCCCGCGGCACCCGTGACCTGATCGGCGAGGAACACCGCCGGCACCACCACGTCGTCGACACCGCGCGCCGGATCGCCACCCTCTACGGCTTCGAGGAATGGGCGACCCCCATCTTCGAGGACACCCGCGTCTTCGCCCGCGGCCTCGGCGACACCTCGGACGTCGTCTCGAAGGAGATGTACAGCTTCGAGGACCGCGGCGGGGAGAGCATCACCCTCCGCCCCGAGAACACCGCCGGCGTCTGCCGCGCCCTGGTCAGCAACGGCCTGACCCAGGCGAACCTGCCCCGCAAGGTCTTCTATGCCGGGCCGATGTTCCGCTACGAGCGGCCGCAGCGGGGCCGCTACCGCCAGTTTACCCAGATCGGCATCGAGGTGCTGGGCGCCGCCGAGCCGCTGGCCGATGCCGAGGTGATCGCCTGCGGCTGGCACATCCAGCAGGCGCTCGGCATCACCGAGGGCACGGTGCTCGAGGTCAACACCCTCGGCGATGCAGCGAGCCGCGACGCCTATCGCGCCGCCCTCGTCGCCTACTTCACCGCCCACCAGGACCGGCTCTCGGCCGACAGCCGCATGCGGCTCGAGCGCAACCCCTTGCGCATCCTCGACAGCAAGGATGCCGGCGACCGCGCCATCATCGCCGACGCGCCCACCATCTTCGACCACCTGACGCCCGAGGCCGCCGCCTTCTTCGATGCCGTGCAGCGCCACCTCGCCGCCTTCGCCGTGCCCTTCCGCATCAACCCGCGGATCGTCCGCGGCCTCGACTACTACAGCCACACCGCCTTCGAATTCGTCACCGAGCGCCTCGGCGCCCAGGGCACGGTCATGGGCGGCGGCCGCTACAACGGCCTGGTCGAGGAGATGGGCGGCCCTCCCACCCCCTCCGTCGGCTGGGCCGCCGGCGTCGACCGCCTGGCCCTGCTGATCGAGGGCATGGGCCTCACCCCCGCCGCCCCCCGCCCCGTCGCGGTGATCCCGGTCGGCGACGCCGCCGAAGCCGCGGCCCTCGCCCTGCTGCAAAGCCTCCGCCGCGCCGGCATCCCCGCCGAGGTCGCCTACAAGGGCAACCTCAAGCGCCGCATGGAACGCGCCAACCGCCAGTCGGCCCGCGCCGCCGTCATCCTCGGCGAGGAGGAGCTGGCGCAAGGCGCCGCCCAGCTCCGCGACCTCGATGCCGGCACGCAGGAGACCGTCCCGCTGGCGGAGATCCCCGGCCGCCTCGCATGAGCATTTCCGACAAGCTCGACCGCGTCCTGACCCGCGCCGAGGAGGTCCGCCACCTCCTCGCCACCGCCGATGGCAGCCAGTTCGGCGCCCTCTCCAAGGAGCTCTCCGAACTCGAACCCCTGGTCGAGAAGGTCGAGGCCCTCCGCGCCGCCATCCGCGCCCGCGACGAGGCCGAGGCCATGCTCGGCGACCCGGAGCTGCGCGAGCTGGCCGAGGATGAGTACCTCGCCCAGAAGGACGCCGTACCCCGCCTGGAGCGCGAGGTCCGCCTCATGCTCCTGCCCAAGGACAGCGCCGACGAGCGCAGCGCCATCCTCGAGATCCGCCCCGCCGCCGGCGGCGACGAGGCTGCCCTCTTCGCCGCCGAGCTCTTCCGTGCCTACCAGCGCTATGCCGAGGGCCGCCGCTGGCGCTTCGAGGTGCTGGACTACGACGAGGGCGAGCTGGGCGGGGTGAAAGGCGCGACGGCCGAGATCGCCGGCACCGGCGTCTTCGCCCGCTTCAAGTACGAGAGCGGCGTCCACCGCGTCCAGCGCGTCCCGGCGACGGAGACGCAGGGCCGCATCCACACCTCCACCGTCACCGTCGCCATCATGCCGGAGGCCGAGGAGGTGGACGTGCAGATCAACGAGGGCGACCTCCGCATCGACACCTACCGGGCGAGCGGCGCCGGCGGCCAGCACGTCAACAAGACCGACAGCGCCGTCCGCATCACCCACATCCCCACGGGAACGGTGGTGGCGATGCAGGAGGAGCGCAGTCAGCACAAGAACCGCGCCAAGGCGATGAAGGTGCTCCGCGCCCGCATCTACGAGGCCCAGCGCGCCCGCCTCAGCGAGGGCCGCGCCGCCGACCGCAAGAGCCAGGTCGGCACCGGCGACCGCAGCGAGCGCATCCGCACCTACAACTTCCCCCAAGGGCGCGTGACGGACCACCGCATCGGCCTGACCTTGCACAAGATCGACAAGGTGATGCTCGGCGAGTTCGATGAGATCATCGACGCCCTGACCCAGGAGGACGAGGCGGCCCGGCTCGCGGCCGAGGGCGAGTGAGCGCCTGCGCCGATCCGGCGGGGACGGTCGGCTTCTTTCTCTGCCGCGCCGGCCAGGCCCTCCGCGCCGCAGCTATCGAGGCGCCTCGCCAGGAAGCCCGGCTGCTGCTCGCCCACAGCCTAGCCTGCCGCGAGGAGGACCTGCTGCGCGACCCCCGCGCCCCCGTCCCGCCCGAAGCGGCCGCCCGCTTTGCCGACCTGCTCCGGCGGCGCCTGGACTATGCGCCGATTGCCCATCTCCTGGGCGAGGCCGAATTCTGGTCGCTCCCCTTCCGCGTCTCGCCTGCGACCCTCATCCCCCGCCCCGATACCGAGACCCTGGTCGAGGCCGCGCTCGAAGCCTTCCCCGACCGCGCCGCGCCCCACCGCCTGCTCGATCTCGGCACCGGCACCGGCTGCCTGCTGCTGGCGACCCTCTCAGAGTACCCGGCCGCCACCGGCCTCGGCCTGGACCGCATTCCGAAGGCCGCCGCGCTTGCCCGGGAGAATGCCCGCCGCCTCGGCCTCGCCCCCCGCGCCCGCTTCCTCGCCGCCGACTGGGCCGCCCCGCTCGCAGCCCGCTTCGACGTGGTCCTCTCCAACCCGCCCTATATCGAGAGCGCGGCCATCCCCGGCCTGATGCCCGACGTCGCCCGGCACGAGCCCGCCTCCGCCCTCGATGGTGGCGCCGACGGCCTCGCCGCCTACCGCCACCTGACCGCGATCCTCCCCACGCTTCTCGCCCCCGGCGGCCGCGCCATCCTCGAGCTCGGCCAGGGCCAGCGCCCCGCCGTCGAGGCCCTGGCCCGCGCCGCTGGCCTCACCCCCATCGCCTGCCGCCCCGACCTCGGCGGCATCGACCGCGCCCTGGTCCTTGCCCCGGAATGACCCTTTCTTGCGCAGTGCCGCAAAAAAACAGTTTGGCGCCGGGCCCGGCAGCGACTAGCTTGAACCCAGGCCTTCGCGGGCAGGCGGGCATGTCCCACGCTGCGTGGGCCCCAATCCGTTGGGCAGCCCTGGCAAGCATGGCGTCCGCGGCGCTTTGAACCACATCGACCGCCACAGCCGATCCGACCCGACAGCCGGGCAAGGACGGGGCGGCCAAGCTGCGAGACGGCAGACGCAATACCGATGAACATGAAACGGATTCGCGGCCGCAGCCACCGGCATGGTGGAGGCGGCGGAGGCGGCGGCGGGGGTGGCGGCGGCGGGCAATATCGCCCGGCTTCCCACCAGCCGATGAGCCGGAACCACGTCTTCGACTCCAACGGCCCGGACATGCGCCTGCGCGGGACCGCGCAGCAGCTCTTCGAGAAGTACCTTCAGCTCGGCCGCGACGCGACCGGCTCGGGCGACCGGGTGATGGCCGAGAGCTACTTCCAGCACGCCGAGCACTACTTCCGCATCATCAATGCGATGAACCAGGTCCAGCAGCAGCAGGGTGGTCAGCAGCAGCCCCGCCGCTACCAGAACGGCCCGGATGGCGGCGAGGGCGGCGAGAACCAGGGCGACCAGCAGCCCGAGTTCAACGGCCACGGCCAGAACGGCCAGCCTTACGGCAACCAGCCCCAGAACGGCCAGTCCATGGAGAACGGCCAGGACGAGGACGAGCAGCAGCCCCAGGCCCAGCCTGGGATGCGCGAGCGCGAGCAGCTCTGACACGCGCGACGCCTGCGCGTTGACAGCCCGGGGCGCCGGCCCCAGGCTGCCGGATGTTCCAAGGGGGGCTCCAGGCTGGGGCTGAGATATGGCGGGCCCGCCATGACCCTTCGAACCTGATCCGGGTCATGCCGGCGTAGGGAACGGAACAAGCGGGCAGCGTCCCTTCGGGGCATGTCCGCCCCCGCGCGTCACACCACCCGGATCTCCATTGGTTTGTCGCGTGATTCACGCCTCCGGTCGTTCCGACCTTCGGCGATCACGCTCCCAGGAGGTCCAAGAATGCCCGATATCTTCCCACCCGAGACCCTCGAGGTCACCACCGGCCCGTTGCCGGCCTCGCGCAAGATCCACATCGCCGGCACCCACCATCCCGACATCCGGGTGGCGATGCGCGAGATCGCGCTCGACCCTTCGGCCAAGGAGCCGCCGCTCCGCGTCTACGACACCTCCGGCCCCTATACCGACCCGCTCCACCCGACCGATATCCGCCGCGGCCTGCCTGCGCTGCGCGCCGGCTGGATCGAAGCCCGCGGCGATGTCGAGGCCTATGAGGGCCGCGACCCCAAGCCCGAGGATGACGGGCTGAAGCCCGGCGAGGCCCGCCGCGTCCCCGTCTTCGACCGCGGCCAGCGCCGGCCGCTCCGCGCCCGTCCCGGCGCCGCGCCCACCCAGCTCGCCTATGCCCGAGCCGGCATCGTCACGCCGGAGATGGAGTATGTCGCCATCCGCGAGAATCTGGGCCGCGCCCGCCTGCGCGAGGCCGCCGAGCGCGACGGCGAGAGCTTCGGCGCTGAGATCCCCGACTACGTCACCGCCGAGTTCGTCCGCGACGAGGTCGCCCGTGGCCGCGCCATCATCCCCGCCAACATCAACCACCCGGAATCGGAGCCGATGGCGATCGGCCGGAATTTCCTGGTGAAGATCAACGCCAATATCGGCAACAGCGCCGTCGCCTCCTCCGTCGCGCAGGAGGTGGACAAGCTCGTCTGGGCCATCCGCTGGGGCGGCGACACGGTGATGGACCTCTCGACCGGCCGCAACATCCACACGACCCGCGAATGGATCATCCGCAACTCTCCCGTCCCCATCGGCACTGTTCCGATCTACCAGGCGCTGGAGAAGGTCGGCGGCAAGGCGGAGGACCTGACCTGGGAGATCTTCCGCGACACGCTGATCGAGCAGGCGGAGCAGGGCGTCGACTACTTCACCATCCATGCCGGCGTGCGGCTGGCCTACATCCCGCTGACGGCGAAGCGCGTGACCGGCATCGTCTCCCGCGGCGGCTCGATCATGGCGAAGTGGTGCCTGGCGCATCACCAGGAGAATTTCCTCTACACGCATTTCGCCGAGATCTGCGAGATCATGCGGGCCTATGACGTCAGCTTCTCGCTCGGCGACGGCCTCCGCCCCGGCTCCATCGCCGATGCCAACGACGCCGCGCAATTCGCCGAGCTCGAGACGCTGGGCGAGCTGACCAAGATCGCCTGGGCCCGCGACGTGCAAGTGATGATCGAGGGCCCCGGCCATGTGCCCATGCACAAGATCAAGGTGAACATGGAGAAGCAGCTCGAGGTCTGCGGCGAGGCGCCCTTCTACACGCTCGGGCCCCTCACGACGGACATCGCCCCCGGCTACGACCACATCACCAGCGGCATCGGCGCGGCGATGATCGGCTGGTTCGGCTGCGCCATGCTCTGCTACGTGACGCCGAAGGAGCATCTCGGCCTGCCCGACCGGGACGACGTGAAGACCGGCGTCATCACCTACAAGATCGCCGCCCATGCCGCCGACCTGGCCAAGGGCCACCCGGCGGCCAAGCTCCGCGACGATGCCCTCAGCCGCGCCCGCTTCGAATTCCGCTGGCGCGACCAGTTCAACCTCGGCCTCGACCCGGAGACGGCGGAGAAGTTCCACGACCAGACCCTGCCGGCCGAAGGGGCGAAGCTCGCCCATTTCTGCTCCATGTGCGGCCCGAAATTCTGCTCGATGAAGATCAGCCAGGAGGTCCGCGAGGCGGCGCAGCAGGGCATGGAGGAGATGTCGGAGCGCTTCCGCGGCAATGGCGGGGAGATCTACCTGCCGCCGGTGGCGCGGTAGGGCAAACTCCGGTCAGGTGGATTAACCTGACCGGGGAAATTCGCTCGCCCGAACAAAGAGCTAGAGCGGGTTCCGTGAGCCAATGCGAACGGAGGCCGCTCTGGCCTGCCAGCCACGGCCTGCCCTTGCGGTGCGCAGTGGTCGGAGAGCGTCCGCAAATCCTATGCGGGCGAACTGGTCGTCGGCCGCGACCTGATGGAGATCGCCCTTCCGCACTGAACGAATCTTGGGGAGGAAACGCCATGCCGAAAAACCTGGTCTGCCTGTGGTTCGACAAGGACGCCGAGGTGGCCGCCCGCTTCTACGCCGCGACCTTTCCCGACAGCTCGGTCGGCGCCGTGCATCGCGCCCCGAGCGACTACCCGGCCGGCCGCAAGGGCGATGTGCTGACGGTCGAGTTCACCGTCGCCGGCATCCCTTGCCTCGGCCTGAACGGGGGCCCCGCCTTCAGCCATAACGGGGCCTTCTCCTTCCAGATCGCCACGGACGACCAGGAGGAGACCGACCGCTACTGGAATGCCATCCTGCGCTATGGCGGGCAGGAGAGCGCGTGCGGCTGGTGCAAGGACCGCTGGGGCATCTCCTGGCAGATCACCCCACGCGTCCTGACGGAGGCGCTCGCCGCCGGCGGCGAGGAGGCAAGGCGCGCCTTCGAGGCCATGATGACCATGCGGAAGATCGACGTCGCCGCAATCGAGGCAGCGCGCCGGGGCTGACCCCCGGCCTCCTGCGCTTGCACCGGGATAGGGTCGGGTTTATAGGAATAAAAGCCAAGGACCGAGCCGCGTCCGGAGCGGCCCGGCAGGCCCCATCAACCCCTCAAACTCTCAATTTTCCGGATAAGTCCAGACAGCTCAATGTCCCGGTTCCGGCCGGCTTCAATCCTTGAACCCGTTCAAGCCTAATGCAGCATGTCCCCCTGCATCGGCTCCAGCGCATCGCCCACCGCCAGCCGCCCGCCCTCGATCACCTCGGCATAGACCCCGAGATCGGCATGGCCGAACCGCTCCCGCAGCACCTTGGCTGGCCTCGCATCCCGCTCCGCCGTCTCCGGGTTCACCTCCGTCGCCGGGCAGCGGACGATCCGCTTGAACACGCGCAGCCGCGCCCCGCCGAGCTGGATCTCCTGCCCCAGCAGGCCGAAATCCCCCCAGGGCTGCCCGCCCGAGACATAGACATTCGCCCGGAACCGCAACGGGTCGAGCCGCATCCCGCCCGCCTCCTCCAGCGCATGCAGGCTGGCGAGGCCGATGATGGAGATGCACTTCGCTGCCACATCGGTGAAGTTGTGCCCCGGCGCCTCGACGAAGCGCGGCACCCCCCGTGCCTCCTCGCCCATGAAGGCGGCGAGCCAGGCCGCGATCTCCCGCCGCCCCGCCTCGCTCCGCGTGTCGCCGAGGAAGGGTGCCCCCTCCGGCGGGCGGATCAGCAGCTGCCCGCTCCGCGGGTCGAAGGCCGTGTGCAGCAGCGCCAGCCGCGCATTCGCCATCAGGCAGCCGAAATGCCGCTTCTGCAGCCAGGTCGGCGCCGCTGGGTCGAAGGGCGCATCCCCCTGGGCCAGCGCGAAGCGCCGGTCATGCGGCAGGCACTCGCCCTCGCGGAGGGTGACCTCCTCCAGCGCCTCGGCGGTGAGGCCCTTCACCGGGTAGCGGTAGATATGTTCGACCCGCATCGGAATAGATTCTCCCGCCCCTTGACCACGCGCAAGGCGAATTACCACATCCTATGGCGAACTGGGTGCCGCCGTCGCCTCTTCAGGGGCGGTGGCTCCCGTCGCCTCGATGAGGGACAAGACTGATGGACATAGAGAAATTCACCGAGAGGTCCCGCGGCTTCCTCCAGGCCGCCCAGACCATAGCCATCCGCGAATACCACCAGCGCGTCACGCCGGAGCACCTGCTCAAGGCGCTGCTCGACGATGAGCAGGGCGCGGCCGCCGGCCTGATCCGCGCCGCCGGGGGCGATGCCGCCCGCGCCAGGCAGGCCGTCGACCTCGAGGTCAGCCGCCAGCCGAAGGTCACAGGCGGCGGCGCCGGCCAGCCGCAATTCACCCCCGACATCGTCCGCGTGCTCGACGCCGCCCAGCAGCAGGCGCAGCGCGCCGGCGACGAGTATGTCGCCCAGGACCGCCTGCTCGTGGCGCTCGCCGCCAGCGACGGCGCGGCCGGCCGCATCCTCAAGGGGGCCGGGGCCGATGCCCAGCGGCTCGAGGCCGCGGTCACCGACCTCCGCCGCGGCCGCAAGGTCGACAGCCAGAATGCCGAGCAGAGCTTCGACGCGCTGAAGAAATACGCCCGCGACATCACCGAGGCCGCCCGCGAGGGCAAGCTCGACCCGGTCATCGGCCGCGACGAGGAGATCCGCCGCGCCATCCAGGTGCTCGCCCGCCGCACCAAGAACAACCCGGTGCTGATCGGCGAGCCCGGCGTCGGCAAGACCGCCATCGTCGAGGGCCTCGCGCTCCGTATCGTCAAGGGCGACGTGCCCGAGGCGCTGAAGTCGAAGCGCGTCATGGCGCTCGACCTCGGCGCCATGGTGGCCGGCGCCAAGTATCGTGGTGAGTTCGAGGAGCGCCTGAAGGGCGTGCTCTCGGAAGTCGAGCAGGCCGCCGGCGAGATCATCCTCTTCATCGACGAGATGCACACCCTCGTCGGCGCCGGCAAGGCGGATGGCGCGATGGACGCCTCCAACCTGCTGAAGCCGGCTCTCGCCCGCGGCGAGCTGCACTGCATCGGCGCGACGACGCTGGATGAGTACCGCAAGCATGTCGAGAAGGACGCGGCGCTCGCCCGCCGCTTCCAGCCCGTCTTCGTCGGCGAGCCGAGCGTCGAGGACACGGTCAGCATCCTGCGCGGCATCAAGGAGAAGTACGAGCTGCATCACGGCGTCCGCATCACGGACGGCGCGCTGGTCGCGGCTGCGACCCTCTCCAACCGCTACATCACCGACCGCTTCCTGCCCGACAAGGCGATCGACCTGGTGGACGAGGCGGCCAGCCGCCTCCGCATGCAGGTCGACAGCAAGCCGGAGGAGCTGGACGCGATCGACCGCGACCTGATGCGCCTTAAGATCGAGCGGGAGGCGCTGCGGAAGGAGGAGGACGCCGCCTCCCGCGACCGGTTGGTCAAGCTCGAGAAGGAGCTGGCCGACCTCGAGGAGCGCTCGCGCGAGATGACGCAGCGCTGGGAGGCGGAGAAGGGCAAGGTCGTCGAGAGCCAGAAGCTCAAGGAGGAGCTGGACCGCGCCCGCACCGAGGTCGAGCTGGCCCAGCGTCGCGGCGACCTCGCCAAGGCGTCCGAGCTGCTCTACGGCACCATCCCGACGCTCGAGAAGCAGCTCGCCGCGACCGGCGATGGCGATGCGCGGCTGGTGAACGAGGCCGTCACCGAGGAGGGCATCGCCGGCGTCGTCAGCCGCTGGACCGGCATCCCGGTCGAGAAGATGCTGGAGGGCGAGCGCGCCAAGCTCCTCAAGATGGAGGACAAGCTGCGCGAGCGCGTGGTCGGCCAGCCGGAGGCGCTGGAGGCGGTCAGCAAGGCCGTCCGCCGCGCCCGCGCCGGGTTGCAGGACCCGAACCGGCCGATCGGCAGCTTCCTCTTCCTCGGCCCCACGGGCGTCGGCAAGACGGAGCTGGTGAAGTCCCTCGCCGCCTTCCTCTTCGACGACGAGCGAGCGATGACGCGCATCGACATGTCCGAGTACATGGAGAAGCACGCCGTCTCCCGCCTGGTCGGCGCCCCTCCGGGCTATGTCGGCTATGACGAGGGCGGCGCGCTGACCGAGGCGATCCGGCGGCGCCCCTACCAGGTCATCCTCTTCGACGAGGTCGAGAAGGCGCATGAGGATGTCTTCAACATCCTGCTCCAGGTGCTCGACGACGGGCGGTTGACGGATGGCCAGGGGCGGACGGTCGACTTCCGCAACACCATTATCGTGCTGACCAGCAATCTCGGCAGCCAGGCCATCGCCGAGCTGCCGGAGACGGCGGATATCGAGGCGGCGCGCCCGGCGGTGATGCGGGCGGTGCGGGACCGGTTCCGGCCGGAATTCCTGAACCGGCTGGACGAGATCGTGCTGTTCCGCCGCCTCGCGCGCGGCGACATGGCCTCGATCGTCGACATCCAGCTCGCGGGTCTCCGGCGCCTGCTGGAGGACCGCAAGATCGCGCTTGCCCTGGACGACAAGGCGCGCGAGTGGCTGGCCGAGGCCGGCTACGACCCCGCCTATGGCGCCCGGCCGCTGAAGCGGGTGATCCAGCGCAACCTGCAGGACCAGCTGGCCAACCTGCTGCTGGAGGGCCGCATCCATGACGGCGAGACGCTCAACGTCACCGCCGGCACGGATGGGCTGGTGATCGCCCAGGCGCCGCTCGCCGCCGCGGCGTAACGACCGGCGGGAGGGCAGCGCCCTCCCGCATCGCCTTTCTCCCCAGGCTCGCGACACTGCCATCGCACCCGGCCCGGTAGCGCCGCGTTGCTGCGACGCTACCGCTGACCTGAGGGCGATACATGAGTTCTGGCCCGCACCGGCGCCTCGCCAGCATCCTGCTGCTGGCGGCGCCGCTGGCCGCCTGCACCGGCGGCCCGCTCGATCCGCGTGGGCCGGTAGCGGAGCAGCAACGCCTCCTCATCTTCAACTCGCTCGCGGTGATGCTGGCGATCGTCATCCCGACGATCATCGCCGCGGTCGGCTTCGCCTGGTGGTTCCGCGAGACCAATCCGCGGGCGAAGCGGCGGCCCGACTTCGTCTATTCCGGCCGTGTCGAGATCGTCATGTGGGCGATCCCGCTGCTGACCGTCATCTTCCTCAGCGGGCTCATCTGGACCGGCACCTACAACCTCGATCCCTACAAGCGCCTCGTCTCCGACCGGCCGACGACGGAGGTGCAGGTCGTCGCCCTCGACTGGAAATGGCTGTTCATCTACCCCGAGCAGCGCATCGCCAGCGTGAACGAGCTGGTGGTGCCGGCCGGGGCGCCGGTGCATTTCGACATGACCTCGGCGAGCGTGCTGAACACCTTCTTCATCCCGCAGCTCGGCGGGATGATCTATGTGATGAATGGCATGGTCACGCAGCTCAACCTGCAGGCCGACCATCCCGGCGAGTTCTACGGCCGCTCCGGGCATTTCAGCGGCGACGGCTTCTCCGACATGCGTTTCACCACGCGCGCCGTGCCCGAGGCGGAGTTCACCCGCTGGGTCGAGGGCGTGCGCGGCGGCGACCAGGTGCTCGACCGCGCCGCCTATGACGAGCTGATGAAGCAGAGCATCCCCAACCGGCCCTTCACCTATCGCGACGTCGATCCCGGCCTCTTCGCCGCGGTGACCACCCAGCGCATCCCCCCCGCCGCCGGCCCGAGGCGCGGCCGCGGCGGGCCGGAGATCCATGAGAAGGCGGAGAGATAGATGCTCGGCAAGCTCACCTGGGATGCGATCCCCTGGGACCAGCCCATCCCGCTCGTCGCCGGCGGCGTCGTCGGCCTGATCCTGCTCGGCGTCATCGGCTGGATCGTCGTGAAGGGTTACCTGCCCTATCTCTGGCGGGAATGGATCACCAGCGTCGACCACAAGCGGATCGGCGTGATGTACACGCTGCTCGGCATCGTCATGCTGCTGCGCGGCTTCGTCGACGCCATCATGATGCGCTCGCAGCAGGCGCTGGCCTTCCAGGCCGGGGGCTACCTGCCGCCGGAGCACTACAACCAGGTCTTCTCCGCCCATGGCGTGATCATGATCTTCTTCGGCGCGATGCCCTTCGTCATCGGGCTGATGAATTTCGTCGTGCCGCTCCAGCTCGGCATCCGCGACGTCGCCTTCCCGACGCTGAACTCGGTGAGCTTCTGGCTGACCGCCTCGGGCGCACTGCTGGTGAACATCTCGCTCGTCGTCGGCGAGTTCGCCCGCACCGGCTGGCTGCCCTACCCGCCGCTGTCGGAGACGGCCTACTCGCCCGGCGTGGGGCCGGACTACTATGTCTGGGCCCTGCAGATATCCGGCATCGGCACGCTGATGTCGGGCATAAACCTCGTCACCACCATATTGAAAATGCGCGCCCCCGGCATGGGCTATTTCCGCATGCCGATGTTCTGCTGGACGGCGCTAACCTCCAACCTGCTGATCGTCGCCGCCTTCCCGATCCTCACCGCGACGCTCGCGATGCTGACCCTCGACCGCTATCTCGGCTTCCACTTCTTCACCAACGAAGCCGGCGGCAACATGATGATGTTCGAGAACCTCATCTGGGCCTGGGGCCACCCGGAGGTCTATATCCTGCTGCTGCCGGCGCTCGGCATCTTCTCGGAGGTGATCTCCTGCTTTTCGGGCAAGCCGCTCTTCGGCTACCGCTCCATGGTGCTGGCGACGCTGTGGATCTGCCTCAACGGCTTCATGACCTGGCTGCACCACTTCTTCACCATGGGGGCGGGGCCAGGGGTGAACACGGCCTTCGGCATCTCCACCGCCCTGATCTCGGTGGCGACGGGGGTGAAGGTGTTCAACTACATCTTCACCATGTATGGCGGGAGCATCCGCTACACGACGCCGATGCTCTGGGCCGTCGGCTTCCTCGTCGCCTTCGTCATCGGCGGGATGACGGGCGTGCTGCTGGCGGTGCCGCCGGCGGACTGGCAGCTGCACAACAGCCTCTTCCTCGTGGCCCACTTCCACAACGTCATCATCGGATCGACCATCTTCGGCGCCTTCGCCGGGCTGACCTTCTGGTTTCCCAAGGCCTTCGGCTTCAGGCTGGACGAGACATGGGGCCAGCGGGCCTTCTGGTTCTCCTTCGCCGGGCTCTGGGCGACCTTTCTGCCGCTCTACATGGCCGGCCTGCTCGGCATGACGCGGCGGATGCAGCATTACGACGTGCCGGAGTGGCGGCCCTGGGTGCTGCTCGCCGGGGCCGGCACGGTCGTCATCTTTATCGGCGTGGCCTGCCAGGTGATCCAGCTCATCGTCAGCATCCGCAACCGGCATGCGCTGCGGGACGAGACCGGCGACCCGTGGGACGGGCGTTCGCTGGAATGGTCCACAGCCTCGCCGCCACCGGCCTTCAACTTCGCCACTATGCCGAATGTGCAGGATGAGGAGCCCTACTGGACCATCAAGCAGAAGTCGATCGAGAGCCAGGATTTGGCGCAGGAGCCGGATTACGGGCCCGTCTGCATGCCGCGCAACTCGCCGACCGGCTTCATCTGCGCCTTCTTCTCGACCATCACCGGCTTCGCCCTGATCTGGGAGATCTGGTGGATGGTACTCGCCGGGCTGGTAGCCGCCTTCGCCACCTTCGTGGTCTTTGCCTGGCGGGACAAGCATGAGTACGAGATCCCCGCCGAGGAGGTGGCGCGCCTCGACCGGGAGCGCCGCGCCGCGCGCCATGCCTGGCTGCAGAAGAAGCTCGCCGAGGTGAGGGAGCCGGCATGAGCGCAGCCGACACCCTCACCCCGCCGCGCAACCGCGACCCCTACAAGCTCGGCGGCCGCCGGAACGACGGCGCCGGGGGCGGCCATGGCGGCGGCGGGCAGCATGACGAGGCGACCGGGCATGGCGAGGGCGGGCCGGCCTCCCCGCGGGTCATCGTCGGCTATGGCTTCTGGATCTTCCTGCTCAGCGACATCATCATGTTCTCGGCCTTCTTCGCCGCCTATGCGGTGCTGGCGCCGAACACCGCCGGCGGGCCGAGCGGGCGGGCCCTGTTCGAGCTCGACCGCGTCGCCATCCAGACGGGCTGCCTGCTGCTCTCGAGCTTCACCTGCGGCCTGTCCAACGTCGCCGCGGATGCGCGGAACAAGCTCTGGACGGAGCTTGGGCTGCTGGCCACCGGCCTGCTCGGCGCAGCCTTCCTGCTGCTGGAGCTGCAGGAGTTCGCCGGGATGATCGAGCAGGGCGCGGGGCCCGACCGCAGCGCCTTCCTCTCCGCCTTCTTCGCCCTGGTCGGCTGCCACGGGCTGCATGTCTTCGCCGGGCTGCTCTGGCTGGGGACGATGATGGCGCAGGTCTGGGTGAAGGGGTGGCGGCCGCATGTCGTCCGGCGGCTGCTCTGCTTCAACCTGTTCTGGCACGCCCTCGACATCGTCTGGGTCGCGCTCTTCACCATCGTCTACCTGATCGGATCCGGCGCATGACCGACATGCCGCGCGAGCACGCCCCCTCCGACGAGGGCGACAGCGCCCCGGGCGACAGCGATGTCGCCAAGGGGATCACCAGCTACCTCATCGGCCTGGGGTTGGCGGCGCTGCTCACCGTCGCCTCCTTCACCCTGGCGGGGACGAGCTTCATCTACGGGCCGGGCCTGCCGGTGGCGCTGGTGGTGCTGGCGATCGCGCAGATCGGCATCCACCTCGTCTTCTTCCTGCACATCACCACGGCGCCGGACAACACCAACAACGTCATGGCGCTGGCCTTCGGCGTCTTCATCGTCTTCCTGGTGGTCGGCGGCTCCATCTGGATTATGAACCACCTCAACCACAACATGATGCCGATGGAGCACAGCATGCCGATGTAGGCCGCTACTCGGCCCAGGCGACCTCCTGCATGGGCTCGAGATGCGCGATCTGCGCGAGGATCGCCTGGCGGGTGCGCTGGAAGGCGGCGAGTTCATCGCCGGCGAGCAGGACGGTGGCCGCCGGCCGCGCGATGGCGGGGTCGACCGAGCGGCCGTTCTCGACGATCTCGTAGTGGAGATGCGGGCCGGTGGCGAGGCCGCTCGAGCCGACGCGGCCGATCACCTCAGCCTGGCCGACGCGGTTGCCCTGCTTCAGCCCTTGCGCGAAGGCGGAGAGATGGGCGTAGCGCGTCATCGACCCGTCCGGATGGCGCAGCTCGATCAGCCTGCCATAGCCGCTGGCGAAGCCGAGGCGCTCGACGACGCCCTCCGCCGCGGCGAGCACCGGCGTGCCGTGCGGCGCGGCGAAGTCGATGCCCTGGTGCATGCGCGTGAAGCCAAGCACCGGGTGCCGCCGCTGGCCGAATTCGGAGGAGATGCGTGCGCCGTCGAGCGGCGTGCGGAGGAAGTTGCGGCGCAGGCTGCGGCCGGTCTCGTCGAACCATTCGGGGCCGTTCGCCGTCTCGTGCCGCCAGAGGGAGAGGCGGCGCCTCGACAGGCGGAACTCGGCATGCAGCACGTCGCCGTCGCGCAGCAGGCCGCCCTCGGCATCGCGGAAGCGCTCGAACAGCACGGTGAAGCCGTCGCCCGGCTGCAGCTCGCGCTGGAAGTCGACAGCGTGGCCGAGCATGCGCACGAGGTTGACGCTGAGCGCCGGGGGCAGGCCGGCGGCCTCGAGGTCGTGCCGCGGCGCGCCGGTCACTTCGCCCTGGGCATAGACCAGGTGGCGGTGGCGGGCTGCTTCCTCCTCGACGGCCTGCCAGCCGGAGGGGGTGCGGGAAACAGTGACGGTGCGGCCCGGCGCCGGCTCGAGGATGAGGGCAGTCAGGGCGTCGTCGCGGCTCGGGTCCTGGCGGAGGGTGACCTCGTGGCCGGGCTGCAATCGGCGCGGCGGGAAGATCGGGGCGAGGGCGCTGATCGCCGGACGCGCCTCGTCCGGCTCGACGCCGGCGCCGGCCAGAAGCTGGGCGAGGGTATCGCCAGGGCGGGCGACGAGGACGCGGACGGCTTCGGTCTGTGCCGTGGGGGAAGGCTTCGGTGGGTCGGGCTGGGCCGGAGCCGCCGCCGGGCTGGCGAGCAGGATGACAAGACTAGGCAGCCAACGCGTCGGACGCGCGATGCAGTGCAACATGAAACCCCTCCCAGGGCTGAAATATGGCGAAACCCTTTGGAGGAAAAATAAGTAAAGTCAACGGGTTGACGTGTGCGCTTGCGTGATGAGCTGAGGCCTGTTGGATTTTTCGAAAAAAGGGCTTTGACAGGGTCGGGCCATGGGCCTAGAAGCCGCCTCCCGACGACGACGGCAACGCCGATCGCCGGGCCGCTGAAGAGCGGGCCTTGACTGCGGTGGCGCTAGTCACTAAGTTAAGCGCCCCGCTGATGAGGCGGCTCTCCCAACCCGGCAGGGTGTGTCGCCGGTCGAGCCTTTGGGCGCAAGCCTGAGGACGGCCGCGAGGGAGTTTTGTTCTTTTAAAGTCGCATCAGGTTTTGGAAGCGCGTAATGGATGTATGCGTTGATTGGTTATTCTTGCGTTGAGCGGGGATGGCTGGTGAGCGTTGGGTTTTGTATTGGGTTGGGTGGGCGTTTG
>JAESFQ010000185.1_pt1 | contig 22424 bp, 16 predicted proteins | sample 9269431 | NCBI WGS metagenome assembly JAESFQ01 (sample SAMN14502588, study PRJNA617103) | algae metagenome | isolation source: Plectolyngbya sp. WJT66-NPBG17 and co-occurring heterotrophs from well... | place: USA: Mojave Desert, Joshua Tree National Park, California | collected 2006-08-06
GAGATGGTAAGCCGCTAATCGAATCGGTCCCCATTATGACTCTATGTGATAATGCCTGTCAACGACCTAGGACTTTTCATTATCTGCCCGCTAATTCTTTCAGTTCGTAAGATTCTATCCCGTCTTAGAGCCCGCGCTTTTAACTTAACTCCCCATCGTCACGCTCAGCTATCTCCTTCCTCATACGCCGATCCATTAATTGCCAAACCTCCAACGCAACCCTTCCCCACACTGCCTTATCCAAAACCATTTCTGATTCCGGCGGATCCTGACCTCGTAGAATGTCCAGATATGTCTCCTCCCACACGAACCGTAGCGCCTCGAGCTTCTTTGCAGTTACTGTGATAGCCCGAAGCGTCTGAGCGACCGACATGATGCCTTCAGTGGTAGCTTCGTCCAATGCCGGAATAGAATACGTCAGTCGTCGCAGATTGGTGGCATGTGTAGCTATGAATTGGAGATATTGGCAGTCATCTTTCGCTTGGTCCTCACCAGGGCGGAGCCGGGGTTGGAAATAGCCCCTGACAGTGACCGATGTCATATATGTCAATGTCAAAGGCAGGAGGCCGATGGAGAAAGGCGTAGACGACTCTGGGGTATTACGTAGCGGATCAACAGCAGGTTGGAAGACAGTTTCCTTTGATAACAAGCGTCCCGCGAATTCGACTTCGTTACCTCCAAAAACCAGGTCCATCAGCTCCGTTCGAGAGTCCTTGTTCACGCCAAGCAGATTTCGTTCCATCTTGTTCTCGATTGTCATGTAGCCTTTTTCATAGAAGACATCTATTTGCATGCTCTTTGAACCTTGGTAGTAGACCACATAGCGTAGCTTCTTAATCTTTTGGCGCACTTGAAATACCCCATTGTTCGCGTGCCATGTCATCGGCCATTTGGCATCAGCGTGGAAGATGATGTGTGATGGATGGGCGCAGGGGTGACCGGGACAGTCCATCCAAATGTGTCCTCCGACAGGGAAATCAAGGTACGTGTAGACTACATGGCGTAGTTCGGAAGGAAGGCGGGAGAGAATGTTTGGAGACGTTTTCGAAGAGGCGCCGTTAGATGGCTTTGAGAGCACGGTCGGAGTTGAGTTGACCATTGTTGATGGCGGTACTGAGGCGGGCGATGAGGCCATTTTCGATGTTGAAGACAATATCATGTAACAACGGGGATTGTGTGAGATTGTGGCAGCTGGGCTGTCCTATGGTTGAGAAGGAGCGTCGAGCGAGACAGAAAAGGAGGGTCGAATGTGTAGCAGCGTTATGAGAGCACGGTCGCCGAACACTGCTGTCTATTCACACATATTCATGGCTGTAGGCAGCCATACCCAGGATGGTCTGTGAGAGCTCTCGCCGTACTCGCCATAGAATGTATTCTCTACCAAGAGTGTATTCACAAAGCTGCGATCAGAATCTTCGCATGCGGCCATTACCACTAATATCATCAGTTTCGAGGTTGTTTGTGATGCACTCGAGTCATTTCAGTATCTCGTGCCAGCAAACAACGGACATGAGGTGCTGATCTGTTGCGTTGCGGATCTGATGTTGGGCCTTATACCCCAGTGTACCGCAATGTTGCGAGGTATATAGCTTCGTCGAGTCCCAACACAAACGTCTTCGCAAATCTGTCCTGATATGAGTGGATTATGCAGATGTTTTGACCATTGTGTTGTGAGAGATGGTCCGATGCCTCGGACTGAGCCGACCTGCGCGCTACAAGCACGTTGTCGCGTTTTCGCATCTAGTTCTCTGTTCACATGTTAAACGTAAGACACATGGTAAGCCAGGCGCACGCGCAAAGCCCCTTCTAACGTTATCATGCCAGCACCACTGTGCCCACATTTGGTGGATCACTGATCGTGTTAGATGGCCGAAAATAGGCGATGCTCTGAGGCCTGCGCCTGGTGAGGCGTTGCATCTTCGTGAGACGAATGCGAATGTGTTGACGGCTGGGTGCAGGTGAGGTTGAGGTGTGACGCCTGATTGGCGCTTGGCACGTCGCACGCAGCAAGCGCATGAACAAACCAACTGTTGACTGCGAGGACCACATACAGTACCAACCGAACATGCCAGAAAATCAGAACGTCACTCAACAGACTCCCGCAATCTCGATCGCAACGCCCCGTTGGCAGCACATCGCCATTTCGCTTCAGACGAGCCTCAGGCTAGACCGACTCGGGACCCGTTTTCCGTTCCAGCCCCTTGCTCAGCCCGCACTTTACGAAGGCGCACGGTCTCCGAGGTGGCAGCACACGCAAGACAACGAATCTTCTCGACACGAGATCACGCCGACAAGACAACTAATTTTAGGAAGCTAACTTCATTGGACGCGTAATTAGTCTTGCCATCAACAACACACCCGTTCTGCATCTGCGGCATCCTAAACTGTAGTGCGTTTCTTGGGACTAGCGTTTACGGTTCGGGAACGATTTTGTAGCAGCATAGCCCCAGGCCGGCGCGCATGTGCATGTGGTTGGGAAAATGTGGTTGGGAAAGCAACAGGAGGACGTTTGACGTTTGACGGGCGCGTGGAGCCGCATGAGCAAAAACGAGAGAAAGTGGAGGATGTGCACGGGTAAACAGGCCATTGGATGGGGAAATGACGACAATATGTGCAGTGTTCCTATAGGAACATGGTGTGCTTGGTGGAACCACACGGGCTGCAGGATGCGAATTGGTTGAAACCCGGGGCAGAAGCATGGCTGGGTGCGCTCGAAGCACACAACCGCAACCGCCTGAGGCTTACCCGAGTCGGCGCGACGATGTACAAGCTTCCATCTCAACGCTCACAGCGGCAACCTTCAGGCTATCCTTGCACAAGTCGACAACATGGATCGCCATCTGAAGGCCTGGAAGGAGAAGTCTATTCAATAGAAAAAATCTCCGTCTCCATCAACGACACGAAACATCCTCGCCACGCAGAATGCTATAATTGGCTGTGGACACCGCTAAGAGCTTTTCAGGTCGACAGTTCGCCTGTTCCGGGATAGTATGGGGCTCGCGTTAGGGCTGGTTGCCCGGTCAAAGTGGCGCTCCAAGACCAGGGCTAGCTCCGATGCTTGTTTCTTGGGTGCGGGTGAAATGGAGCAGAGGCAATAAAAGGAGGACGCGTCTCGCGGGCTTTGCTTCTCATCTTGCATCACTCAATCACTACTCACATCGTCTTAATCGTTACCTTACGACTTGACATACTTTTTCGTCAAAGACTATCGTTTAGAGAGATCAATCGTTCAAAACAAACACAACACAACCGTCAATATGCGCACTTCCATCTTCGTCTCCGCTATTGCGTTCGCCGTTGCATCGGCTCAGGTATGTTTACACCCATCGAATCATGTTCCACATCGAATAGACCACTAACATCCATCAAGGACTCGTCTTCCTCCATCGACCCTGCCCCTCAGACCACCTTCCTCACCCAGACCAACTCTCTCGGTGTCGTTACTGGCATGCCTGCGGCTGATACCTCCATCGCTACTCAGCCCGATGCCGTAACCACCCAGCCCGCTGTCGTTACTACTCAGCCCGCACCCGCTGACATCCCCGCTGTCGGCCCTGGTGTCCACACTCTTACTCTTGCCGGAACTGGCACTGGCTCCATGGTCAACTCCACCCGCACTGTCACCGTCAGCGCCAACAACAGCACTACTGTCGCTATTGTTGCCACACCCACCAGCTCCGACGCCGATGCCACCGGCAGCGGTGCATCTGGTAGCGGTGCTGACGCCTCAGGCTCCGGTGCTGATGCTTCTCGCACTGGCACTGGCGCCAACGGCGCTTCCACTGGTGCCGCTGTCAACGTCAAGGCTGCTGCTGGTAGCATTGTTGGCTTCGGTGCCTTCATGGCCGCGTTCTTGTAAACGTGGACTCCACACCGTTTTGTCGTTTTAGCTTTCGAGATTTTGTTTTTATGAGGATCGTCGTCCTTGAGATACCTTGGGTCTTGCATTAGTATTGCGTCACACTCTTGCATTGCAATGCTATGGCGTCGGCACTGGCATGTGTCTTTGACGGGAATAATGTCTGTTTAGTATAGTTATGGCTTGGATGAAACCATTGGCCATGTTGATACCAGTTTTGTGTACTGGATGTGTAGGAAATAAATCAAACATTCATATACACAACCTCTTGATGCTTGCTTGTGATGTGATTTCCAGTGCCTGGACACTCTTGATGGGCTACCGTCTGAGGCTTTGAGTTTTCCTTGGTGATCCGGTGAGCCATGAGGACTTTGTATGTTCTTACCATTACCTCAACACACACGATTGGTGAGAAAATGCTGTGTTATGAGCATATCTATCTCGCATCCATATACTCGAAGTGTTTTTCTCATCAATCTTGGCCATGACCGACCTCGGCAACCCTCAATGTTAGCATCCTGCACACCCCGCCAAACATCACCCCTCACCCAATCTGAATGAAACATGACAGCCACCACATTCCCCAAACACATCCCTTCAATCCCCTACAGCGATCCCCCCAGCCGCCTCCAAACGCTCGACATCTGGCTTCCGCAGTCCCTCGACGAGCCATCCAAACCCAGCAACGCAACATGGCTAATCTACATCCACGGCGGCGCCTGGCGCGAACCTCTAATTGAAGCCCCAAGCTTCGAGCCCACCATCAAACACCTTGTGGCCTCACACCCCACGGCCCTAGCCAACATCGCCGGAATCGCAAGCCTAAATTATCGTCTCTCGCCTTACCCCAACCACGCAACGCAACCAAGCACGCCCGGCGATCCAGACCGCTCTGCAAAACACCCACAGCATATCCGCGATGTCGCGCTCGCAATACAGTACCTACAGCGCGAATACGGCGTGAAAAGATGGATAGGCATAGGTCACTCGTGCGGCGCTACCATGCTCTGTCAACTCGTGTCTAGCATTGGCCTTACGCCCGACCTTGTTCCTGCGCCGCGGCCAGAAGGCTTGATTTTGATTTCGGGCTTGTATAACCTTCCGCTGATGATCCGAAATCATCTTCCGCCTGCGACGCCAGAGCACATTTCAAAAATATACAGGGACTTTGTGGAGTTGGCCTTTGGCGAGGACGAAGCGGAGTGGCAGGCTGTGTCGCCCGTTTCGGGTAAATACAATGCGCAGCAGTGGCCTGAGGGCAAGTTGCTGCTTCTGTGTCATAGCTATGAGGATGAGCTGGTGGAGAGGGCGCAGAGGGATGTCATGTGTGTTGCGCTGGATAGGGAGGGGTGGAGTATAGTCATGGAGGTTGGAGATGACGAAGATGAAGTCAGGGCTGAGGGAAGGAGGGTGGTTAACGTGCGGGATCTAAAGGGCGGCCATGATTGGATCTGGGAAGATGGAAAGCAGATTGCAATCTTGGCTGCGGAAGCTGTGGAGCGATTAGTGTAGATATCAGTTTCAAGGTGAAGTGTAGTCATGTTCGCTATTCCCTACAGATATGCGAGAAGTGGAGTTCCAAAGTGGGAGAGAAAAGACTCCGCAAACGGCGCATGCTTTTGGGTCGTGCCCTATCCAATAACCCTGATGCAGTCTCTTTCCGGTTCGTTACTATTTATACAGCATGGTAGAATGTACAGTCGTATCCCATGTCTATCCTATCGTCCCCATACTAGGGCGCTGACTACCTCTTGTTCAGCCTCTCGTCCATGACCCTGTTGATCTCATTGTGCATCTGGCTTGACCCACTCTCAGCCTCGTTCAGCTTGCTCTGGAGCTCTTGGATCTGCTTGTTGCCTCCACCCTCCACCATCTTCGATGCCTGCGCCTTTGCTTGGGAAGCGTTGACGTTGCCGTATACTGCCATGGCGCTTGCGATCATGCCGCTTATATCGCCAACATTGCCTGGGACAACAATGCTTGTGCCCTCCTTAGCCAGGTTGCCGAATGCATCCACGTACTTCTCGGCAACAGAAAGCGAGATGGCGTTCTGCGCTGCGCCGCCGCCCTGAGCGATGGATCGCGCGACTGCGTCAATTCCGTTGGCAGTCGCAGTAGCCTTTAGCAAGATAGCCTCAGCCTCTCCGTTTGCCATATTGATCTGCTCCGCCCTCAAGGCTTCGGAAGCCAGAATGACTGACTGCTTCTTTCCCTCGGCGATGTTGATAGCAGACTGTCTCTGACCTTCTGACTCGAGAATTTCGGCTCGCTTTGAACGCTCGGCAGTGACTTGGCGGTGCATGGCTTCGACGACGGGTTCGGGTGCGTGGATGTCGCGGATCTCGTATCGTAGGCAAGTGACACCCCAGTCTTGTGCTGCCTCATTGATCGCAGCCGTGATGTTGGCGTTCAGGTTGGCGCGCTCCTTGAGGACGTGGTCGAGGGAGAGCTGACCAATTTCGGAGCGCATCGTTGTTTGCGCCAGTTGGGAGATGGCGTACTCTGCGTCTTCTACCCCGTAACTACGAGTCGTCAATATGACCCTTGGCTTTGGAACTCATGACATGCTTACCTGGCCTTGTATGCGTCAAACACCCTGGTGTAAAGAACACCATCTAGCTCCAACGTAACATTGTCCGCTGTGATGGCACTCTGGCTGGGTATTTCGAGGGCATTCTCTTTCAGACTCTTGACGTAGGCTATTCTGTCGATGAAAGGTATCAAGACGGCAAGACCAGGTTCCAGTATGCGGTTGAACTTTCCCATGCGCTCTACAATCCATGCTGTTTGCTGTGGCACGAACCGTATAATCGTATTTGTAGGCCGACGATTGTGTGACGAAAAGTACGCGGGAAATCCAGACTTGGGGCTGCCCAGATTGGAGAAGACGTTGGTCGGATCTGAGGCGGAATGCGAGTTGAGCTGCGAGTAGTGGCGGGCCGAGGACGCTGTCAAAGCAGCAGCGAGCGGTGATGCCCTTGAGATGGCAGTTGATCTGGAGCTTCGCAGCAGTCCTGAAGCCGTAGTGGCTGCCAGCCGTGTACGCGACGCCATTATGGTGGGATTTGGTGCAAGCGATGATTATGTCGGACACGCGAAGCTCCAAAAGCCGTCGGCGAATCTCGCAGTCATCACCGACCACTACATTATGTAATCTATCGTAGCCACCCTCCACCCTACCTCTTGTTCTGCTGCGCTTCTTCGTGTATTCTATTTCGATAGCATTCTGCAAACATCTGCAGATGTATCTAGACGATTCTTCACAGATTAGAGAGATGTTAGACAAATCTTGTGGTTGCCTACTAATGACACTCATATATTCATACTCTTCGTGTTATCAGGTATAGCCTTCATTCTTGCTACAATACAGGTGCCATCAAACCTTTGCAGATGTAGCAATACGTGTTCAGCTCAACGTCCAGCTTTCCAGATCTCCCATCCCAACCGCCATGCTTCGAGCACAAACAGCCGTTGCAACAAGTGTGTTCTCCATCCACGCACCCGCAGTCCATTTGTATCTTCCCTTTGCTGTTCCTGGTTCACTTCACCACAGCGTCGACCTCTCAATACGCCAGATGTATGTTCTCGAGCAACTTGTACAGCGGAAGCCAGAGTGGAAGATTTCCACTGTAGTGAGATCATGCAATCTTTTCCACGAGACGTAATAGACAACATGAAAATGATCAAACGTAGGCGTCTTACACTCTTTCCAGGGAGGCGCCAGCACTTCTATAGCTGCTTCAGCTCCTGGTTAGCTCCTTTTTTCAACACTATGGGAAGCAATGAGGGAAGTGAGAATATTGGAGGGAAACTTGAATATAAGTCAAGCGGATCCATCTATGTAGAAGGTATCAACGTTCCACACATCTACGATTCTAGAGGGATGTTCACTAGACGCAAAAGACAATGGGAACTGCTCTCATCCGATCTATTCAGCTGTGATTAAGATACTGCTATACGGAAGGCTTCCATCCGCCCTCCGCTTCGAAGATCTCACCAACCTTGCTGCTTACTGCGAGCAACCGTCTGTCATGGTAGCGAGGCGCAACAAGCGATACCCCGATTGGCATTCCGTTTTCGCCTTTGAATCCTGGGACGTTTACTACAGGTGTATGCAGTGCCTACGCGCGTGTTAGTCAAGCTTAATCCATCTACATGTTTGAGTATAACCTACTGTCCAGATCAAACAAAAAGCCGCACTGCCCGTCTTCTCGATTCCTAGCGGCGCCTCGTCTGGAACACTTGGTGTAAGCACTGCAGCGTACCTGCCAAGTATCTCATCCACAGCCGGCCTCGCTGCTGCGATCTTGTCGAAAGCTTCGAGTTGCGCCTTGCGCGAGATTTTGCCGTTATTCTCAACATGGCCTACGAGCTGTTCGGAGATCTTGTCCTTGGCCACAGTATACTCTGGCAGAAATGCGGTTCGGCCGTCAGAGTTGAGTACCGCCGCGTGCCATGCCGGCAGATCGTCCAGGTCGGTTGGGAGGCTTATCTCCTCGACCTCAGCTCCGTGCGCACGAAGTAGCGAGACAGCTTTGTCAAGCGCGGCGGAGGTACCAGAGCCTACATTCGGCCAGACCATAGTTTTGAGAAGTGCAAACTTCGCACCTTTCACGGTGAAATCTGTTGGAGGTGGAGCATCATCCTGAATGGCAAATGTGTCGGCGAGAAGTTCTAGATCTGCCACGCTACGGGCGTACAGGCCGAGTGTATCCAGAATCAAAGAGTAAATCTTCTGACCTTCGCGAGTGATGGAGTTCCATGTGGGCTTCAAGGCGTAGATGCCATTGTACGAGCCGGGACGGATAGTGCTGCCTCCCGTTTGCGTACCTAGACCGATAGGTGCTTGGAAATCGCCCACTGCGGCTCCGGATCCGGATGAGGAGCCTCCTGGAGTACGCTTTGGGTCGTGTGGATTCCGTGTCTTTGGACCTGTTGTCGTTGCAGCGAATTCGGTAGTTGTTGTTTTGCCGAAGATGAGTGCACCGCTCTTGCGCAATATCGCTATAGACCCAGCGTCTACTTGGGGCGCATCATTGGCATATATGGGTGAGTTGAACTGTGTGGGCATATCTATACAATCAGTCAAGTCGGATGTGATAGTTGTTCCAGCAGCTCACCCTTGGTGTAGATGACATCCTTTACCGCAATAGCAATGCCATGCAGGGGACCGCGTTCAGCTTGTGGGATGGCATCAAGCGCTTTCGCCTGCTTGATAACGTATTCGGGATCGAGATATGCCCACGCTTGGACGGCCTCATCACGCGCTTTGATACGTTCCAGAAGTGATCTTGCGTATTCTTCTACTGAGGTTTCGCTCGCTTTGATCTTTGCTGAGATCTCAGTGGCTGTAAGTCTGTAAAGATCGGAGCTCATAGTTTCGTATGACTTGGTGATCGTGGGTGTCAATCCTGTATAAATGTTTCAATTACGTATCTGTTTAGTTTCTTGAAGTTAGTTGGGATATCAAACAATGAACTGAAGACGTGGAGCTTTTGAAGTCGTAGAGTTGCAGGCTCGTTTAGACGCCGAAGGCAGCGGCTCATGAACGGTCCCATCGGCGTAAATGACCCGCATCGTGATAGGCAGCAACTGAATTTCCCGTCTAGACCCGCTCAGAGGCGATAACCCAACACTTGCCTTACTAGGACATATCGGTTGTACTAAAGCTGAAGCCGATAACGGCATCCCACTTTTTTTCGGAATGCCAGTTCCGATCGGAACCAGCCTGTGTAGCATGGGAAAAACATTGCGACTCATGGGTCGAACCGCTTATTGAAGATTCTCAGATAAATTTTTCATGTGATGATGCAAGCAGAAGTACGTTATAGGCTGCCAAAACATATCTCTCATGTGTATTATATTGCAATGATTGGGTCGCATGGTTACAATGTCAATTCTGTCGCGGACTTGGTCTCTGCTCTAGACTTAAAAGGTGACCTTTGGTGACTTCTCACCAATTTCAACATCGTCTCCGCCATCAGTCATGGGCGGTGTAGCAGGAGTATAAATCTCTCCGCCATCTCTGTCTCCGTCGAAGAAGCCTTCGCGACCCTCATTGGCTAGCCATTCCCGTTTGAACGGCGTGCTCTCTCGTCCAAATGGAAACACGCGGGGTTTGACGAAGAGAGTGACGACGTAGTAAACTGTCGCCGCCGTGAAGAATGTCAACAACCAGCCCATGCGATACATGTTTTGTGCAGCCGCCGATATGATCTGCGGCTTGTACTGGCCGATGAGACCTGGGATTCCCATTGTAGTACCGAGTAGCCATGCAGCCACACCGCTCCAGTTGACTCCGGACCAATACCAGTATAGGCCTGTCTTCTTACCGTCGTAGCACGAGGGTACATGTATGTTTCCTTTGCGTGCGATATAGTAATCGACGATGATAACGGCGCAAAGGGGCGCCATGAAGATGTTGTAGGAACCCAAGAAGCTTATTGACTGTTAGCATGATCAATGGGAGATTCATTGAGAGTCTTACCTGAGGAAGGCCGACGCGTTCTTCATCAGCTGCCATGGCTGCACGACCACGCCAAGAATGGCGCAGAGTACCTGGCCACGACGAATGGTGAGCCACTTGGGAAAGAGACCAGTCATATCACTTCCGAATGGAATCGAGTTTGCCCCGAAGTTCGTCGCGAAGACGCCAAAGTAGAACGCTAGAGCAGCGAAGAAGATACCTGCACGCGCTCCAGCGCCGAAGTGGTGATCTAGAATAGCTTCGAAGAGATCCCAAATATTCCAGTAGGCAACGCCATACGTCGCCTGCATGGATGTCGTTGAGGCCATACCTAAGAAGAACACGATGATGGAGGCCACGAAGACACTGACACCTTGGATCGAACCGGCATCTCGAGGCTTCTTGCAGTAACGAGCGAGGTCAGGTTGGTTGACCAGCATGGGCGAGAGCGAACCGAAGATGGTGTTGATACCGGCCATGATGCTCCATCCCAAAGGGGTCACTGATGCGGCAAGCTCGCCTTCGTTAGAAGCAAGATCCATGGCGCCGAGTCCGCCACCATTCGCCATACACCAGCCAAACACGGCGAAAGCGGCGATGGGCATGATGAACCCTTTCACAGTGAAGATGTAGTGGATGTGCCTTGGATGGACCCACATGAATGGAAACTCCATTAGCCAGGCCATGAAGAAAGCCAAAAGCTGCTTTGAGGTGACGTTTGCGGTAGGCGAAAGTGTGTTCGTGAAGTTCTGCCAAGAGCTGCCGAAGATGCAACGAAGCATTATCGAGAGGAGGTTACCAGCATAAAACGTCTGGATACCGTACCAGATAATGCATACAATTGCTCGGATGAAGACGAAGAAGAAGGAACCGTACATGCCCATAACTGAGCGTGCAATCACAGGGAACCCAATGTGGTACTTAACTCCTGGACGAGCCATAAGGATGACTACGATGGCGGCAAGAAAAGACCCAATGCAGGCCGACACAAATGATTGCTGCCATGTCTGTGTATGCATTTAGTTCCTGAAATTGACTCGTATATCTTGATGTAACCTACCAGACCGACTGCGACAAGAGCAGAGCCTGTATTCCAGCCGACGAGGGAAAACTGATTCGAAAACCAGTACAGAGGCAGATTGAACCTCCATTTGTCAGTAAAACTCAGAATTACGCGCTATGTGGTCCTCACCAGGTCCAAGTTCTCTGTTCCACGGGTGTTGGCTCAAGGTCTTTGTTGGACCATTTCTCGTCACCAATTGGTGTGTGACCTTCGTTGCCTTGAGGCGACCTGATGAAGTCGACAAAGGCTTCTTTCGAGCGGAAGGGCGCTGCGACCTGATCCCTAGTCGGAAGATGGATTTTCCCCATGGTGCTGTAAAGGTCTGGTATAATTGACTACCAGGTGTAAATCATCTTCACGTTGGCGGACCATGGTTTCTCATATGTCGATCGAACCTCACTCCAACTCCACATCGTTCACGTATCGCATGCATATCGGATCTGGTTGACCAAGGGCGTGGCTTCTGGGGAAGCCTCTTTCGGCGAGTTTCCAGCCGATGTGCCATGTTGCGAGGCGCGTATCAATCATTCCTAGGCTTTACAGGAGCATGAACGGTGCGACAAAGAGCAGGGGTAGAGATAGGAGGATGCTCTTCCACTCCGACATGTTTTCTTGTTGCGGCGTAGTTCCTTTGCAATCTTTGGAGTTCCCAGCCACCCCATGGATGATTGCAGCCGAGATAAGGCCACGTGATGTGCCATCTTAGCCCGTTCGGGATAACTTGCGATAAGACACACATCGGCTCAGACATCCCACCTAGGCACCTTTTCGACGAACTATCGCACGTGGAGAAATATGGATCCAGATGGTGTGTATCTGTGCCGAAAGCTGCAGGGCTGCCGCATCTACGCCAAACTCTTGACGACGAGGCCATGTCGCAGGCCTACCCAGAGAGCTCCGTGAGCCCCTACTCCAGCCGGGGTATGACAACTGGAAGACCAACAGCGGACGTAATACCAGCATCCAATTCCGCTGCTGAAGCTCAGCCAAAAACCACAAACCCATGTCCTCCACCTCCTGCAACTAGAAAGTCTCGCGTGGCCTTGGCCTGCAAGAGATGCAAGCGGAGAAAGCAGCGTGTACGTCACGTCGGACTTTGCCTCATGCAAAGAACTTAGCTAAGACGATGTAGTGTGATGGTGCGCATCCAGTCTGCAGATCTTGCCAGCGAGCTGGCGTAGCTTGTGCGTATGAGAGGACCCTTCGTCCTCAGTATCCTGGCGGCAAGTCTGTGTAGGTTCCTCCCACGGCCATCGGCCGATGTGCGACTTGCCTTCTGACTCATCAGCTATATCAATGCCCTGGAAGAACGAATCGCATTTTTGGAGGCCCGCCTGCCAGATCATGCTGAGGACCACTATGACAATAGTCCGGAGGTTCTGCAGAATACCTCATCTAAGAGTGTTGAAACTCAGCCTCAATCCAGTGCATCGCGCCGCGAATCCCGAGAAGAATGTTTTTCTGATGACCTTGAGGGTGAAGACCAGACCTCGCTCGTCGATGGCGTTGCCTATCTATCTTTATGCGCATCTGGGACCACGGATACAACCTCAGAACCTTATTATGTCGGCTCCAGCTCCGGGGCTACTATTGCTCGTATCATTCAGTCCTCCATCTTCCGAAGTTCTGGCAAGAGAGCAGTAAGTCAGCCCGTGACTCAAACATGCCAGGCTACGGGAACTTCGAGGCCACCTGTTCCTCCTGAGCCCATTCATTCCGATGAGCCCGTCGCGGATTTTCCGGACCGACAACAGGCGCGCATGTTATTTGACGTGTTCTTCGAACGAATACACACGCGCTGGCCGTTACTAGATCGCGTAGTTTATACAAAACTTTTCGAAAAGCAGTTCGTTCTCGGCGCCTTGACTATCATCGAACGTAGCATATTCCATCTCATATATGCCATCACCGCTCGCTTCTTGTCCTTAACACGGAAGCCATGTGGCGTAGATTCCGAAGTAAGATCGACTGACCTAGACCATACTACCATACTCACAGATCACAGCACCATCTTGTGGCAGCTACCGAGCCAATGGACTATATACTAGATCAGCACAATCTTGCGACAGTACAATTTCTCATCTTGCTTGGAGCGCACGGCCAGAGATCTCCCTACGGTGCAGGCGCCTGGTCTCAGATTCGATATGCGACTTCCGTCTGCATCGAGATGGGCTTGCACAGGAAGAAGGCGGTTATAGGCTCAGCTGAGCATGCACGAGATGCAGAGATTCGGCGACGGGCGTTTTGGGCGTGCTACTGCCTCGACAGAGTGACTAGCATCGTGCTCGGAAGAGCGTTTGCTATCGCTGACCGGGATATCAATGTCGAGGTATGATAGGCAACCAAAATGTGGTGTGTTTACTGACATGCCCAAAAGCTTCCCAGTACCAGCCCCGAGTTTTGGACACTGACGCACCAAGAGGCACCAGACTCGGACAGACCCCAATGGTCGAATATAGAGCCGTTCATACACATTATCAAGCTGGATCAAATCCAGTCAAGGATCCATAAAACAGTCTTCCGCGTCGACAGAGACGTATTCAACGGAACGCCGGAACAACGAGCGAAACTTGACCGAAAGATGGCTAAGATTCGGAGTGATCTCGACGAATGGCTACGAACGTATCCACAGACACCGAAGAAGGAGAACAAGATCACCTGGATGTACGACCCCGAAAGCGCGTATCTTGACGCACGGGACTTCTATGGCGTCCAGTATCACAAGGCAGTGCTGTTCCTCTTCACCGTCTTCCTTCCCACATTGGACACGTCAGACATGCGCTTCATCACTTGTGCGCGCTCTGCGGCCTGTGTTTGTAACGCCTATAAGAGACTGAGTCAAAACCGGACGTTGACCTACACTATGATATCCCTACATTCGTGCTTTGTAGCTGGTCTGACACTGGTGTATTGCATCTGGCGGGATCGGTCTCTATTCTCATACGATGTTCTAGAGGCGACACGGGCCTGCTCGCAGATCTTGACTATCTTCGGCGAAAAGTGGCCTGGTGCCGTCAAGTACCGCGATATCTTCGATGCGCTGTCCGGAAGCCTGTTCAAGACTGTGGTCAATTCGATGCCTACTTCGATGATGCACACCAACGGCTCGCGACCGCTGCAACTCGATGTGGATTCAGAGCCTCCTATGACGGGTCTTTCACCACAGAGTCGACAGGAAAGTCGCGAACAGCCGCCGCAAAATGTAACGCAGAGAAAACCTACCATGTCGCATATGGTCACCGATGCTGTAAAAGAAGCATTCATGGAGGTTGACGAAGAAGCACCAGGAGGATGGCAGGGTTGGAGAATGTGGAACGAGATGGTAAGCGACGATACCGCGTCTGCAGCGATGAGGTTCGATGGTTTGGGTCAGGGACAGACTGAGATGAGCTGGAATGCTTACGAAGGGTCTGCTTTCTACGGCGTCGACCCAATTCAAGACGCAGCGATGCAGATGGATAACCGCGGTATGATGGATAGTAGTCAGTGGAACTTTGGGGAGTATAGATAGGCGATATCCAGCTTTCACCTCGATGAATCATGGTTAGCATGACCTTGCGTGTATATAGCATGATCCGAGTTCGTCATTGAAATGGGCTGTTATTTAACTATCTACGCGAGCTGACCCTTCTTGTACGGGAACTGTTCCCTAAATGACTCCGCTATTTGAGTCCTAGTAGCAACCCAGACTCCCTCCTTCTCTGAAATATACTTGACAAAGTCCTGAAGCGCCTTGAACCTTCCCGGCCTGCCAATGATGCGACAATGCAGTCCGATCGTCATCATCTTCGGCTCTCCCGCCTCACCCTCCTCATATAGCACATCAAAAGCATTCTTCAGATGCTCGTAAAACGCTCCTGAACTACGGAAACCAGTTCCTTGGCAATGGAATTTGAAGTCGTTGCAGTCGTAGCTGTATGGAACCATCAAGCAACCCTTTGGATTTGCGCTGCCGTGCTCTTGGGGAAGGTCGGTCCAGTAGGGGAGGTCGTCGGCATAAGTATCGCTAGCCCAGAGCAGCTCTTCACCCATCTCCTCATACACAAGGGGAATGAGCGCTCTACTCTGCGGGGATGGACGACCGTAGTACCAACCCTTGGGTGCATAGCCCGCGAGCTTCTTCAGCGACGTGATGCCATCTCTGATGTGTTGTTTCTCAGCCTCGACGGAGAGATTGGCATGGTCGATCCAGCGGTAGGCGTGAGACGCAATGTCATGGCCCTCCTCCACAGATCGAGTGACGACTTCTGGCTGTTCTTCGACGGCCGAGCCGACGGCGTAGAGGGTGAACTTCATCTTGTAGTCATTGAAGAGCTTGAACATGCGCCACCAGCCGCGGCGGGAGCCATATTCGAATTCTGATTCGCCGCTGTAGTCACGCTCGTTGATCCTAGGTTGAGCTGGGTATTCGCGGAGGTTGACCTCGGATACTCCATCGCCCTTCATAACTGAGCGCTCGCCGCCCTATATCATGTTAAAGACGATTCTTGGAGAACTGCGTGTCGACTCACCTCTTCATAGTTGATGACGAACGATACGGCAATCTTGGCGTTGTTGGGCCACTTCAAGCCTTGAAGACCCTTTTCGCCGTAACCTGTGAAGTTGCGTTCGAAGGCGTAGTCAGGTGGTGCGGCGTAGACTTCCGGCATGATGAGAGTGATTGGAGGATAAGAAGAATATCTTGGTTACAAGGGATATTACAGACTTGACGTAGAAATTATCCAAGCCTTGCAATGCATTCATATATGTATCCCCTGCTACAGCCATGCTCCGTCACCTACCTAGCTATCGGCCACACTCATCCGTGACGTTCTCACGTAATCGGCAACATCCCAAGCCCTGCTGTGCCTCACAATGCGATACCATTAGTACGGCCGCCTGCGACCCGCCGCGTTGTTATCAGAAGGATGAGGAGTTATCGGCTTGGGAGGAACCGCGTGTAGAACATGGCGGGGATCGCTCAAGTGAGATAGATAGGCCAATCTAATGTCGCCGATAACGACCGGCTTTTGTGGGGCTGTACTGGACCTACCTGAGCTGGCATACTAAGGGTAAAGACCAGGTTGATTTGAATCCGGTGGTTTAGTGTCCTGACAATGGGGGATGGGTCATAGTGCTGCCGAGGACAGTTGCGCTCAAGTTCCGATGCCGCTGTTCTACGCGCCTTGGTTGTTTCAATATGATGGACTTCCGCTCCACTTGAATTACCAGGATAGACGATATGAGAAACGGAAGAAAGAAAAGACTAAAGGCAGGGTATCAAATGAAGAGTCTTCAATATCTGGTACAGATCTTATTGCAGGCGAAGTCATTTTTGTGGTTTGTTGTCTACGCGGTCATAATTCACTGTTACCCAAGCACAATATCCTGTACACGGGTGCCCATGAAAACTTCTCGACATGTCAAAAAGCCTGTCCGCATGCAAAAAAAAATGAAGATAGGGCTCAAACGACTGCTTCGCAAACGCGCCGACATTTCCGGTTGGTTGCCACGTAATCGCTCACCGTGTGCAAACGTTGCTCTCAATATCGGCTTCTCCCGTTCTCGATCCCTTCTCATCCGAATCCTCTCCTTCTAACGCGAATTCTTGACCCTGGATGACTTCCTGTTGAGGCTCACCCTGCGACATTGGTGTTTGTGCTCCTATTTCATCCACCGTTTTTGGTGCTTTCAAACTGGTGTTTCCAACCCAGAATGTCAGAGCCAGAGCCAGGCCTGAACAGACCGTAAAGAAGATGAAAATGTAGTGTAGGCCAAGCATATAGGTGTCAAAAACCTCTTCCTGCTGGCCTGAAGAGAGACCGAACTGGTCTAGGTCATACGTTGATGACGTTAATTGGCTCATCAGGCTGTCGGAAACGAAGGGCCTACTGGATAAGTCTCTGTTGAGCGTGTTCGAGAGGATCACACCCGAGATGACGAGACCAAAAGCGCCACCAATCGTGCGGATGAAGTTACGCAAGCCAGTCGCCACAGCGCGATCCTCGTTGCGACTGTTGGCATACATGCCCACAAGCGTTGGCTGGAGCGTCAGGCCAATACCGGCACCTTCTATGATAAGGACTACAATGAGTATGGCGAGACTCATCTTGCGGCCGAAAAGTAAGGTAAGGCCATTCCCCAGAGTCCAGAGAGTAAATCCAAGCAGGATGCAGTGCATATAGCTGCCGACTCGGTTCATGTACTGACCAGATGCGATAGATGCAAAAGACGTTGTGATGACTACCGGCAGAATCAACGCACCTGAAACCAGTGGAGAGTACCTGAGGACCGACTGGAAGTATATTGGAAGGTAAAAGAAATTGCCGAAGTACGCAAGCCCGATGAGGAACGTTTGAAGATATAGCGCCCAGCAGTGTGGCGCTCGGTATAATCGAAGTGGCATGATCGGAAGAGCCACAAGTTTCCATTCGTAAAGCACGAATAGTATGCCCAACACCGCACCGGTAACAGTGCAAGCGATGAAGAAGGGAGATGCCCATGCATACGTCACGCCACCCCCTGAGAGAGGAATGAGCATGAGCAGGGTGGATGCGATGTTTAGCAACATGCCGCCGTAATCAATCTTCTTGACCTTTTCGAGGTGGTCGCCAGATCGATGCTTCAGCGGCAGGAAAAACAGGATGACCATGGAAGTAGGCACAGACATGATAGGTATTATCCAAAACACCCACCTCCATGTCACTCCCTCAACAATGGCACCTCCTAAGAAGGGACCTGCGCCGTTTCCCAAAGCAATAATGGCACCTAGCCATCCTACGTAGGAGTATCAGTAGTGCACAACCAATACATATAAGGGTCCTTACCTTGGTATTTGCCTCGATTTTGCAATGTTGTAATATCGCTGACGATGATCATGACAAGACTGTTGATACCGCCGCCACCGATACCTGCGATAGCACGGAGGACGAATAGCTGCACCGCCGTTTGCGCGAAACCACATCCAAGGTCTCCCAGAGCCATCAACGTGAGACTAATCAACAACAGATTCTTGCGACCAAAGATATCCGAAAGACGGCCATTGATCAGCTGGAATGCTGTCGATGCAATTAAAAACGATGTGCCGATCCACGAGGTTGCAGTTCCGGTGTTTAGATCTACAGCGATTGCGGGTGTTGCGGTCGAAACGCTGGTTTGATCGATGAATGAGACGAACAGACAGACAGATAGAGCTGGGATTGCGATTCGGAGTTGCGTCGGTGTCATGGTGTTCCTTTGGCCGCCAATGGATGCTGCATCGCTATCGTCGTCATCGTCACCCTGTGCGTCGGTAGGCGAAGGGGATGAGTTGTGATTGTTTTTCGTGAGTGCCTCTGGATCGCATGGCTCGTCGTCTACGGATGAACTCTCAAAAAGAGTATGGTCGACGCCCGTATTGTTCTCCTTGACAAGGTGCGTCGAGTCCACCTCGTCAACGGAGGGTTGTTGGTCCTTCATCGTCATATTCTGCCAGGGTCGCTTCAAGCCTCGAAAACATACTGAATCTTTGGACGTGTATATTTGGAACAAAGGTCAACGGTCCCAGACACCATAGCTAGCGTTGAAGTCCGAACGTGGAGCCTCGGGAGGCTGTCCGAGCGGGACGGAACTTAGCCATGACACCCATCGACAGCTGCAGGATGGTCGGTACATGCATTCCTCCCAGACACGTTATGAGAGCAGCCAGTCAGAGCTGAATGGTCCACGCGCATGACAGAATTGCTTACATGCTTCAATGGCGTAAGTGGGATTGTGGGACGAAAGCCGATGACGGTAGGGATGCTAAGTGGGGTCGTCCTGGCGCAAGAACACCTCATCGGCACTTTTTGAGCCGACGCAAGTTCAACCCCTAAGACCCTTCCCCGTTTGTATTTCTTATCGAAATCGGATCACAACGCTGAAAATGGCATTGGGGAACTCATCCGAATTCTCGGCATCTTGGCTGGGCCTGACAGATACCCTGTGTCAGTTGGGCTTTGGACCGCCGATAACGATAGTGGCGATTCATCACGAGGCTTTGTTCGATTGCTATAATGCGTGACAGACCACAGCTGCACGGGTACTTAGTAACGACAGAGTGTTGACATATCAAGCTGTTGTAGACCTTGCGAAAACGTCTGATCACAGCCTGCCCAACCCTGCAACTGTACCAACGTCGATTGCCAGAATGACACGGCTCTTTCAACCACTGACAGTCGGGGATGTGAAGCTAGAGCATCGTGTCGCTATGGCACCGTTAACTCGGTATCGCATGGACGACGATTTCAAAGCAACGCCCATGAGCAAAGGTACATCAACCGCCTTCACCACCAAAAAGAGGTACTAACAAAATCATCATAGAATACTATGAACAACGAGCATGTGTACCAGGCACCCTTATCGTCAGCGAGGCGACCATAATCTCCAGGAACGCCATAGGCTGCCGGAATGCCCCCGGGATATGGTTGGAAGATCAAATCGCTGCATGGAAAGACATCACAACAGTAGTACATGCCAAAGGCTGTGTGATATACTGCCAACTCTGGCACCAAGGCCGGGCTGCGAGAACCGAAGCGCTGGACGAGGAAGGTGTCAAGATGGTTTCATCCAGCGCGGTACCCATCACTCCCCAAGATCGTACACCAGAAGCGATGACTGAGGAGATGATCTGGACTACTGTAGCAGACTATGCAAATGCAGCCAAGAACGCGATTGCTGCTGGTTTCGACGGCGTCGAGATCCATGGTGCCAATGGATACCTACCCGATCAGTTCCTCCAGACGACTTGCAATCAACGGACAGATGGCTGGGGCGGAGGCATCGAGCAACGAGCGAGTTTTCATCTTGAAGTGACCAAGGCGGTGGTTGCTGCCGTTGGCGCACAAAGAACGGCAATGCGTCTCAGCCCTTACAGCGACTTCAACGGCATGCTGATGGAAGAGCCTGAGCCGACCTTCAAATACCTCACAGGAGAGCTAAAGAAACTGGGCCTGGCTTACCTCCATATCATCGAAGCTCGTATTACTGGCAACGATGACTCAGAATGCGGAGGCCAGAAGAACGTGCGCTGGATGGTCGAACAGTGGGACAACGCCAGCCCAGTCATGCTTGCTGGGGGCTTCTTACCCGAGTCTGCGAAGCAGGCTGTTGACGAGACGTATAAGGACTACGATGTCATCATCGCGTTTGGAAGATACTTCGTCGCCAACCCCGATCTCGTGTTTCGCGTCAAGGAGAGCGTACCACTGGTCAAGTATGACCGTGCGGTATTCTATACCCCAAAGACACCAAAGGGATATATCGACTACCCACACAGCCCGCAGTATCTAAAGGCGATGGCGAAGGCTTGAGATAGATCTGTTATGTAATAGTGATTGGAAATGCACATCTCCCGATTCATGAGAAGTGACTTCTCGCGATAGATACCTTGACCATGCACTGATCAGGACCGTTACTTTTAACCGTTATCCCAGGCCACGCATGCCGCTGGCCGCCTTTTGAGATATGTGGCAGCACCGTAGAAGAAAGTCAGTACTCGAATTGAGTAGATGATGAAGCCCCTCACATACGACCTGCGCCATCACCAGAAATACCCATGATCTCGATCATCCTGCTGTTCTTCCACCGTGTAGCGCCCAGGACAGGTTGTAAAATCAACAAATACGCACGTTTCCTGGTCAATATCGTGTTCATCGCTTAGATGCGTCCCATTCATTGTCATTCCTTCGAGATTGGCTACCTTCGACCATTCCAAGTTGAATCCTAGTAAATGTCAGTACTACTCGGCGATCCTTTGAACCACTGCCACTTACTTTTGTCATCTTTGATTGAGAACAGGATATCAAATTGGATGCCCGACGTCTCATATTGTTTTTTGATCTCTAGCAGCGAGCGAAGACGTTCGAGCAGGTCGTATTGTTCCTTTTGGGGTTGGAAGTATACCCACGTGATGTACACATCTCGAAGCGACGGCAGGTACCCTTCTTTAACCCCTGTAAGAATGTCAAGAAGTTTTGCATCGGCTTCGACGTCTGGTTTACGGGGATAGTGGATGCGCAAGGATTCAAGGCTTGGCGGGAAAAAGTCTGGCACAAACTGAGGATTTAGACGATTTCCCTCATCCGAAACCAGATACAAAGATATCCTAGCCGATTTCAAGTTTACGAGTCTACGAAGAGGTTCGAGTCGGGCCATTCCAGTATCCTCTAGTGATGGACCATACATCCTACACAACAACGACAAGTCCTCAAGACTCTCAAGGTGATTGTTCAGCGCTGGAACAAGACCGCCAAACCACTTATCACCATATCTGGAGAATATCGGATGAATGCATTCGAATTGCTTTAGGGCCTTGCACGCAAGTATCATCTTCTTCACCATGTTCTCGGAGACAAAGGGTTTAAACAGCGAGAGCTTGTTAATAGGTGATGAGCGTACCGGCCACACCCAGAGATGGCCGAACACAAATGAATCGTTGTCCTGGTAATTGAATGCGGGTTGTTCAACGTCTGCCGCAAGGGAGGATTTGCCGCCCCACGACCCAAGAGTAAGCTCAGCCAGGTTGGGAAGAAGCAACAAAGGCAGGGAATCCTGTGGTGACGTTTCCGGTGCTGAAATGAAATCAAGATATAACGTCTTGAGATTTTCGAAATGGTGAATGTCGAGCCAACGTACGCCCATGGCCATACGACCAATACCCTCGAGAAGGGTACAGCCGTCATCATACCCATGAGTGCGTGGGGGCAGCCGTACCCATAGACGCTCCAATTTTGGTGTCTGGAAAGCCACTAGAGCAAAGAATAGGTCCTCATGCCGAACCCAACGCTCCACAAGTGTTGAGGCGTCTACGATGTCTAGTCCAGCCGCTCCTAAGATTGTCATGATGTAATTTCTATACTCATCGCGGACAGATATAGGGAGCCGGTATTCGCGTTTCAAGTCGGGACGCGTTTTCTGTCGGAGGGCTTTGATGTCCAAGCGGAACCTTGGCTGCTCTTGAAGATGAGTCAGAAGCCTTTGGGATTTGGAGTAAATGCCTTCATTTGGAGGCAAGTCTATCGATTCGTAGAGTAATGGTC
>JAESFQ010000186.1_pt1 | contig 22350 bp, 25 predicted proteins | sample 9269431 | NCBI WGS metagenome assembly JAESFQ01 (sample SAMN14502588, study PRJNA617103) | algae metagenome | isolation source: Plectolyngbya sp. WJT66-NPBG17 and co-occurring heterotrophs from well... | place: USA: Mojave Desert, Joshua Tree National Park, California | collected 2006-08-06
CCCCACTTCTTCACCAGTCACTCCTGCATCGGAGACCATGGCTACCGATCCAGTAACACACATCGTGCTTTTCAAATATCGCCAGGATATATCATGGACAGATCTAGAGAACCACTTCAAGTCTTTCACAGCACTCCAGCATAAATCGCTGGATCCCAATACCGGCAAACCGCTCATACAGTCGCTCAAAGCCGGCAAAAACATATCTTGGGAACCCTTCTCCAAAGGCATGACACACGGCTTCGTGCTTGAGTTTGCAAACCAGGCGGATCTAGACTATTATCTTACTACCGAACCTGTCCATATCGCCTTCTCCAAAGCTGCGAAGCCGCTGATCGAGGATAGCATAGTCGTCGATATCAAAGATGGTGTTCTCTTTGGCTCTGCAGCCGAGAATCCACTGGCGAGAGCGGATGGCGTAAGAAAAGGAACGTGTCATTGCGAGAGCATCCAGTGGATGGCGAAGCTCGAAAATGCGGAGCACGTGCTTTGCCATTGCTCAACGTGCCAGAAGCTCGGTGGCGGGCCGTACTCGTGTAATCAAATCATACCGAAAGAAGAATTCCAGATCTTGTCCGGCGAGGAACACATCAGCCAGTATCGGTATAAAGGTGCTAGCGGTATGTTAGATTTCCGCAGCCGGCAAACTAGAGAGAGGAAGCTGACCGGCTGTAGGCAAGTTCGTGCGATGCTTCTTTTGCAACATCTGTACAAGCCATATCTATCACCATCAGGAAGTCATGCCGGATAAGATCATTGTGCGGACGTTGTTATTGGAGGGTGGTGAGAATATGCCGGCCACGGCTGAGATCTTTGGTGAGGGAAGGTTGGCCTGGGTGCAAGAACTTTCGAAGCAATTGTAGGTGGTGATGCAGGATTGATCTTGTAGAGAGTCAGAAAAGAGCGCTACTGCGGCGTAACAAAACGAACAACAAGGTCTTGCACGAGGTTATTGACAAAGGCAAATATTTCTATCCATTCGACATCGGAAGCTGCCCCGAGTTTTCTTCCTACTTCAGCAACACACTTTATACCTATTGGAAAAGATGCTCTCATTTGAAAAAAATCGCAAACATCGGGAGTACTTACCGTGAGGAGCCTAGCTACTTATGGCTTGTTACAGTATATCTCGTGGAATTTGTTTGCGTTTCGTACTGTTTGAGTCCTTCTCCTGGCTGTTGTCCACCCTCCACGCCACTGTCTTCGTGATCATCATTGGATCCCCACGTTGTGTGTTACTTGTCGGCATTGGCCTCCCTTCCCCTGATACATGGGTCAGTTCGACTTCATCGATCTCTTTGAACGTGCTGTACGTCTTCGCAGTCCTCGTGAAGCGTTTCGATCTAGCGTCTCCTTGTGAGCCAGCTGTAGGGTACATGTATCCGCGGTTACTCGATTCATCTGCGTTCTTGAGCGAAGGAATGCAGCAGCTGAGAAGGTACTTGATCGTTGGTCCGCATGTTCCGATAATCGCAAGACCCGATTCGATGTTTGAAAGGGTGTAGCCCACTTCGTATGTTGGATCTGCCTTGAACTGCTTCCGTACGAAGACTTTGACCAAAACACTCGTGCGCACCGCACCGACGATAGTGACGAGGACTCCGAAAGACAAGAAGGCAATGACCATAAGCTTACGGCCAAGTGGCATCTTCAGATCGTGCAAAATCCATGAAGGCATAAGCAGGACGAGAACGTCGGTAGTGAGAACGATCGACGATGTACTGACTGTATACGCGCCAGCGTCAACGCATCGCCCTTGCACACTGGCATCCCAGTACTTGGATATTGGATTGCATTGCAGGATGCAGGCGAGAGGTGCAGCAATGGCAAAGCAACCATTTATGATGAGCGTCCCCCACAGACAACGATTTATCCACTTGTTCTGCGATCGGAGTTTGATGAGTGTCATCAGAAAAGAGACTTTGACCAAAGCAAGGATGGGATTGTAGATGATCGAGTTCGCGTAGTTCCACTGCGTAGCATAGTCAGCATTATGGATGTTCGACTGTGATGATTATGATGCTGTAGGACGTACCTTCATCATTACGATCGGATCGACTGCACCATCGGGTATATCGCGCGTGTGGTAGCCGTAATAACTCGTGAGGATATCTATTAAGCATGGTTAGTTGTATGACTAGGTATTTCGTGAGTTTTTCTTGTGTAGTGTTGGTGTACTCACAGCCGCATGTTGTAAAAGAGAGAACGAGGTTTAGAAGCTACATAACGGTATATGGATTAGCCGGAGCCCTTCGAAAGCTGTGGATAGGAATAATGCTGTACAGTTGCTATGATCAACAGTGTGTCTTCTGAATAGATTTGTGAGTTTTAACGCCTTTCTATCATCGACTAAACTCACCAATGCCCAACTTGTTTCCCCTAAGCCTCACTAGAACGCGTACGAATACTACAAATACGCAAAGAACGCTCGGGAAAATGGCCAAGAACAAATTCACTGGCTGCAAGCCCGTATTCACCATGTCTAACTTGTGTACACGCGAAGGTTATGTGTAAGGAAAGAATGAAGCATGTATAACACTGCCATCAAGTCACATGGTCGCTCTTGCTATGAGGATTCGAAAATTCCCATTGCCCGGTTCTGTCTCACTTCTGTGATCCTGCTTCACGGAACAGTAAATGAGTCTCAACCGTATTCACGTTTCGGGAGCCTTCCGGAAGGAAGCTTGGCTGATGGTATCCCTTGTGAAGTAGTAGCAGTAACCAATTATGATTTCAACCAACTTAGTGGCGTTCGTTCCATTTTCCAGCCGCGCCTGTTTTGTTCCGCGGTAGCAATTGCCGAGGGGTACGGTGAGCATCAGAAAATCCCTTGCTGCAGCCACGTGAGGTAGGATCAAGTTCTAGGACGCTTGATATTGTTCCTGCGGCATCCTGTTCTTCATCTGGTATGGTTCGAAATCCATATACTCATAGGTGATCCACTAAGGGCTCCTTGAGGATAAGCGAGACTATCCAACAACGCGGATCACTGCTGATCTTTACTACGAACACCGTTTTTCATCTGTATTCTGCAGTCAGCGTAGCTAAGACTCCGCTGTGGCACGGTTGTGGGGCATCAAGGCGGATGAGAACCCTTGACTAAATCCTTCCTCGCTTAGGGATAGTCAATCTCCGAATCACAAAGACATCCAGAAGCCGAAAGGCCGAAGTTACCTTACGTATGAATTTTGCGGCTAAAAGTCGACTCTGGAAAGCATTTCGAGCTAATTAGGGGAAGTGGGAAATTGTGCGACGGACGGCAACTACACTCGGACGTTACGAGTAATGTAATTACAACGACCTGCATACTGCATAGATCGCGACGATGCATCCGATATTTGCCTCCTAGGTACTGTCAACCATGTGGTACGATATGTGGTTCTCGAACGAATCCTTTGACCCAGCGCCACGTGGAAACATTCATTTATTAGAGACACTTCGTATGTAGACGAGATTCCACCGCCAACACTTTCGCTTTTGTTGAGTTGCAGTTCTTTCACCATGTCTGCACGCGGATCTTTGTTCTTGCTTGCTGCGAACGCTATCGGCGCCCTTGGGAACCCTGTCGCCGTACGCGATGTCACACCTGCTGCCGCTACAGTCTCTACGGATTCGTCTGCAGGTGTTGCTCTTTTCCCAAAAGAGGCAGTACAATTGACTGAGGACGCCTTGAAGACGGCTGACAGCCAAACCGCTGAGGTTGATGTGGGTGCACTCTTTGGTTTCAATGGTGACGACGAGACGAACGCCGTGGCAAGGCGCGCGATCAAGAGTGGCCAATGCAAAGCTTTCCCAGGCGACTCCAATTTCCCGAAAGAGAAGGTGTGGTCAGTCTTCGACCGGTTGTTAGGAGGAGCACTCATCAAAACGACTCCCATTGCTGCGCCATGCTACAAGAATTCGGCCTGGAACGACTATGATGAAGCGAAATGTGCAGACATCTCAGCCAGATTCACCATATCTAATCTTCAGTAAGTAAATATGCACCTAGCAGAGAGCCCTGTTCGCTAACCTTCACGATCAGCACGAGCGACCCAACCTCAATGATGTGGCCGCTTTTCCAGGGCCGTACATGTATGCCTACCGACGACCCCACTGGTACCTGCACGCTAGGTGGCTATGCGTCCTACTCGATTGATGTCGAAAATATCGCCCAAGTGCAGCTTGGCGTCAACTTCGCTCGCAACATGAACTTGAGGTTGACCGTCAAGAACACTGGCCACGACTATATCGGAAAGTCTTCTGGTGCGGGTGCGCTCAGTATTTGGACACATAATCTTAAAGACATCCAGTTCATTCAGAAGTACAAGTCAGCTGGATACACTGGCCCGGCTTTCAAGGCTGGTGCTGGTGTCCAAGGATTTGAAATTTTGGAAGCTGCTCGCGATCACGATGTGACCGTCCTGGCTGGTATCTGTGAAGTAAGTTTACCATGTCATACGATACACCAAAGGAGCAATCACTGACCCTATAACATAGACTGTTGGATGGAGTGGTGGTTATGTTGCCGGAGGTGGTCACTCACCTCTTGCATCCATCTACGGTATGGCTGCTGACCAAGTTCTTGCCTATGAGGTCGTCACCGCCGATGGACACTTCGTTACAGCCTCTGAGTCCCGCAACTCTGATCTTTTCTGGGCCCTTCGTGGAGGAGGCGGTAGCACTTTCGGTATTGTGACATCTGTCATCGCCAAAGCCCATCCCAGGATCCACGTCACCAAGTCCGTTTTCTCTTTCCAGGCTCCCGTTAACGGCTCGGCCAACTTCTGGAAGGGCATCAACGCTTACATGAAACGCTTCCCGAAGTTCACCAATGCCGGTACCTATTCATACTTCTGGATCTGGAACTACGGCACAACACTCGACTTCCAGATGACTCCTTTCTTCGCGCCAAACCACACTGTTGAGTCCTTCAATGCGCTTACCAAAGACTTCTTTGACGAACTCAAGTCGTTTAACATCTCGGTAACTCCGAACACTACCTATTACGAGGATTTCTACTCCGCCAACAAAGGATCATGGGGAGCGGATACTCTTGGTGTGACTACAATCCGTCAGGCAACCCGTCTGTTCCCCAAGAGCCTCTGGGCGACCGAAGCGAAGTATAATTCTTTCTACACCACTATCAAGAACACAGTGATGAGCGGTCACACCGTCGGTGGCTATCACATGGCCCCTGGAAACCCCTTCAACGTTGACAATGCTGTCAACGAGGCATGGCGTAACACGCAATCTTTCCTGATTACGGCGAACATGGTCCCTGAGAATGCGACACCAGCGGAGCTCGCACAAGCGTCTGACTACCTTACAAATGACATCATGGACTCATGGCGTGCAGTCGCTCCGGCTTCCGAAGGTGGCGGTGTTTACCTCAACGAGGCGGATATCCAGGAGCCAAACTGGCAGACCGACTTTTATGGCGCAAAACACTACCCCAAACTCCTTGCTATCAAGAAGAAGTGGGATCCCAAGGGCGTCTTTTACGCTACTACGGCCGTTGGTAGTGAAGACTGGGTCGTCAAGGATGGTGAGCAGGGCATTCAAACCCAGAATGGTCGCTTGTGTCGTGTGTAAAGCTACGACCTATTGTCTTGCCAGCAAATCTTGTAAATAATCCGGCCATCCAATGAGACAAACAACACAAATGCTTGGTCTGAAGTAAGATCCACGGTAATACCCTTGGTAACTAAAGCCTCGCCAGCATCTTGTGCCATGTTCGTAATTGCCTCTCTAATATCTTCGTAACTTTGTTGCTTCGTGGAGTGCTGAAAATATATTGCGCAAAATACGAGCTATGCACCAAGACGTTGAGACGAGGAGAACGTGTAGAGTGGGTTGAACTTCGCCGTTGGTTGCTTGAGGTTTTCGACAGGCCGGATATGCAGACAACTTCCTCGTCGACAGGCTTCCACAACACCTACTCCCTCACAGGTTACCAAAGCAAAACTAGATACCGTTCTCAATGGGAGTGTTCTTGGCTAGGAGCTTGCTTAACAGGGGCTTTGCCCTAGAATGCATGTGTTGTAGTGGTTAACTGGTATGTACAAGTGACGCCCAATACATATGGATGTCGGATGGATGCCAACGCCATGAACGCCAATGCTCGAATATATAAAGCCGTCGAGATAGTGTAAAGCGCTCATAATGTCGCTGCAGCCTCAACAGCACCAGCCAGCTTGAACGTCTTCGGACTCGAGAAAACGATTTCGACGGGGTATTTCCATTCCATGAACTTGGCCCATCCTACAAGCTTGTTAGCAACCTGCTTTCCAGCCTGTCGTTTGCATGTTGAAGATGACGTACCCCAGTATGCAGCCTTTCTGCCAAAGTATTTCCCCAGGTATGGCACCATGACCATGGTCAACAACAGCTCTAACTGCTGCAATGACTCTTTCCATTCCCTATCTGCATCTGACATGTATTCCTCTTCGTCGGCCGATGAACTCGTTGCTGATGACGGTAATGAATCGATCTCGTCGGGAGAGGATGGCTCGATGAAGCTCTCGCTATTGCTCATGGACATGGTGGTGGCGGTGATTTTAGGTGGATTCCAGGTAGAGTATTGGCTGTATGACTCGATCGGCGGACTACCGTAGCAGCATTGGTGAAGGCCGAGTGCGCGATGGTTACGGTGGAGGCGCGTTTGGTGATGGAGACGGAGCGCTCCAGCCAATGAGCGGAGGTGGGGCTTAGCGGCAGTTTGCACGTGATGCAAACCTTGGCTCCCAGCGTTCGACTCACACAAGTGTTGCGGCGAACTTTGACGTGACCGCTCGCCCTATTCTTCGACCCACCACCCCTACATACCAATACGTATTTCGAATCGATACCAGGAAACTACCAAGACTCAACTCGAGATCGAAAACGCTACGGCAACCGCAAACATGGCTGATACTGTACGTCATCCAACCCCACGTTCGTTGTCGAAATATACGGTGCCTAGGAAGCGGGCCTCGCTACATGCCGGCTTCCCAGCTTGCGCCTTTTCTGGGTTCTAATAAAGAGCAATATACTGACGGACAACTACACAGGCCGACCTCCCTGACCGCAAACCCCGCAAGTCGGTCCAATTTTCCGAAGGTGCTACGATTGTCGACAGCAACGGCGACGTTACAGAGTCACTAGAGATGAACGGCGGCAAGGACTCTGCCGAGGGTCATTCCTCTGGCGGTGGTACGATGGATCCCACACTGGCAATAAATCAGGCGCTGACAAGTGGGGCTACAGGCGACGACAAAGAGGTTGACGAGGTCACTGACATGTTCGCTGATCTCGCAAAGAAGGTAAGGCGCAAAAAGAAGGAATTTGTATTTGTTGCTGACAGCATGACAGAAGAAGAAGTCTAGCAAGAAGAAGGAGGGCGAGGAAGAGGATGGCGCAGAGGGCGACTTTGCTGCGCTAAAGAAGAAGAAGAAGTCTAGCAAGAAGAAGGTCGAGGACGACTTCGAGGCCAAGCTCGCTGCCGCTGGCGGAGACAAGCCCGAAGGCGAGGAGGAGGTCGCTGCCCCCGAACCCGAAGTACAAGAAGGCGACATGATGAAGGGCACCGGCATCTGGCAACACGACTCGACGACGCCCATCTCGTACAACCTCCTCTTGAACCGCTTCTTCACGCTCCTCCACGCGCAACATCCCGACCTCGCCAGCTCAGGCACAAAGAGCTACAAGATCCCGCCCCCGCAGTGCATGCGCGAAGGCAACAAGAAGACCGTCTTCGCCAACCTTGCCGAGATCTGTAAGCGTATGAAGCGATCCGACGAGCACGTAGCTCAGTTCCTGTTCGCTGAATTGGGTACGAGTGGCTCGTTCGCCGACCAGAAGCGCCTGGTCATCAAGGGTCGTTTCCAGCAGAAGCAACTCGAGAACGTGCTCAGACGGTACATTGTCGAATACGTCACGTGCAAGACATGCCGTTCGCCCGATACAGATCTCTCCAAGGGTGAGAACCGTCTTAACTTCGTCACCTGTAACAGCTGTGGTTCAAGACGTTCAGTACAGGCTATCAAGACTGGTTTCTCAGCCCAGATCGGAAAGAGGCGGAGAATGGTGGGTTAGAGGGTTTGATGTTATGCGCTTTACGATGTTCAATGTTATGCATGGCTTGGGCTTGGGCTTCTCGATCAGCGGGCGCTACGGCTGTTGCTGTTATGACGCTTTTCGGCGGTATGAAGCGTCATGAAGGATTCTAAGCAATGTCTACGAGTTGGTACATGTACATTTGAGATGAGTCAAAAAGACACTGCCTAATAGACATCTTCGAGAAGCAGATTTTAGACGTGCTGTGTAATGTGTGATAGCTACATACGCGCTGGCATGTGAGTTGGACACTAACATTGAGAGGATTGTGGGCGCTTACACCATTCGCAAGCTGGACCCTGGTAGCTACGGTGCCTCCCGAAATGCCCTGCATCTTGGGCACATGCGAACATGTTTGTTTCGGCCGGACTCACATTTCCTTATTAATTATAACTTCTCACGCATGAACGACTTTATGCTATTCTCTTGCCCACCCGTCGCACAGGCTTGGCGCGTGGTCCAGAGCTACAGTTGCGGGGCGCTGATTCGGCGGCTCGAGGTACCCCACTAGCCAACTGCTGCGCGCTGGAGGCTGAGCAGCTTGACCAAGGAAGACACCAACGGGGCGCGCGGTTAAAACGTCTATACTGCTTATGGTGCTGATGCTTCCATAGACTAATCTAATCCCTTCTCCGCTCTCCTCCGCTCTCCTTGCAGTGCGCGCGTGGTTACTGCTAACATCTCTTCTTGCTCGTCCTCTGGGTAACAACTATAGTTACGTTGACTTCATCGCCTTGGAACCGTAAGCTTCAATATGTCAGGATATCAAGGAACTCCGCCACCGGGTGGGAACTACTACCCTCGTGAGTCGCATGTCGCAACGTATGTGAAAGTAAACTGACAGAAAGTAGCACCACCAGGTACATCTCCCCCATCTCCACCATGTATCCAACGTTTCCTCTCCAGTCCCCCAACACTACGGAACACTTCTGAACAACCTCCTAACAAATACCAGACCAACAGTCGCAACAGCAGTACTTCGCGCCTCCGCTAGGCGGCCAGTCCTACCCTCCACCACCCACATCTCCTCCCGCACACCAACAACAACACTACCCGCCTCCTCCTGGCGGCAATACCAACCCACAACCACATTACGCGCCTCCGCCTGAGAAACAGCAGTATGCGCCGCCACCCGAGCAACAGCACTTCCCACCCCCAGGCCAAGCACAATCGCCGCCACCGCAACAGCAGCAGCAGCCGATGAGCCCGGGTTTCGGTGGCTTTCCTGGTGGAAGCCCCAGTGCAAGTCCATACCCCGCCGAGAAGACCGGACATCCAGGCATAGGCCAGCCGCCGATGAGCCAACAGACCATACCCCAGCAACCGCAATACGTAGGCGCAGGAGCGCACACAGCACCTGGAAGTGCCTCAGCAGACGACGTAGGAACCTTCAACGGAGGAAGCTATCGCGTGAGCCACCGGGATACAAACTCGATTCTCACCGTACAATTAGCCATCGGATGCCCATTTACCGCGAAACCAGGTAAGTCCCCCGCTACACATTCCGTACTTAGCTACTATTAGGCGCAAGGAATACAAACAGAACGAGTATCTAACACCACTTCCAGGCGCAATGATAGCAATGTCTCACACCATGACACTAAAAGGCAACATAAAATTTTCCCTCAAGAAAGCCCTCATCGGCGGCGACCTGTCCAAATCCACATACACGGGTCCCGGTGAACTTCTCCTCGCCCCTGCGACCATTGGCGACATCACCATAATCAAGCTCGGTGGCAAGGAAACATGGTCGGTAGGCCGCGACGCTTTTCTGGCGTGCACACAAGGTATCGTGACAGAGTACAAGAGCCAGGGAATTGGCAAGGCAATCTTCAGTGGCGAAGGACTATTCGTGTACAAGATTAGCGGTATGGGAGTTCTCTGGGTAACAAGTTTCGGTGCCATTATCAGGAAAGATGTAAGTCTTTCCCCCCTTTCCCCGAATACTTCCCCTCTCAAGTCCATCTATTTCATGCCAGATTCAACGAGTGCTAACGCGATTTATCACTGTCTAGCTCGCAGCCAACGAGAAATACGTCATCGATAACGGACACCTGGTAGCGTGGAACTGCAAATACGTCCTCGAGCGTATTGCTAGCGGAGGTATCATGAGTAACATGGCGTCGGGCGAGGGGCTGGTATGTAAGTTTACTGGACCGGGGACTGTGTTTATGCAGACGAGGAATGCGGCGGCGTTTGCGCAGTGGTTGGCTGCTAATTCTACGGCTGCGTAAGGGGTGTTTTGGGGGGATGAGTGTGCAAGACAACGGGTAGTAGATAGGAATTATGATGCGGAAAAACGGGTGATTGTCATCTACTACAATTCGTCGTCAATTGGTCGCTGTGATACTACTGAATAAACAATCACATCATTTTGTCTCCTTCTCCCCATAAGACTATTCAGAAATTCATTTCAGTACCCGGTCCACACTCGACCCTCCGAACATCCCTGACCCTCTTTCCCACCCTTTGATTGAATCCCGCTATTCCCCGTATACCGCATCCCCGCACCACACATGCACGCACTCTACTAGCCGCAAACCATTCCCTTCCTCCCTTCTATCTACATCTCAAACCTTTCTCCCTCTCTAACGACAGCAAGCACAAACGAAGTACCAGCGTACCGTAAATCCCTCACTGCTTACTTACATCCATCCTAATACAGAAAACCTACCCTCGATACGGCTTACTTAACACCGTACCAGGAACTAACCTGTTTATCGTCTCTTCTCTTCTCTTCTCACACAGCGTGTCATCGAGAGGGAGGAGGAGAAAGGAGGAGAAAGGAGGAGAAGGGAGGAGGGAGAAAGAAGAGAGGCTAGCGTCATTCTCGTGTTGGTGATTGCGGGTACAGGTTGGAATAGGTTGGATTGGGGAAGGGGAGGAAGGGAAACAGAGTTTGGAGAGGAGGGAGAGGGGTGATGTGTTCTACGTTTAACAGTTTTTTGAGGGATGGATACAACATTGTGGAAGTTTTCGGGGCTGGTTTCGAAACATGGTAGGAACGAGAAAACACGTGTGTGAAAGTCGGTGTTGAAAGTGTAATAATAGTTACTCGTGGGCTTACTTGGGAGGAACATGACGGTGAATGGGCAAATAGACCATGATTCGCTGTAACAAATATGCCCACCACTGTTTGGCTCGTAAAACGCATGAAAATACTTGCTGTATACAACGACCAACTCTTGTTTGCAGGGTATACTAACTATTTCTTCCCAACTATAACAACCAAGTCTAATCAAAGGTAACCTTCTTGCCTTGCCCCTCCACAATAGCTTGGCTTGCCCTTTGCGCACTCGTATGAGCAGCACCACTTTTGATATTCCTTGGGTCAATCTTCCGTTTGGAACCTCGTCCGCCGTTGCCTTCGCCCCAGTCTTGTTTTGCTCCTCTGTCCTCTCTATCCTCTCTACCTCCTCTTTGCCCGCCGTCCCTGGAAAAGTTCTTCCCGCGGCCTGAATGGCCTCCATCTCCGGCGCCATCCGGCTTGCCAAAGCGTTTATTGTATCGCGTCGACGCGTCTTCAGCGAACTCGCAGCGCAGCTCCCTGCCCATGAGCTTGTTGACGAGCCATTTCCTCTGCTTTACGGGTTTCGTCGGGTCGACATCGTCGTCGCTGTCGTTCCTGTCTTTCTTGCTCTTGAATGCAGATGGGTCTTTGTACACGAAGCCCTTGACCGCCGACGTCGCAGCTTCCACGTCGCCGAATGTGACCCAGGCGAATCCCTTGCACTTGCCTGAATCTTCAAATGTGGCTACGTGAACGTTGCTGATCGACCCGCACTGTGCATAGTGATTCTCGAGGTCTTCCTGGGTAACGTTGAAAGAAAGGTTGCCGATGAAGACGCGCTTGTTCGGGGGATGACCTCCTGCTTTCGCATCCTTCCCTCCACGTCCAGTGTCCTGCGTCTCCTCCGTCTTGGGCTTGTCTGGGCGTCCCTCGAAGCTCTTCGCGTTCTTGATGAGCAGCGCGCGCCCATCCATCTTCGTCTCTGTCAAGGCCATCGCCGAGTACATTGCCAGCTCTGTAGAAAAGTCGACGTATGCGAAACCCTTGTTCATGGGCTTGGTGGTCCAGTGGGCGGGTACGGGCTTCGTGGGCGGCGGCAGGTGAACGCGCGTGATTTGATCGCTCGCAATTTCAGTATTGTCGGTCAGGAACTTCCGTAGCGACTCCTTCGTAGCGGACCATGGCAGGTTGCCGATCCAGACACCGTACTCTGAGCGCTTTGCGGCCGTATCCTTGTCTTCCTTCGTCTGCCCTTCTGCCTTCACGACCGGTCCTGCTCCGTCTGTGTCGGCGGCGGGTGTAGGGTTCAGCTTCGCCTTCTTTGCTTTACGAGCGGCTTTCTTCGATGCAGGTTCGGGGAGGCTGACATCGATCTCAAGTTCTTCGGGTATTATTTCTCGCTTGCGCTTCTTCGCTGGAGTCTCCGCTGCATCGTCGCTTGAATCGGCCTTTGCGACTTCAGCTTCTGATTCGGCTCTTGCGCGTTTCTTTTCCTTCTTTTCTTTCTTTTCCTTTTTCTCCTTCTTCTCCTTCTTGTCGCGGCGCTCCTTCTTGGAGACAATGGCGACCTCCTCTGCCGAGGACATCTCTGTATCTGTCGACATTGTAGCGTGGGTGGTGTTGCGTATCGATACTTTCCGTTTGGAACTTTTTTCTGGGGCACTTTTCTCGCTAGCAAGCCCACGCTAGAAGACTCCGGGCTTAGTCAATGCACCAACTGCGAACCGTCAACACAGTCTACGAGATTCGTCTTTGCCGTAGAACACTACGAAGCGTCATGGTCACACAAGAGGCATGTTCAAGAAAACAACCATTCATTTACTACACATATAGAAGATAGGGTAAAGAAAGATCAAATTAAGCCAAAGTAGGAGAGCCGTAACCGAGCCAGAGGCCATACAGCACCTTACTCACATGTCCTGTCGAGGTGTATCGAAGCGCGCACCAGCGCCTTCTGTTTGAAGGGAGTGTTGTGGGATCGTCATATTTCCCCAGTTGCACTCCTTTTGACGCCCCAATACCCAGAAATCCGAACCCTTTAGACACCAACCTGAAACACTCTTCCTACCTTTGTGCTCATGAGGTACAGCAGCCCTTGCGAGCCAACTTTACCGACTTGCTTACGACATCTCCTCGTCGCTGGCGTCGAGGATGTCGTACTCCTCGTCGGTCATGAAACCATCGTCGGAAAGGCCAACACTCTCAGCATCCTCGAAGAACTCATCATCCGAAGCCACAGTGACAGTGCGAGCAACGGTGCTCTTCTCAGATGAGGGAGACATGGGCTGAGCGGTAGTAGACGACTCGTAGGTGCTGGACTCGGGAGACTCCTTGTCTAGCTGAGGGAAGATCATACCGGAAGCGATGGGCTCAGATGGGCGCTGCTTCTCCTCAACAGGGAGTTCGGCAACTGGCTCCTCAGACCTGACCTCCTCCTTGGGCGAAGCAACCGGTTCCTGCTTGATAGTGGCAAGCGCAGCCTCGTGTTCCTTGCGACGGTTCGCTTCCTCTTGCACCTTGCGACGGCCCTCTAGGAGACGCTCCATGGCAGCCTTGCGGACACGCTGAACACGCTCCATCTTCTGCTGGTCCAGCTGTTGTTGCAGAGACTGGTGCACATCCTTCATATCCTTTATCTTTTGCAGCTGCTGTGCCTGAGTGTTTTGCACGTGCTTCATCCTCTCAGCCCTAGCTTGTAGAAGGCGCTCGTAAAGAGGGTTTGATCTAGGAGCGACCTCGAACGTGGTGGCTGAGCCCGAGGCGGGAGTAGGGACGCTCTGCACTGGCATAGGAAGAGGGATAGCTGGCTCCGCTGCCACAGGGGAAGGCACGGCAAAGACAGCAATGTCGCACCACAGACGATGACCGAAAGGCATGCCCTCGGGGGTCTTCAGACGCCAGTAGGAGATGGCAGTACCCTCACGCTGAGGCGCCTTCATGAGAACACGGAACTGAGCTTCCTGGCCAGCCTCGACAGGATGGCCAAGCACGTTGCTCTCGCTAGCATCAGCAAGCTCAATATGGCTCAAGGGACGCGTGTTGTCAATATTAAGCATATTGTCGCCACCAACATGTCGGACACTGCATCCTCGAGGCCAGGTGTTGGGGCCCGGGTTGCGAAGAGTCCAGACTTGAACGAACTGTTGGCCGGCACAGATCTTGGAGCCATCAATCATGGTGTCCCGAATGAAGTGCGCGTCGAGGCCCTCGGCAGCGGTTTCCGATCTAGGGATGGGAATAGCTTCGGTCTTGACTGGCATCTTCGTCTTCATACGCAAAATAGGCCTTGGCTTCTCTTGCACGGGCTCCACAGAATCGACAAGAAGATCACGAATGGCAATCTTCTCCTTCTTGACCTGGGGCTCCGCTGAGGGCTTCATGTCGACGATGGTCTGGACTTGGGTCGCGGCATTGGTGGAAGGAGCTACTGGAACAGTCTCGGTCGCGGTAGATCGCTTATCACACGTGCGGTCGCCGAGCCGAGCAATTGAATTGCGCTGCTTGTCGTCGTTGAGAGTCGTAACGCTGACGCTGCGCACAGGTGTCTGGAACTTGATGAGTGGGTGAGTGTGGTTGTGCTTGTTGCTAGGATGGGCCTCGCAGTTCTGGCAAAAGTCGGTGTCGTGGCAGACGGCACACTTGTAGCGGACGCCGTCAATGTATGACAGGTTCTCCTTGTCCTTGCAGAGAGGACCGTCGCAGTAGATACCATAGTGGCGGTTGGCGCTGTTCAGAGGCTCAGCCAAAGGCTCGTAGATGGGAACGAAGCGGTGGCGAGGGTGGATGAACTTGGCGTTCTTGAGACAGTCAGAACAGTAGTCCCAGTCTGGGCAGTTCAGGCACTTGTGGCGGACACCGTAGATGAACTTATCGCAGCCGTCGCAGACCGCGTTGTGACGGACATTCCTGCCAGAGTTGCATAGGAACTCAGCTAGAGTGGGGAGGACAGTGTCGGATGTGGCAGGCTTGAAAGCATGGCCAGGATGGTGACCATGCTTGTTGCTGACATGGCAAGTCAAGCAAAGGTCGTAGTCGTCGCAAGCGACGCAGGTGACGAATTCCTTCTCGGGGAGCACCTTGACACAGCAGTTGCAGGTGCGGGTTGGCTCCTCTTCGCATGGAACAGACTGCTTCTCATCGGTGAAGGCACCTGGGATTTCTTGCTGTTGGGGCTCCTCGGCCTTGGTCTTGGGCGCGATACGCTCGGTTGTGCTGTTGACCACGCTACCGTTCTTGACGAAGCGCTTGACCATCCAGTGTCCGCTACCGGGGCAGTGGATGCCGTTGTCTACGCAAGCCGGGCAGAGGTCGTAATCGCCGCCGTCGCATACACTGCAGTGGAAGTGCTCGTCCTCCATGGGCTCGTTGCAGTTGTTGCAGTACACGACCCACGAGGTGCACACGTTGCTCGGCTTGGGGCGGAATGCGAGACCCGAGTTGTAGTTGGCAGTTGCGAGGTTGTTGAAGAAGCCTGTGAACTATGTTAGCTGATTGTTATGCGACACCTGCAATTGATACTTACTCTGACGAGCAGTGAAGGCCTGTGGTACAGGAGCCTCGCCGTCAGCATCTACAGTCTTAGGTGGCGATGCAGGGCTGATGACCTCGCATTGCTTCGTGTTTGGCGAGCGGGCAATGATAGGAGAGACGGGCGCGACGCCGTGGCAAGTGAGGGTGTCGGTGCTCATGTGGTGAACAGTGGGCTGGTAGTCTTGGAGCATATGGTTTGGCACAGGTGGCGGTACGGGCGCAGATACAGGCTCTTCGCCAGGAATGGTGGCCCTCAGACGCAACTTGAGCTTCGCCTTTGCGGCGCGGAAGAGCGTCTTGTAGACCTGGGGCTTGTCGGCGTCCAGGACGACATACGATGCGGCTGAATCGGAGTAGCGCTCGAAGACGACTTCCTCACCAGATTCCAGCTGAAGGACACTGCGGAGCTAAGCGGGGCATATCAAGTCAGTATTGCCGTTCTGAAGCGTGTTTGGTCGTCCGTCCAAGCAACCGATCCGATCGCCTAGACACAACAGCCTCGGGTGATGAGAGCGTCACTGACCTTGTCGGGCAGCACGTTAGCTCCGAGATCCTTCAGAGGCAGCTTGAACTTCTTCGTCTGGCCGCGGAAGAGGACTTTGACCACGATGGGCGTCTCCATAGTCACGGGGACGTTGTTTGTCGCCGCCATGATGGGCGAGTGAGGCTGGAGCGAGTGGAAGAGTAATAGTCAGAGCGACTGCAGCTAGCTTGCCGCCGCTGTATCAAAGACGAGGAGATGCAGCAACTTGGAGATTGTTGCTGTTGATGTTGGTTGATGGAGAGGTGAAGGTGGAGGTGGAGCAGGTGAGAGGGCCGGAGCAGCTGGAGGTGTAATGGTAGCTGCCTAGGAAGTGGGGTCAGTGCGTTAGTGGACGCCGGGGGGCGCGCGCCAACTCCCTCGTACACCGGATTTCCAATGCTCGCGTTACAGAGAGCAAGTGGCAGATATTGGCGTCTGAGATAGGTTTCCTTGTGAATGAATGGTTCAACAGCCAACTTGGCCATCTAACAAAGTATAAAGGTACTTCTCCGTGCTCTTTCTCGCGTTTGCCGGTTGGTAATCGGCTGGAGCCTCTGCTTCTATTCGTCGAGCGAGTGGTCCGTTACCGCGAAAGGCAGCAAGACACGTCGTCAGCCCGGTGAGGAGCCGCAACAAGTCCGCCCGATTACTGTCGCCTTCGCCCACGTATTCATTGTGCAAAGAGGCCATCGCACGAGATGATGACGCCATGGTTCCGCCGCACGTGATGATGGAGTGCTCCCGTGGGCCAGGTGATCACCGAGATAACGTTTCACGACGCGATAAAGAGGGCGCTAGTGCGACGGCTCCCGAGCAGCTCGACATGTCTTATTTCGCCTCACTTGACAAGACCATACCGCATATGTTGCGATTTCACCAGACACGGGGGTTCTGCCTTTTTAGTGCTAGTGTTTACAGCACTAATTCGTGGCGACGAATTGCCGTGGAGGCGGATTGTAGAATGAGGCGTTGAAAACGTACCGACCTTGGACTTGTACTGTATATCTGCCTGTGAAGTAATGATCTTGACTTGACTTGCATACGTCGCTTTTTTTTTTTGTTTTGGTATGCACAAAATTCCTGGATGTTGTTCGTTGCATAAGACACAAGTCATGTTGACTTTGATTAAGCCGTATTCTTGAAGTATTCCAAACGGTATGTGGAATTTCAATGCAATTAATGTGTTTACCGCTAATAACATCTCCTAGACAAATTTTGAATTACTTTGAATTGAATTCCATGGCCCATAAACTATATGCACTATTTCTGTTCTCGGGGTCTCAATCGTATTCCTCAGTTCCCATCCCATCCATCCACCCATCCACCCTCCCCTTCCCACCCCCTTACTTCCTCCCCTCAACCATAACCAAATGATACCCCTCACTCGTCTTGACCTCTCCAATCTTCGGACTCGCCGTCGTACTAACCTCCAACTCATACGCCACCTTTTCAAAATCCTGCATCAAGCTACCTCTGACCTTCCACCCCAAGCTACCCCCTTGCCGCGCTTTATCCTCGCTCATCTCGCGTGCGACTTCGTCGAATTTGGCGCCGTTGCGCAGTTTCTCTAGTGCTTCTTCTTTCTTCGAGTGCTTCTCGCAGAGTATGTGGCGGACGTTTATGGCGGTTGCGGGCTTGAGTTTGCCTTTGCCGCTGTCTGTTTTGCTGGCGCTGGCGCTGGAGTCGTCTTTGGGTTGGGATTTGCCTTTGTTTTTGGGCGCCATGGGTGCGGGGTGGTTGGGTGGAGGGGGGATGTAGAGGCGAGGGTGATGCGAATGGGCAAGATTCGTGATGCTACAGTCGCGATTGATGAGGATGTGAGCGGAACGAGAATCGAGTCGGATTGGTGAATTCGAGTGCGATAGCAACCTTCTAACCGTGTTTGCAGTGCCGTAAAGTTATGCGCGTGTAGGACTTGAATGGTGGAAGTGTACCGGAGCTATGAGCTCTGGTGCGGGGCGGCCAGATGCGACCGAGTGGGGGGCCCAAGGCGGTGACAAGGATCAGCCTGGCACGATATGAGAAGGCAAGCACGGTGCAGTGGATACGGCTGTTCAATTCCATCGCACGTCGGTTAGATTTATTTCGTGATTATGCACATGAGTCCCTATTCCTTGAGCTGCTGAGCTCGCCATGCCTCCAGTTCCATTTCTCGCTGCGAAGCTAAACACTACATACAACATTGACAGGCGTAGTTTCTGGTAGCCTTTCCACAGGCCCTCATGTTCTTCGTACAGTATGGTACGGCGCGGCGCGGCAATGTGGGATTGTTCTCATCGGAGTAATTATACAATCAGAAGCCCTGATGTCTTCACAATTTCATCCGTTACCGTTGACGATTGCGCGAGGAGCTGTGCCATGGACGCCGTTTTGCGCAAGCATGATATCCATGAAGCTCTTCCGGGGCTTCGGCTTCTTCTCCAACTGTTCGTCACTGCTGTCGACTAGTTGGATTCGCCGTTTTTTACACTCGGAGCGCATATCGTGGAGCAACGGTCGTAGGATATCAATCTTCTCGACTTCGGCGTAAAGGAGGGATTCTTCTACCCAATACAGGCCTTCCATAGCAGAGAATTGGTTCTTGGCTTCTTTGATGCTGTCCTGGATCTTGGCGTAGTCAAAATCCGGAGCGCCTTCCATAGGAAACCGGAAATCCTGAGCTAAGAGTGCTACATCGTATTGGCGGAGGATGGCATCTCGCTGTGCCCGGCTTACAGGAATACGAGACCACTCAGAGTAGGGACTGCTGAGGTGCGCTAAATCGAGCTCTGGAAGTCCAAGTATGCCGACGGCCTGGAATGAACAGATGTACTTCCTGCATGGGATAGCATGCGAGTCACCGAGGTCCTCTGCATTCGCATAGAACAGTGGTAGGAAGACGGCCGATACACCGAGTTCTTCCCCAGAGAAGTGAAGCGGCCGATTCGTGCCTAGTTCGCAGGCGCGCCGTAGAGCTTTCGGGAGCCTGGATATGCGGTCTTGACGTGCTAGCAGTTCCTTCTGACGTTCTGCCTCCTGATCGGCTCGGCGCTGGATCTCCTGTTCTTCTCGTATGCGTGCTGCCTCGGCTTCTTCTGCTTGTCGCCGTGTCTCTGCTTCGGCTTCGGCCTTCCTTTTCGCTTCCTCTGCTTCTTCAGCTTTGCGAGCCGCTTCTTCGGCTTCCTTTTGTTTCGCGTCAGCCTCGGCTGCAACTTCAGCAGCTCTGCGTTTTGCTTCTGCCTGCAACTTTTGTTCCTCTTGACGACGTGCGCGTTCGACTTCTGGGGTCGCTATCCTTTCAGGCGGTACGGGTGTAGACTTGGCCGATGCTGTAGGTGTCCGCTTGATACTGATGTCGTCTGTCGATGCATCGGATAATTTCCTTTTCCTTATCTTGTCTTCAACGGTCTTGTACTTGATCTTGTTCTTGACAACCTTTCGTTCATCTGGTGAGTCAACCTCGGGCGTGGGTTTGGCACTGAGCGGTCTGCCAGGCTTTGTGCGAATCTTTACTGGATGCTTTGTACTCAGCTCCTCATCGCTCTCGTCTGAATGTGCTCGATCTGGGCGTTTGGATTCGTTATCGTCGGATCGCGCAGTCACAGCCTTCCTGACTGGCTTCGCTTCCTCGTCTTCGCTATGGGATAGCTGCTTGACCTTTCGCGTGGGCGGTCGTACGTCTTCTTCGCTCTCCTCCTCTGAGGAGTCGTCATCTACCACTCTCTTCCTTCTCTGATCCTCCCTAGTAGCCTTTTCCTTTCCAGACATGAGTCGTCGAGATTTTTGAGGAGCAGCGGGCGCCGCCGTTGATTTCGCTGGCTGGACACGTTTTGGATCATGCCGTGGTGAAGACGACCGTTCTCTTCGCGGCGACAGCTTTCTCTTCATGCGGTTACTCGGGGCATTTGGGGCTTCCCTTTTGACTTTGCGAGGGCTCCGGTGCGTTGCTTGGTACTCCTCGTAAGCACGTTTCAGCATATCCCTCTCCTCTTCCCACTTTGGGCCATGCCGTTCTTCGGAGATCTCGTAATACGTCTTGTTGTCTTTGTTGCGGCGAGTGGGATTGAAATTGTCCTGCTCGAGAAGTAGTTGTATAATCTTGAGATATCCTCGGCCGATAGCAACTGTCATAGGCGTTTCTGGGTGCTTGGATGGATCAGGATCGGCCTTGAGGCCACTCGCTAGAAGAATGCTGAGAATGTCGTAGTGTCCACCTCTTGCCGCTGCAACGCCACAGGTAATGTTCGGCTTGATGTTGCTGTTGATTAGCTCGCCTACTGCCAGAATGTCGCCGTCACCAGCCTTCTCGATCAGCGTCTCTACGTTGAATTCGTTGTACAGCAATCGCGACGCGGTCTTGGCTTGCTTTTGGGTGCGCTCGAGGTCGTTGCTAGACGTATCTACCCGCCTCCTCATGGCTTCCCTGAGCTCTCTCTCAATCTCTTCGGCGTCTTCGTCCTCTTGGTCTAGCACGTCGATTGCTCGCTGGCCCTTCTTATTCGAGTGGTGTGGATTGACCTGGCCTTCGTTGAGCAGTAACCTGACAACATCCAGGTGTGAATTCTCCACTGCATCGATGAGCGGAGTGTCCCGATCGTGACTTTCGCAGTCGGTACGGCAGCCTTTGCTGATTAAGTATCGAACGACAGGTGCCCAGCCATGCAGCGAGGCCTTTTGTAGTGGAGCGATACCAGCATAATCTGGCTGATTCAGTTCATCGGGCGCTTCTTCGAACGCTTCCTTGACAGCATCAAGGTCGCCCTTTTCGCTCTCTCGAGCAAGTCGCGTTGCGCCGAACCTATCGACCTTTCGCTGCGGCATAGTGCGAGCGGGCGAGGTCAGCGCACGGTGTGATGAGCGCTTGACTCGAGCGTGTTGGAGGTGCGGTGCGGACGTCGGCTGGGGCGATGTTGAGTGATCTGAACTCGATCCCGACCAATGTTCTTCTGTCGACAGCGCGAGATTGGTGACCTCGCGGCGCTTGCGGCCGGCGATGCCTGTGACGGCGGACTGTGTCGACTGCGAACGCTTGTGTGGGCGGCCAAAACCCGGCGTGGCAGGCGAATTGGGCGGGCGCGCGTCCTTCAAGCCCTCAGTCTTGGCTTTTTGTCGCGGTGGTTCGAAGGATTTGGGGAAAGAGTCATCGCGCGACTTCCGCTTGCGGTTCTCGACAGTCGACGCGCTGCGGCCGCGGGTGGTGGCTTGTGTGGGAGAGACGGCGGATCGGACAGGGGATTTGGCCGAGTCGTTTGGACTTGTGTCTTTGGTGTTTCGCGAGGCGGTGCGGCTGCTGGGTGAAGTGGGCACCGGGCTCTTCGCGTCGCCATTGATCCTGACATGATTGCTGTTGCTCGACCGACGACGGCCGTTGGGCTGGGGCGAATGCGCCCGTGACTCTTGCTTGATGGAGCGCAGTCGGGACGACGCATCATCGTCGTCGTGTTCATAATCGTCGATGCGCTCCGTCTTGATCATATTGGTCTCCACGGGGTGGTCGTCGTCCCGCGACAGCACGACCGTCTCGGCCTCAGACTCGCCTTCGGCATCTTGGTCGTGGTCGTGAGCATGTTGAGACGAGAAAGTGGCAGCGTTGGGTGGCGGACGTGGAGAAGGTGGACTGTGGGGGCGGGCGTGGTGAAAGGACTTTGGTGCAGAGGGTGCGTTTAAGACCGGATCGGCATTACTGGTCATTACGCTGGGACAGGACACTCGAGTTCCTGCCTCATGCTGGCTTGCAGAGCAAGGAACGGGGGTGGATGCGCGGGCGGCAACAACAACAGGGCGCTTGGCTGCTGGACGGGCGGGCGGAGGCAGAGGTCGCGGTCGGGGGAGGGAGGGTTGGTGATGAAGGCGCGTTGGGAGGTGCAGTGGAGGTTGGAGCGAGCGACACGGAGAAGAGAGCTGAGAGGCTTGCTTGCCCCGTAGCAGGCAGCGCTCCACCATTCACCGGCCTGCACCAGCCATGGCGGGCATGGATCCAAGGCCGGCCCCGTCGCCAATGGAACTCGCGGCAACCCTGCACCCGTCTCTTTGTGCTGCTATCTGCTACTGCTATCAGACTATCGTTTGAAGAGCAGCCCGACGCGACATGACGACTGCAGCGCCCTGTGGTTATGACGGTGGATGCTGCGTGGCTCGCAGTCTGTCAGGCCCTCGCTCTGTCTTGCGTGTCCCACGGTCCTCGCGGCTCGTCCTCACAGCCGAAACAGGACGCCCAAGGTTCCAAACTGCC
>JAESFQ010000187.1_pt1 | contig 22349 bp, 20 predicted proteins | sample 9269431 | NCBI WGS metagenome assembly JAESFQ01 (sample SAMN14502588, study PRJNA617103) | algae metagenome | isolation source: Plectolyngbya sp. WJT66-NPBG17 and co-occurring heterotrophs from well... | place: USA: Mojave Desert, Joshua Tree National Park, California | collected 2006-08-06
GCCAACGCCTCGAACAGCGACGCTCTGCCCGAACACTCCGCACCCGGTTCCGCCGCAACCCCGAAGCCTATCTGGCCCAACTGGAACAGGTTGCCTGCCAGCAAACTTTGCCAACCTAGAAAAAAAGCGGGCCGGTGGTGGCGGGCGTGACACCCGCGACCAGCCGGCCCGAAGTGGCGATCGGGTGCCCAACCCCAGGTTGCGGCACAGATCACTGGGAGGAGACGTCCAAGGCCACTGCCTGAACGAGGGACAGTATACGCATTCACGATAACGTGAGCATGGGCCTTTCATTAACTCACGGTCATGTGAGCTTTATGCAGCCGCTGCGGCGGCCTCCCGGGACAGGTACGCGCCATGCGCGAGCAGATTTCGTTGCAACTCTAGCAGGGGTAGCGAACGTGGCGCGACGCCGCCATCAGCCGCTAGGGCGGCGGCGATGCCGGCGGCCTGGCCGGTCAGCCAGCATTGCGGAATCTCGCGCAGGAAGGAATGGCTGGTGGCGTCGCAGGACAGGTGGCGGCCCGGGGCCAGCAGGCCGTCGATCTGCGCCGGGACCAGGGCGCCATAGGGAACCGAGATATTGGGGAAGCGCGGCGACAGCGAGGGCGAGACGCCGATCTCGTCCGGCGCCACGCTCCCGTCCCACATCGCCCGCGTCACGGCGCCGGCGCCGACCAGGCGGCGGGCGTGACGGACGCCGAGCTGGGGAGCGCTCAGCAGCGGCCAGGCGCCGGCGAAGCCGGGGGCGTGCGCCCGGTAGAAGGCCAGGTGGGCGAGCATCAGGCGGTGGCTGCGGATCTCCACCTCCGTCAGGTCGTCCACGGCGACGGCGCTGAAGCCGGTCATGCGCGGGCCCATGAACAGGGCGACATCGTTGCGCCAGGAGACGAAGGCCTTCTCGAACTGGCCATGCGCCTCCCGCCCGCGCCGCAGGAATTCGGAGAACTGCTCTGGATGCTCGGCGCGCCAGTGGAGCCAGGCCTCCATGTCGACGCCGCCGAACATCCAGCTCGTGTTCATGGCGTGGTGGATGTCGCCCTCCTCGATATCGGCGGAGGAGGCGGCGCCGGCGCGGTGGAAGATGTCTCCATCCCCCGTCGCATCCACCACGACCTTCGCCAGGATGGCGCGGCGGCCCTGCTTGCTCTCGAAGATGGCGCCGCGGACGGCGTTGCCCTCCATCACCGGCTGCGCGCCCCAGGCGTGAAAGAGAGGCTCGGCCCCGGCCTCGATCACCATCTCCAGCGCCGTCGCCTTCATCCATTCGGGATCGGCCGTGGGCGAATGGGTGACGGTGCCGTGGAAGGCGGCGGTCCGCAGCGCCCACCAGGCGGCGGTCGCGGCGTCGCGGCTGCCCCAGGCCTCCCGCGGCGGGCCGGCGATGGCATCCCGCGGCAGGCGGGAGAGGTATTCCTCGGCGAAGCCGCGGATGACAAGCCGGCCGGACCAGTCCGTCATCCGGTCGATCCAGATGACGAGGCCGCCGGTGGAGAGGCCGCCGAGATGGTTGTGCCGCTCGAGCAGCATCACCCGCGCGCCGAGGCGGCCGGCGGCGACGGCGGCCGCGGTGCCGGCGGGGCCGCCGCCGACGACCAGCACGTCGCATTCGGCATGGATCGGCACCTCCCGCGCCGGCTCGGTCAGGCTGCGGCCGGTGACGCGGGGGTGGCGGGCGAGGCCGCCCTCCACGCGGAAGGTCTCGCTTTGGAAGAAGAGGCGGCCGGCGGGGGTGTCGCTCATGCGGGCCAGCCTATGGGACGGGACATCGATACGCTACAGGGGGGCATGCGCTCCATCCTCCTTCTTCCGTTGCTGCTTGGGGCCTGCGCGGCGGCGGCGCCGGTCGCCGCGCCGCTGCCCTACCCGCCCGCGGCGCGGGAGCGGGTGGTGCGGATCGCGCTCGGCGAATGGGTGGATTGGGGCGGCGTGACGGTGGAGGCGGGGGTGCCCGGCGCCTCCACCGGCGCGGAGAGCGACCCAGCCAATTTCCCCCGCGTGCTCGCCTACTGGCGGGCCGTGCCGCAGGACGAGGGCGCGGTGGAGCGGAACCGGCGCCTCTATGCCGAGGCGATCGGCGGCGCGGCGGAGGGGGCGGGGCTGTGGCGGGAGCCCTATTGGTCGGCGGCCTTCATCTCCTTCGTCATGGCGGCGGCGGGGGTGGACCGGCGGGAGTTTCCGCCCTCCGCCGCGCATTCCGACTATGTCGATGCGCTGATCCGGGATGCGCTGGCCTTCCCGGCGGCGGCGCCCTTCCTGCCGCGCGGGCCCTTCGAGGCGCCGCCGCGGCCGGGCGACCTGCTCTGCGCCGACCGGGGGCTGGCGCCGATCGCCGACTGGCGGCAGCGGGCGGCCGATGCCGGGCGCTTCCGGCCGATGCATTGCGACATCGTGGTCCGCGCCGGGCCGGGCGCGGTCGGAGTGGTGGGCGGGAATGTGCGGGACAGCGTGACGCTGACCCGTTTCCCCGCCGATGGGGCGGGCTATCTTCTGCCGCGGCCGGCGGGGGAGCCCGTTTGGTTCGCGCTGTTCCAGAGCCGGCTGGGCCGGTTGCCGCCATGGAGTCCGCAGTCATGACCGACCTGTTCGCCCCGCTCACCCTCCGTGGCGTCACGCTCAGGAACCGCATCGGCGTCTCGCCCATGTGCCAGTATTCCTGCGCGGAGGATGGCAAGCCGACCGACTGGCACCTGCAGCACCTGCTCTCGCGCGCCGTGGGCGGGGCGGGGCTCACCATCACCGAAGCGGCGGCGGTCTCGCCCGAGGGGCGCATCTCCCCGGCCGATCTCGGCATCTGGGAGGATGGACAGGTCCCCGGCCACCGGCGGCTGGCGGAGGGGATCGCGGCCATGGGCTCCGTACCTGGTATTCAGATCGCGCATGCGGGGCGGAAGGCGAGCCGCAAGCAGGCCTGGCTGCACGGACCGGCCGAGCCAGGCTGGGTGCCGGTCGCGCCGAGCGCCGCCGCCTTCCAGGGCTATGCGGAGCCGCGGGCGCTGAGTGCGGCGGAGATCGAGCAGGTGGTGGCCGATACGGCGGCGGCGGCGCGGCGGAGCATCGCGGCCGGCTACCGCTTCATCGAGCTGCATGCGGCGCATGGCTACCTGCTGCATCAGTTCCTCTCGCCGCTCTCGAACCAGCGGAACGATGGCTGGGGCGGGGATTTCGATGGGCGGGTGCGCCTCGTCGAGGAGTGCGCACGAGCGGTGCGCGACGCGATCCCCGACGAGGTGCCGCTCTGCGTGCGCCTGTCCCACACCGACTGGGTGGAGGGCGGCTGGACGACGGCGGAGACGGTGGCGCTCTCGGCGCGGCTGAAGGCGCTCGGGGTGGACATGATCGACGTGACCTCCGGCGGGCTCGATGCGCGGCAGGCGATCCCCGTCGGGCCGGGCTACCAGGTGCCGGGGGCGGCGGCGGTGCGCGAGGGGGCCGGGGTGGCCGTCGCGGCCGTCGGGATGATCACCGAGCCGGAGCAGGCGCAGGCGATCCTCAGCGAGGGGAAGGCGGACCTGATCCTGCTGGCGCGGGCGCTGCTGCGGGACCCGTACTGGCCGATCCATGCCGCCGCGGCGCTGGGGCGCACGGAGGCGCTGCGCGTGGCGCCACAGTATGAGCGGGGCTTGGGGGTGCTCGGGGCGATGGGGCGGGATGACGAGGTGGGGGTGCCGATGAAGGCGCTGACGTGAGGCACCTCGCTTAACGAAAAGGGCGGCTTGCGCCGCCCTTTCAGCCTCCCCCATCCTGGCCCGGGAACCCGTCAGCGCCCGGTGAGGATGCGCTCCACCAGCTGCTTCGCGGTCGGGATGAAGCCGTTCGAGTAGAACGGGTCCGAGCCGAAGCGGAAGGCGTTGTGGCCGGCGAACATCAGGTTGTGCTCGAGCGCGCCGTCATGCGCCACGTCCTGCAGCGTCTTCTGGATGCAGAAGCTCCGCGGGTCGGCCTTCTTGCCGTTGTCGAAGGTGGCGCTGTGCTGGTCCCAGTTCGAGAAGCGGCAGGAGGAGAGGCAGCCCATGCAGTCAATCTGGTCCTTGACGATCTCGGCCTGCTTCTCGGGCGTCACGAAGATCAGCGTGTTGTCCGGGGTGCGCATCGCCTCGGTGAAGCCGGCGCGCTCGAAGCCGGCGACGCGGGCGCGGTCATGCGGCGTCAGCCAGACGCGGCGGCGGCGGGGGCCGACGGCGTATTCGGCGACGTGGTCGCCGACCGGCTCCTGCGTGTAGGCCACCTGGCGCTCGTTGCGGGCCTCGAGCTCGTTGAGGAACTCGTTGCGGACGGCGCTGCTGTAGAAGCCGGTCGGGGAGAAGCGCTGGAGCAGGACGTCGCCGTCCTTCAGGGTCAGCAGGCGCTGCTTCCAGGCGTCCGAGATCGGGCTCTCCTGGGTAAGGAGCGGCCGGGTGCCGAACTGGAAGGCGATCGGGCCGAGCTCGGGGTTGTCGATCCAGTCCTCCCACTCCTCCAGCCACCAGACGCCGCCGGCCATGATGATGGGCACCTCGCCCAGGCCGAATTCGCGCATCTGCTGGCGGAGCTTGAGGACGCGGGGGTAGGGATCCTCGGGCCGGAGCGGGTCCTCGGAATTGGAGAGGCCGTTATGGCCGCCGGCCAGCCACGGGTCCTCATAGACCACGCCGCCGAGCCACTCCCGCGTCTTGTTGTAGCTGCGCTTCCAGAGGGCGGCGAAGGCGCGGCCGGAGGAGACGATCGGGTAGTAGTGGACGCGGAATTCGCGGGCGATCTCGGACAGGCGGTAGGGCATGCCGGCGCCGCAGGTGATGCCGTTGATGAGGCCGCGGGCGCCTTCCAGGATGCCGCGGACGACGCGCTCGGCCCCGCCCATCTCCCAGAGAATGTTGGTGTGGATGCGGCCCTGGCCGTTGCTGCGCTCATGCGCCTCGCGGGCCTGGGCGATGCCGCCGCTGATGCCGTAGGCGACCAGCTCCTCATGCCGCTCGCGCCGGGTCTTGCCGTGATAGACTTGGCGGATGACCTCGCCATCGGCGTCGTAGCTGTCGGCATTGACGGCCGAGAAGGTGCCGACGCCGCCGCCCGAGGCCCAGGCGCCGCAGGTGGCACCGTTGGAGACGGCAACGCCCTTGCCGCCTTCGACCAATGGCAGCACCTCGACGCCGCCCATGCGGATCGCGTTGATTGCCTTCACGCCCCTGCCCTCGATTTTCTCAGTTCAAGCCGTCCGATATGGTACCGCGGGCATCGGAAGGGAGGGCCCTCCCGATGCCGTGCGGGGTCATTCCGCCGCGTCGCTGCGCTCGCGGCGCGGACGGTCGCGGTCGCGGCGCGGGCGATCGCCGCCCTCGCCCTCCTCGCGGCCCGGGCGGCGGGCGCCGACCTGGTCGGTGATGTCCGCGCCGGTGGCCTGGTCGACCACCCGCATCGACAGCTTCACCTTGCCGCGATCGTCGAAGCCGATGACCTTTACCTTCACCGCATCGCCCACGTTGACGACGTCGGTGGTGCGGTTGACGCGCTCGTTCTGCAGCTCGGAGATGTGGACGAGGCCGTCCTTGGCGCCGAGGAAGTTGACGAAGGCGCCGAAATCGGCGGTCTTCACGACCTTCCCGTTGTAGATGGCGCCGATCTCCGCCTCGGCCGTCAGGCCGCGGATCCAGTCGATGGCACGCTGCGCCTGCTCGGTGCTGGTGGCCGCGACCTTGATGGTGCCGTCATCCTCGATGTCGATCTTGCAGCCGGTCTGCTCGGTGATCTCGCGGATCGTCTTGCCGCCGGAGCCGATGACCTCGCGGATCTTCTCCTTCGGCACGTTGATCACGGTGATGCGCGGGGCATTCGCCGCCACGTCGCCGCGGGCGCCGGTCAGGCCCTTGGCCATCTCGCCGAGGATGTGGATCCGGCCGTCACGCGCCTGGTCGAGCGCCTGGCGCATGATGTCGAAGGTGATGGAGGTGATCTTGATGTCCATCTGGAGCGCGGTGATGCCCTGCTCCGAGCCGGCCACCTTGAAGTCCATGTCGCCGAGATGGTCCTCGTCGCCCAGGATGTCGGAGAGCACGGCGAAGCCGCGGTCCTCCTTGATCAGGCCCATGGCGATGCCGGCGCAGGGGCGCTTCAGCGGCGTGCCGGCATCCATCAGCGCCAGCGAGCTGCCGCAGACGGTGGCCATGGAGGAGGAACCGTTGCTCTCGGTGATCTCGGAGACCACGCGGAGGGTGTAGGGGAACTTGTCCTTCTCCGGCAGCAGCGGGCGGATGGCGCGCCAAGCGAGCTTGCCGTGGCCGACCTCGCGGCGGCCCGGACTGCCCATGCGGCCGGTCTCGCCCACCGAGTAGGGAGGGAAGTTGTAGTGGAGCATGAAGTGCTCCCGGTACTCGCCCGGCAGCGCGTCGATGATCTGCTCGTCCTGGCCAGTGCCGAGGGTGGCGACGCAGAGCGCCTGGGTCTCGCCCCGGGTGAAGAGCGCCGAGCCATGGCTGCGCGGCAGCACGCCGACCTCGGCCACGATCGGGCGCACGGTCCTGGTGTCGCGGCCGTCGATGCGCATGCCGGTCTCGAGGATGGCGTTGCGGACGACGTCGGCCTCGAGCTCCTTCAGCAGGCCCTTCGCCTTGTCGGCCTCGAGGCCCTCGGCGGCGAGCTGCTCGACCACGGCCTTCTTCGCGGCCGCGACCTTCTCCTGCCGGAGCAGCTTCTGCGTCTCCTTGTAGGCGAGGGCGATGGCGTCACGGCCGAGCTCGGCGATGCGGGTCTTGAGCGTGGTCTCGGCCTCGGAGGGCTCGACCATCGGCCAGGGCTCCTTCGCGGCGCGCTCGGCCAGCTCGATGATGCCCTGGATGACCGGCTGGAAGCCGCGGTGGCCGAACTCGACGGCGCCGAGCATGACCTCCTCGGAGAGCTCCTGCGCCTCGGACTCGACCATCAGCACGCCCTCGGCGGTGCCGGCGACGACGAGCTCGAGCTTCGACTGCTGGCGCTGCGCCGCGGTCGGGTTCAGCACGTACTGGCCGTCGATATAGCCGACGCGGGCGCCGCCGACGGGGCCGAAGAAGGGAATGCCGGAGAGGGTGAGGGCGGCGGAGCAGCCGACCAGCGCCACCATGTCCGGGTCGTTCTCGAGGTCATGCGACAGGACGGTCGCGATCACCTGGACCTCGTTGCGGAACCCGTCCGGGAAGAGCGGGCGGAGCGGCCGGTCGATCAGGCGGGAGACCAGCGTCTCGTGCTCGGAGGGACGGCCCTCGCGCTTGAAGAAGCCGCCGGGAATCTTGCCCGCGGCGAAGGCCTTCTCCTGATAGTTCACGGTGAGGGGGAAGAAGTCCTGGCCCGGCTTCACGTTGCGGGCGCCGACCACGGTGCAGAGCACGATGGTGTCGCCGAGGCGGGCCATGACCGCGCCATCGGCTTGCCGGGCGATCTTGCCCGTCTCGAGGGTCAGGAGCTGGCCGCCCCAGGCGATATCCTTGCGGTAGTAGTTTTCGAACATGCGTCGTTCCTTGGCCGGGCGCGAGCGCCGGCATGGTGGAGGACCGGAAGCGCCATCGGGGCGGTCCGGGGTGCGACGCGGAGGGTGGCAGTCTGGCCGTTCGTTCTCGGCGCTTCGGGCTGCATGGAGTGCGAGACTTCCGCCAGGGAGGGGGGAGGAAGGCCGCCCCCGTTGCCGGGGATCCATGTGGCCGGAAACGCCGTGGCCGCCCCAATCGTCTCGGGGGGGGTGGCGGCTGTCCTGTCAGCCCGCCGCGTGCGGCGGTCGGCCGACTTGCCCGCCACAAGGGGCAGGCTTCGGCCTCACGGGGGTGATATGGCCCGGTTGCGCCGGGATTACTACGGAAATTTTCAGCCGGACCGCTCGCGGCACCGCCTCAGGTGCCCTTCCGTGGCTTTGCCACGGAAGGCGTGCCGAAGCCTTGGGAGCATAGGGAAAACCCGGGGCCCCCGCGGCGCCGCGAAGCGGTGTCGTGGGGAGTATTTAGCGGCGCAGGCCGAGGCTGCCGATGAGGCGCTCGTAGCGGCCCTGGTCCTTCTTCTTCAAGTAGTCCAGCAGGCCGCGCCGCTGGCCGACCAGCACGAGCAGGCCGCGCCGGCTGTGGAAGTCCTTGGCGTGGATCTTGAGGTGCTCGGTGAGGCCGCTGATTCGCTCCGAGAGGAGGGCGATCTGCACTTCCGGGCTGCCGGTATCGCCCGGCTTGGTCGCATACTGGCCGATGAGCGCCTGGCGGCGCTCCGCACTGACTGCCGACATCGGGTTGTTCTCCATATTGGCCGCCCCCTTCCGGGGGTTCGGCGGTTCACGCGACCGGCTGCAGACCTTCCTGCGAGACCAGGCGCTCCGCCCGCATCAGGCCGGAGTCCAGGCGGCAGAGCCCCACGAACCGCTCCCCCGCCATGGCACGCACCAGGCCCCCATCGGGGTTGGCGGCGCCCGGAATGCGGCCCATGAGGTCGACCAGGCTGAAGGCCTGGCCCTGCAGGAGCCGCATGGCCTCCGCCTCGGTGAGGGCCAGCGCCGGGATGTCGGCCAGCGCGGTCGCCACGGGAAGGAGAAGGTCCGGGGAAGGAGGCGGCGTATCGCCGGAACCGCCGAGCTTGTCCAGCGGAATTGCGGCGGATTCGAGGAATGGGCCGACCCGCATGCGCCGGAGCGTGGCGATGTGGCCGACCGTGCCGACGGCGCGCGCCAGGTCCCGCGCCAGGGAGCGCATGTAGACGCCCTTGCCGCTTTCGACGAGAAAGACGGCGGTATCGGCATCGGGCCGGGATTCCAGCTCGAACCGGTCGACCCGGGCGGGGCGGGGCTGGAGCTCGACGATCTGGCCCTCGCGGGCGAGGTCGTAGGCGCGCTCGCCGCCGAGCTTGATCGCCGAGTAGATCGGCGGGACCTGCATGATGTCGCCGATGAAGCTCCCAAGGGCGGCGCGGATGGCCTCGTCGGTCGGGCGGGCCTCGGAGGTGCCGATGGTCTTGCCGTCGGCGTCGTCGGTGTCGCGCAGGTCGCCGAAGCGAAGCGTGAAGCGGTAGGACTTGGTGCCGTCCATGACATAGGGGACGGTCTTGGTCGCCGTGCCCAGGGCGATGGGCAGCACGCCGGTCGCCAACGGGTCCAGCGTGCCGCCATGGCCACATTTCTGCGCATCGAAGGCGCGCTTCACGCGGGCGACGACGTCGGTGGAGCCGATGCCGGAGGGCTTGTCGACGATCAGCCAGCCATCGACCACCTGGCCCTTCGGCTTGCGGTGGCGGTGGTGGCGGGGCTTGTTGGCGGGCATCTACAGGGCCTCGGCTGGGACGGGGCGCGGGCGGCCATTGGCATCGAGCGCGACGAAGGTGAAGACGGCGGAGGTGACGCGGACCGATTCCTCCGTGACCTGGCTGCGGCGCCAGGCCTCGACCCGGATGCGGAGCGAGGTGCGGCCGGTCGAGACCACCTCGGCGTAGAGGCTGACCTCGTCGCCGACCTTGACCGGGGCGTGGAAGCTCATCGCCTCCACCGCGACCGTTGCGCAGCGGCCATGGGTGCGCCGGCCGGCGGCGTTGCCGGCGGCGAGGTCCATCTGCGACATCAGCCAGCCGCCGAAGATGTCGCCGGCCGGGTTGGTGTCGGCCGGCATGGCGATGGTGCGGATGCGCGGCTCGCCCGCAGGTCGGCCCTCGCTCACGCCTCCTCCTCCGGCTTCGGGGCGAGGTCGCGGGCGACCTCGGGCTGGCGCAGCGCGCGGTCGATCTGCATGGCGTAGTCGAGCGCCGTGTCCTGCTGGAAATGCAGGTCGGGTGCGGCGCGCAGCCGGACGGACTTCGCCACCTGCGTCCGCAGCCAGGGGGCGACGCGACGGAGGGCGCGCATCTGCGCCTCCGGCAGCTCCCGCCCGAGGCCGCTGACGAAGGCGGTCATGTGCTTCAGGTCGGGGGAGGCACGGACCTCCGTCACCGTCACATGCAGGCCGGCGAGATCCGGGTCGCGGAAATCGGCCCGGGCGAAGACGGTGGAGAGGGCGTGGCGCACCTCCTCGGCGACGCGCAGCTGGCGCTGGGAGGGACCGGCGGCAGGGCCGGCGGAATGCTTGGGCATGTCGTTCCTCTTTGGGGGTTGGAACCCTCTGGAAAAGCGAAGGGGCGCGGCACCCTGCGGCGCCGCGCCCCCGAGCAGGGTGGAAGCGGCGCCTTAGGTGGCGGCGACCATCTCCGTCTCGTAGCACTCGATCTGGTCGTCGACGCGGATGTCGTTGTAGTTGGCGAAGCTCATGCCGCACTCGTAGCCATTGGCCACCTCGCGGACATCGTCCTTGAAGCGGCGGAGCGTGGACAGCTCGCCCTGGTGGATGACCACGCCGTCGCGCAGCAGGCGGACGCCGGCACCGCGCTTGACCACGCCCTCGGTGACGCGGCAGCCGGCCACATTGCCGATCCGCTTGACCTCGAAGACCTGGAGGATCTGGGCGTAGCCCAGGAACTTCTCGCGCTGCACCGGGGCGAGCTTGCCCTTGTACAGCTTCTCGATGTCGTCCGAGACCTCGTAGATAATCGAGTAGTAGCGGATGTCGACGCCGTCGCGCTGCGCCATCTCCCGCGCCTGGGTGGTGGCGCGGACGTTAAAGGCGACGATGACGGCGCCCGAGGCCTTGGCGAGCTGGACGTCGCTCTCGGTGATCTGGCCGACCGCCGAGTGCAGCACGCGCACGCGCACCTCCTCGTTGCCGAGCCGGCCGAGGGTGACGCCGATCGCCTCCGCCGAGCCCTGGACGTCGGCCTTGACGACGACGGCGACTTCCTTCTGCTCGCCGAGCTGCACGCGGGCCAGCATCTCGGCCAGCGTGCCGCGGCCGGCCGTGGCCGCCGCCGAGGACTTCTCGCGCAGCTTCCGCTGGCGGAACTCGGAGATCTCGCGCGCCTGGGTCTCGTCCTCGACCGCGACGAAGGGCTCGCCGGCCGTCGGCACGCCGCCAAGGCCGAGGATCTCGATCGGCAGGCTGGGGCCGGCCACCTTCAGCTGGCGGGCCTTGTCGTCGAGCATGGCGCGGACGCGGCCCCATTCGGAGCCGGCGACCACGATGTCGCCCGTGTGCAGCGTGCCCTTCTGGACCAGCACCGTGGCGACGGGGCCGCGGCCACGGTCCAGCCGGCTCTCGATCACGGTGCCCTCGGCCGCGCGGTTCGGGTTGGCCCGGAGGTCGAGCAGCTCGGCCTGCAGGGTGATGGCCTCGAGCAGCTTGTCGAGGTTCAGCTTCTGCGTGGCCGAGACCTCGATCTCCTGGGTCTCGCCGCCGAGGCTTTCCACCACGATCTCGTGCTGCAGCAGCTCCTGCCGCACGCGCTCGGGGCGGACGCCCGGCTTGTCGATCTTATTGATGGCAACAATGATCGGGACATTCGCCGCCTTGGCGTGGTTGATCGCCTCGATGGTCTGCGGCATCACGCCGTCATCCGCCGCGACGACCAGCACGACCATGTCCGTCACCGAGGCGCCGCGCGAGCGCATGGCGGTGAAGGCCGCATGGCCCGGCGTGTCGATGAAGGTGACCTTGGAGCCGTCTGGCACCGTCACCTGGTAGGCGCCGATATGCTGGGTGATGCCGCCGGCCTCGTGGGCGGCGACATCGGCCTTGCGCAGCGCGTCGAGCAGCGAGGTCTTGCCGTGGTCGACATGGCCCATGATGGTGACGACGGGCGGGCGCGGCTGCAGGTCCGCATCCACGTCGGTCGCGCCCTCGATGCCAAGCTCCACGTCGCTCTCGCTGACGCGCTTCACCCGGTGGCCGAACTCCTGCACCACCAGCTCGGCGGTGTCGGCGTCGATGCTCTGGGTCAGCGTCGCCATGACGCCCATGCGGAACAGCGCCTTCACCACCTCGCCGCCACGGGCGGCCATGCGGTTGGCGAGCTCCTGCACGGTGATGGTCTCCGGCAGCACCACGTCGCGCACCACGCGCTCGGTGCCGGCACGGAGGCGGGCGAGCTCCTGCTGGCGGCGCTCCCGCTCGCGGGCGCGGCGCATGCTGGCGATGGAGCGGCTGCGGTCGTCCTCGCCCTCGATCGCGGCCTGCACGTCGATGCGGCCGCCGCGGCGGTCGGCGCCGCCGAGGCTCTTCTTGACCGCGGCGAGGGCGGGCTTCTTGGCCGGGGCGACGATGCCGCCCGGGCGGCGGGCGGCGGCGCGGCGCGCCTCGTCCTCCTCCTCGGCGGTGCGGGCGCGGAGCGAGAGCTTGGCCGCGGGCGTTGCGGCGCCGGGCGCGGCCGGTGCGGTACCGGCCGGACGGCGGGCGGCAGCGATCTGCGCCGGGGTCAGGGACGGCTTGGCCACGGGAGCGGCGGGCTGGGCCGGGGCAGCGGCGGCAGGCGCCGCCGGGGCCTCATCGGCCGGGGCGGCGGGCTGCTGCGGGGCGACGGCGGCGGCGATGGCGGCCTTGCGGGCCTCCTCGGCACGGCGACGCTCCTCCTCGGCCTGGAGGCGGGCTTCCTCCTCGGCGCGGGCAGCGGCCTCCTCGGCCTCGCGGCGCTCCTCCTCCTCGCGGCGGCGGGCCTCCTCGGCGGCGGAGCGGACCATCAGGGCCTGACGCTCACGCTCCTCGCGCTGGCGCTGGGCCTCGAGGCGGCGCTGCTCCTCCAGCACGCGCTGGCGGGTGGCGAGCTCGGCCTGGGTGAGGGGGCGGCCGCCGGCCGGGGCGGCCGCGGGGCGCGGGGCGGCCGGCGGGCGATTGCCCGGCGGGCCGCCCGCGGGGCGGGGGCCGGCCGCAGGTGCCGCGGTGCTGGCAGCGGGCGTGGGGGCGGCCGGGCGGGTGCCCGGCGTCACCACGCGCTTCTTCACCACCTCGACCTGGACGGTCTTGCTGCGGCCATGGCTGAAGCTCTGGCGGACGCTGCCCGCATCCACCGTCTTGCCCAGTTCCAGGCGGCCACCGGCCGGCCGGAGGCTCAGCCTGCTCTTCGCCGCATCCTGGTCGTTCTGGTCACTCATGCGCTGATCCGAACCCGATCCGTCTGACGTCATTGCCGTCCGTTCACTGCCGACGCGAGGCTTCGCGCCGGAAAAACCTAATTCGCCGCCGTGCCGGCCATGCCGGCAAGCCGTGCGGCCTCGACCTCGATGGCCTCGGCCAACCGCCCTGGCGCGATGGCCACATGGACGGCCTGGTCCCGGCCGAAGATGCCGCCGAGCATATCGGCCGGCAATGGCGCCACGACCGGCAGCCCGAACCCGCCGACATGCCTGGCCCGTTCCCTTGGGCTGCCGTCGGAGGCTTCCACCAACAGCCCGGCCTTGCCGGACCGCATCCATTCCCGCACCGAATCCCGGCCGCAGATGGCCTGTCCGCCGCGCCGGGCGAAGCCGACGAGATCGCGGAGACGGCGCCTGAGGCCATCCTCGATCCGCGCACGAAGGTCAGGGGGCGGGTTCACGGTGCCGCGAGCCGCCCTGGAGAAGGCGCCGCGCGTCAGGGCGCGTTCTAACACATCGGCCTTGGCCGACAACCACATTCCCCGGCCCGGCAGCTTGCCGGCCAGATCGGGAACCAGTTCGCGGTCGGGCCCGAGCACGAAGCGGATCATCCGCTCCTTCGGCAGGCTCTCCCGCGTGACGATGCAGCGGCGGAGCGGGCCACGCTCGGCCTCCTCCGCCTCACCGGCTACCGCCGGCTCATGCTGGGGGGCCGTCTGCATTCGTGCCGTCCTCGGCGAACCAGTGCTCGCGCGCCGCCATGATGACGGCGTTGGCCGTCTCCTCGTCCATGGCGTCGGCGCCGACGATCTCGATCAACTCGTCGGAGGCGAGGTCGGCCAGGTCGTCCAGCGTCTTCACCCCCTTCTCGCCGAGCGCCACAAGCTGGGTCGGGGTGAAGCCGCCGATCTCGGCAACCGCATCCTCGACGCCCATCTCGCGCCGCTTCTCGTCCAGCTCCACGTCGCGGCGCTCGAGCCAGGATTCGGCGCGGCGCTTCAGCTCCGCGGCGACGCTCTCGTCGAAACCCTCGATGCCCGCCAGCTCCTCGTCCTCGACCGAGATGATGTCCTCGACCGAGGCGAAACCCTCGGTCACCAGCAGCCCGGCGATGACATCATCGACGTCCAGCGCCTCGACGAAGAGGCCGGAGCGCTTGCGGAATTCCTCCTGCCGCCGCTCCGATTCCTCGGCCTCGGTCAGGATGTCGATGTCCCAGCGGGTGAGCTGCGAGGCGAGGCGGACATTCTGGCCGCGACGCCCGATGGCCAGCGACAATTGGTCGTCCGGCACGACGACTTCAACCCGCCGCGCCTCGTCGTCGAGCACGACCTTGGTGACCTCGGCCGGGGCCAGGGCATTGACGACGAAGGTCGCGTTGTCGCCGGACCAGGGAATGATGTCGATCTTCTCGCCCTGCAGCTCCTGCACCACCGCCTGGACGCGGCTGCCGCGCATGCCGACGCAGGCGCCGACGGGATCGATGCTGCTGTCGCGCGAGATCACCGCCATCTTGGCGCGGCTGCCTGGGTCGCGCGCCACCGCGCGGATCTCGATGATGCCGTCGTAGATCTCGGGCACTTCCTGGGCGAAGAGCTTGGCCAGGAAGCCCGGATGGGTGCGACTGAGGAAGATCTGCGGGCCGCGCGGCTCCTCCCGCACGTCGTAGATGTAGGCGCGCACGCGGTCGCCGTTCTTGAAGGCCTCGCGCGGGATGGTCTCGTCGCGGCGGAGCAGGGCCTCGGCGCGGCCGAGATCGACCATCAGGTTCCCGTACTCGGTGCGCTTCACCGTGCCGTTGATGATCTCACCGACGCGGTCCTTGTACTCGTCGAACTGCTTCCGCCGCTCGACCTCGCGCACGCGCTGGACGATGACCTGCTTGGCGGACTGTGCGTTCACCCGGCCGAAATCGATCGGCGGCAGCGGGTCGATGATGAACTCGCCGGCCTGGATGCCGGGCTTGATCTTCTGGGCGATGCGCAGCGGGATCTGCGTCGCCTCGTTCTCGACCGGCTCCTGGTCGACCACCTCGGTCCAGCGGGAGAGGCGGACCTCGCCGTTCTTGCGGTCGATGACGGCGCGGATGTCCTTCTCGTGCCCGTACTTGGCGCGGCCGGCCTTCTGGATGGCCTCCTCCATCGCCTCCAGCACCTCGTCGCGCTCGATCATCTTCTCGCGGGCGACGGCATCGGCGACCTGCAGCAGCTCCGGGCGCGCGATGGTGATATCGACGGCCATGGCGCTAGTTCCTCCTGGGCAGCGTGGGGACTTCGGCGGCCGGTTCCCCGGCATCCGTGTCGTCTTGTTGGTCGGGGAGGCCAGCCGCGGCGGCGGTGGCCTCGATCAGGGCGTCGGTCAGCACCAGCTTGGCACGGCGGATGTTGCCGCGCGGCACGGCGATGTCGGTGCCCTCCTCGAGGCGCATGCGGGCGGTCTCCGCATCGGCGCCGAGGATGGTGCCGCGGAAGCGGCGGCGGCCGTCCTGCGGCACCAGCAGCTCCATCGTGGCGAGATGGCCGGCGTAGCTCACCCAATCCTTGGTGCGGGTCAGCGGGCGGTCGATGCCGGCGGAGGAGACCTCGAGCGACCATTCGCCCTTGATCGGGTCTTCGACATCCAGCACGGCGCCGACGGCGTGGCTGATCGCCTCGCAATCCTCGACGCGGAAGGGGGCGCCGTCGGCGCGGTCGGCCATGATCTGCACGACCGGGCGCTCCTTGCCGCTGACCTGCACGCGCACGAGCTCGTAGCCCATATGCTCGATGGTGGGCGCCACCGCATCGGCGATGCGGGCCTCGAGGCCTTCGTGCTGCGGGCGTTCGGTCGGCAAAAACAAAAAAGGCGGCCTGTGAAGGCCACCCCCCTGAGAGCGGATGAGGTTAACTGCCAGGATTATAGGCACCGGGCAGCTTGGGTGCAAGCGGCGCTGCGCAGGGCGGCGGCGAGGGCGGCTGCGGCCTCCCGAGCGGCCTGGCGGACGCCCGCCTCCGTCCAGTGGATGCCGTCGAGGCCGGGGATGATGGCCGCCATCGCGCCGCCGGAGGGCAGGCCGAAGCCGGCCTGGGCGGCGCGGATCGCCTCCGCCTGGCGGGCCAGGGCCGGGTCGAGGGGCTGGCGGCGGGCGAGGCCGGGCAGGAGCATCGCCAGCCTGCCGCTGCCGAGCAGGGTGGTGCGGCCGAGCAGCGGCGGGAGCGGCGCGAGCAGGACCGGCATTCCCGGCGAGCCAGCACGGAGGGTGCCGATGACGGCGGCAAGGCGCTCGGCATAGGCCTCGGGCGGCGTGCCGATGAGCACATCCGTGGTGCCATGAGCGAGGATGAGCGCGGCGGAGGCGGGCATCGCTGCCACGCGCTGCAGCCGCGCGCCGGGCCGGGTGGCCGGGTCCGCGAGCATGGCGGCGCTGCTGTCGCCCCAGGCGGCATTGACCAGGCCGAGCGGGAGGCCAGGGCCGAGATGGCGAGCCAGTTCGGCGAGCAAGATGCGGGCCCCGAGCGGGGCGATCGCCGTGGTCCAGCCCGCTGCCTCGTCGGGGAGCATGGCGGCGAGGGGCGGCGCGGGCGGATCGTCGGGGCCGGCGGGGAAGGCGCCGGCCGCCGCCGGCGCGGTGGCGAAGAGCGAGCTCGCCTGAGACTGCCCGGTGACGATCACGACGAGGCCGATGGCGAAGCGGCCGCCGACCGGGGTCGTGGCGCCGTCCGCCTCGCGGCGCAGGAGGCGGTACCAGCCGCCGGGCGGCAGGCTACCCTCCGGGGCTGCGGTCACCTCGCCGGCCTCGTTCTCGACGGAGAGCCCTGGGGAAAGGCGCGGCCCCTCCCCGAGCGGATAGACCTGGTTGGGCGCCGGCTCGGCCGCGGCGGCCGAGGCCGCGAACCAGGCCAGGGCGAGAAGGACGCAGGGCCGAAGCATCAGCCGCGCCGCGTCAGGCTCCAGTAGAGCGGGCTGCGGCCCTCGCGCAGCGCCTTGGCCTCGTAGCGGGTGCCGGGCCAGCCCTCGGGACGGGCGGTCGCGGGCGAGGGCACGTCGAAGAAGCTTTGCGCCGCCATCACCTCCGCCACCCAGCCCTGGTAGGTCGGGTCGTCGCTGGCGATGCGCCATTCGGCGCCGGGCCGGAGGACGCGGGCGACGAGCGGCAGCAGGGTCGGGTTCACGAAGCGGCGCTTGGCGTGGCGGGCCTTCGGCCAGGGGTCGGGGAAGAGAAGGAACAGGCGGTCGAGCGCGCCCTCCGGCAACAGGCCGAGCAGGTGGCGGGCATCCTGCGGCCAGAGGCGGAGATGGCCGGGCAACGGGGCGGTCGCTTCCTCGCCCTCGGGCACCAAGGTAGTCAGCAGCGAGCACAGGCCGTTCTCGAAGACCTCGGAGGCGATGTAGCCGACATCCGGGTTGGCCCGGACCTGCGCCAAGCTGTGCTCGCCCCCGCCGAAGCCGACCTCGAGCCAGAGCGCCTCGACCGGGGTGGCGAAGGCCGCGCGCGGGTCGGCCGCCTGCTCCGGCGAGAAGCGGAGGCGGGGCAGCGTCTCCTCCAGCAGGCGCTGCTGGCGGGGGCGGAGCGGATGGCCGCGGCGGCGACCATAGAGCCGGTCGGGGATGCCCTCGGCGAGAGGGGGGCGGTCGGCGGTCATCGGCGATCCTGCCATGAAAAAGGGGTGGTGCCGCGGCACCACCCCCAAGGTCCGGGCCCGGTCCGGAGTTAGCGGCCGAAGGCGCGCTTCAGTTCCGGCGCCAGGATGTCCGTGCGCTCCCAGGTGAAGGTGTCGCGCGCTACATCGGGCGTCCGGCCGAAATGGCCATAGGCGCTGGAGGGGACGTAGATCGGCCGGTTGAGGCGCAGCATCTCGCGGATGCCGCGGGGGGAGAGGTTCACCATCTCCTGCACCACGCTCGCCAGCTTCGCCTCGTCGATATCCTTCCCCGTGCCGTGCAGGTCGAAATAGACCGAGAGCGGCTTGGAGACGCCGATGGCGTAGGAGACCTGGATGGTGCAGCGGTCGGCGAGGCCCGCCGCCACCACGTTCTTCGCCACGTAGCGGGCGGCATAGGCGGCCGAGCGGTCCACCTTGGTCGGGTCCTTGCCCGAGAAGGCGCCGCCGCCATGCGGGGCCGCGCCGCCATAGGTGTCGACGATGATCTTGCGCCCCGTGAGGCCGGCATCGCCGTCCGGGCCGCCGATGACGAACTTGCCGGTCGGGTTCACGTAGAACTCGGCCTCTGGCACCTCCCAGCCGGCGGGGAGGACGTCGCGGACGATGGGGCGCAGTAGCTCCTTGATCTCGGCCTGCTCCATGCCCTCGTCATGCTGGGTCGAGATGACGACGCAGGTGACGCCGGCGGGCTTGCCGTCGACATAGCGCAGCGTGACCTGGGACTTGGCGTCGGGCTGCAGGCCGCGGGCGCGCGCATCGCCGGCGCGGCGGTACTCGGCCATCCTGTGCAGGATGTTGTGCGCGAAGGTGAGCGGGGCGGGCATCAGCTCCGGCGTCTCGTTCGTTGCATAGCCGAACATGATGCCCTGGTCGCCGGCGCCCTCGTCCTTGTTGCCGGCCGCGTCGACGCCGACGGCGATGTCGGCGGACTGGGCGTGCAGGTGGCATTCGAAGGCGGCGTTGCGCCAGGAGAAGCCTTCCTGGTCGTAGCCGATATCCTTCACCGCGGCGCGGACGAGGTCTTCCAGCAGGCCGGGGGTGACGCTCTCCGGCCCGCGGGTCTCGCCGGCGAGGACGATGCGGTTGGTGGTGACCAGCGTCTCGCAGGCCACGCGCGCATAGGGGTCAGCCGAGAGGAAGGCGTCGAGCACCGTGTCGGAGATCCGGTCGGCGACCTTGTCGGGGTGGCCTTCGGACACGGATTCGGAGGTGAAAAGGTAGTCGCCCTTGTCGCGCATGGCTTGGTTCGGCCTCTTGTCGCGGATGACGGTCCGGCATACCCCGGCCTGGCTGACCCCGATCGGGGCGCGCGTGTGTCGCAGGCGGGGGGCAGGGGGTCAAGCGGAAGGGGCAGGATCCACTACACGGCTTGTTGCAACGGCGTTCATGCCATGCCGAGGACGTGCCGCATGTCGTAGAGGCCGGGCGGGCGGCCCTGGAGCCAGAGCGCGGCGCGGACGGCGCCCGTCGCATAGGCGCGGCGGTCGAAGCTGCGGTGGGTCAGGATGATCTGCTCGGCGCCCGCGGCAAAGATCACGCTGTGCTCGCCGACCACCTGGCCGCCGCGCAATGCCGCGAAGCCGATGGTGCCGGTGCCCCGCGCGCCGCCATGCCCGTCGCGGCCGCTCTCGGTTCCGGCCTCCTCCAGGGTGGTGCCGCGGCCGCGGGCGACGGCGCGGCCGAGGGCGACGGCGGTGCCGGAGGGGGCGTCCACCTTCTGGCGATGGTGCATCTCAAGGATCTCGGCATCGTATTGCGCACCCGGCAGGGCGGCGGCCATGCGCTCGGCCATGGCGAGGACGAGGTTCACGCCCGTGGCGAAATTGGCGGCATAGACGATGGGGATACGGCGGGCGGCCTCGGCCAGCGCCGCCTCCTGCGCGACGGAGAGGCCGGAGGAGCCCAAAACAAGGGGAATGCCCGCAGCCAGCGCCGCGGCGGCATGCGCCTCGGCGGCAGCGGCATGGGTGAAATCGATGACGACCTCGCTGGCGGCGAAGAGCGGCGTCGGGTCCTCGCCGCGGCGGAGGCCGCCCGCGAGGGTGGCGCCGGCGGCGGCGACTTCCTCGGTGAGGAGGCGGCCCATGCGGCCGGTGATGCCGGCGATGCCGATGCGGAGGGACATGCCGGCAGTCTGGCCGGGCGGCCGGCGCCCGTCCAGATGGTCAGGCCCGGGGGTTAGGGGCACGGCACGCAATAATTTTCCCAGGTTTACCGGGCAGGTGCGGTAAAATCGGCATCGCGTCCCACGACATTGGCGCGGAGGTGATCATGGCTGCCTCTGTTCTGCATCAGTGCGGCTGCGCTGCCTGTGGCTCACGCCAGCCCCATCCCGATCAGCTGCTGCATCGGCAGATCAACCTGCTGATCAGCCGCCTGGATGAGCAGCAGCGTCGCTGGTTTGCCGCCGTTGAGGCCGCCCACCAAGGGCATGGCGGTGTGCAACGGCTTGCCGAGATCACGGGGCTGGACCGGCACACCATCGCGCGTGGCCAGCGCGAACTGGCCTCTGGCCTGGCGGACCGTATACCGGAGCGCATTCGACGCCAAGGCGCCGGGCGCCCAGCACGTGAAAGGCAGGATGCCGGGCTCACCACGGCACTGGAAAACCTGCTGGAGCCTGAGACAGCCGGTGATCCCATGGGGAAGCGCGCCAAAGGTAAGCGCCGCTCGCTGCGACAACTCAGCGAAGCGCTAAGCGCCGCAGGCCACCCGGCGAGCCGACCAACAGTGGCCCGGCTGCTGCGTGAGCTCGGCTACTCGCCGAAGGCTAATGCCAGATGCGGTGAGACGCGCAGCGCGCCTGAACGCAATGCGCAGTTTGAGCACATTGCTGAAGAGCGCCGACGGTTCGAGGCTGCGGGTGCACCGGTCATCAGCGTTGATTCGAAAAAAAAACTAGGTCGGCAAAGTTAGCTGGCAGGCGAGTTGTTCGAGATCGGCCAAGTAGGCCTGTGGGTTACGCCGGAACTGGGTCCGCAGCGTCCGTGCATGGCGGCGTTGTTCAAGGCGGCGGCGGAGTGCGCTCCAGTTCTCACGGCTGACGCGGCCAAGGTCGCGTGCGGCCGGTGGGTGTTGCCGCGTTGCGATCGCGGCGATCAGGCGAACCTCGCCGCGCAGCACGACGGCGGGCGAGGCCGCCTTGCGTCCCGTGGCGCGCCGCTCGTGGTAGCGCTGGGATCCGAACAGCTGCTCGAGGTCGTTGTTGGTCCTGGGCAGGCCGGGCACGGCATAGCAGTGGAACAGTCCGGGACGGTAGCTGCGGGCGACCTTGGCGAAGTGCTCGATGGCAGGGCTGAGAGCGCCGGCTTGGTGACGGTGCCGGAGCATGGCGCCGAGCAGCCCGTCGAACCGGCGCCGGACCGTGCTGGCATGCTCGCCCTGGTCGTTGTTCAGCAGCCTTGCTGCAGCATGCACCCAGGCATAGGCGCATTCCACCGCCGGCCAGAGCGGGGCCGTGCTGTCCAAGCCGCGGCCGATCAGGTGACGGAGCCGCGCGAGCGGCGCGGGTGAGCCCCCTTTTCCATGACCCGGTCCAGGCTGTCCGCCACCGCCTCCAGCCGGCCCTTGAGCTTCAACCCAGGGGCGGCGAGTGGGGTGCGACCGTCGTCCGTGATGGCGCTGCGCACGGCCGCGCAGTAGCCCAGCACCAGCTCGGCCTTGCCATCCTGGCGTCCCTCCACCGTGCGCTCGATCCGGCGCACCCCACGCACCCCCTTCTTGAGTTCCTTCTTGGCGTGCCGGTCCGCCTCGTAGACCGGGTTCGCCGCCTCCCGCAGGAAGTGAAACTGGCAGAGCTGGTGCGGCACGCCCGGCAGAGCCCGTTCCACCGCCCGCCGGATCGAGGTCTGCCCGTCGCTGACCACACCCTCCACTGGCACCCCGATCGCTTTCGCCACCTCGGCGAGCAAGGACGCCAGGTCCTCGGCCGTGCCCGACAACAGGCTGCGCGCCAACAGCACCTCGCCCGAGAGGCACTCGCGCACCACCCACAGCACCTCATGGCCGACGTCTGGCTGCAGGCCGTCCAGCGCCAGGATGGCCCGCCCTTGCTTGGCCAGAACCCGACGCAGCCGCCGGGTATCGGTCAGCGAGGTGGCCAGCAACTCGTCATAGCGGTCCAGCAGGTTGGTCACGCTCCGCTCGGCGATCTCCACCCCGCGCGCCTGCAGGGCGGCGTGGATCTCCGGCACGCTGCGGTGGTCCCGGTGACGCAGCACCCCCACCAGCGCTACCACGTCCAGGCCGAACTCATGCTGGGGGAGTGCCATCGCGCCCTCCGCCTCGGGCCGGTACGCCAGGTGATGACGCGCACAGCCCTCATGCTCGCAGCGGCGGATCTTCAGCCGCAGCCGCACCGACCCAGACAGCGTCACCAGGGTCCGGCGGTTCTCGTAGCGCAATCGCATGTGGCCGCCGCAACCCGGGCAGTTCTGCCGGAGCGGAACCAGCACCCGCTCCCGCGCGGGTTCCGCCCGCGCTAATAGCCTGGCCATGCGCGCCTCCAGAGCTCGTCAAAGGATCCCTCAATCAACGCCGTGCAGCAGCAAACTTTGCCAACCTAGAAAAAAAGGAGCTGATCGGTAACTTCAAGAACCCTGGACGCAGCTGGTGCCAACAGGCCGATCCGGTGTTGGTGCACGACTGGCGGTACTGTAACCTGAGGTCTGGAAATTCTGGTGGCGAGGAGGGCGGGCTTGCCCACCCGTGGGGTGTCCCCGCGGGTGGGCTACCCTCCAGTCCGGTTGTCTGTCGGCCAACAGGAGAACCGGATGCAGGAGCACCAGACTACGGTCACGGCG
>JAESFQ010000188.1_pt1 | contig 22337 bp, 19 predicted proteins | sample 9269431 | NCBI WGS metagenome assembly JAESFQ01 (sample SAMN14502588, study PRJNA617103) | algae metagenome | isolation source: Plectolyngbya sp. WJT66-NPBG17 and co-occurring heterotrophs from well... | place: USA: Mojave Desert, Joshua Tree National Park, California | collected 2006-08-06
GACATTGCCGAGCTCCACCGGTGCGTCCGCCGCGCCTTCCGCCGTTTGCAGCACCGGGCCGACTTCATCATCGGCTGTTTCCGGCACGTCGGCCTGAGCCTTACCCAACTTCCGTGAAGGTCAATAGCAGGGTGCCACACTATCTCGTTGCAAGTGATCGGGCCCTGGACTTCCTTCCTGCGCTATGCGGCGGAGGTGCTGGAGCGGGTCGACCGGATCGTGGCTCAAGGCCGGCCCTACCCTGACGAACTTTCCGGCCAGCCGGGCGGCTTCAACTGCCGCTACGACCTCGATTCCTGCTTCGCCGCCTTTGACCTGTTGGTGGGGCGGCAACAACGGGCTGATCGACGGGTACGGACGGACTGGGTGGACATCCCGAACGGACTACAGCCCTGTGGTAAAGCCGAGCCGGGCGTCGACGAGAACGGCACTAGGCTCTACGCCTTCCGACCGGATTCGAACTGGATCACGGCGCTCGAGCAAACGAAGGGCGGGTTTGCGCCGATCGTCGCCGCGATGCTGCGTGCGCACCCCGAGGGCTGGGAGCACACCTCGCTCTGGGACGACCTGGCCGCGCTTTATCTTCTGCGACAGGAAATTTTCGCCGCGCGGGGCGGGCACATGGAGCCCTGTGTGCCGGCCGCAACGATTCGACGGATGCTGACCGAGGCAATGACCGCTAAGTTACCTGACTGGACTGCCAAGCCAAGGACCGCCGAAGCCCGTCCGGCAGGACCCTGACCAGCCGCCTAGTGTTGCCGCAGCGGCTCATTGCGGCGCTGGGCTCGTGCAGTACCGGCGGGAAGCTGTCAGGCGACTTTCGGGAGCAGGCCACCTACGACACGACGGACCCATCCACCTCGCAAGCTGAATTTGCTACAACAGCGAACGTGTTGAAGGATTAGAGTAAGGGGTGCCCAGCGAGGTGGATGGGTGCCAGATGTCGCCCACGGCCTGCTCCCCAAAGTCGGATGACAGGAAGCATACGGGCGCGCGTCGACGTGCTCGCGCGGTGCCCTGAGATGCACACGAACGAGGCTGTAGGGAGGACGTTTGCGATGACCAATGGGCGACAGACCTTCGACCTTGGTCTGGTGATGGCGGGGGCTGTTTCGGCAGGCGCCTACACCGCCGGCGTCCTCGACTTCCTCTTCGAGGCGCTCGACGCGCTGGAGGACGCTCGCAGCGGCGGCGACACTGCTCCTCTAACGGCGGGCCTGCCCGAGGAGAACCCAGTGTTCGACCCTGGGCACGACGTGCGTATCGGCGCCATGGCTGGCGCCTCGGCCGGCGCAATGGTCACTGCCATCGCCACGACCCTGCTCGGCACCCGAGTTCCGCCTATCGGCCCGGGACGAAGGCCGGACGCCGCTTCCGTCGGTAACCCGCTCTACGACGCCTGGGTAAGTGAAATCCACTACGACCGCCTTCTCGGCACCGCAGACCTTGCCGGCGGCGCGCCGCTGCGCTCGCTGCTCGACGCCTCGGCGCTGGACGCGATCGTGCGGCGGGCGCTTGCCTACTCGCAGCGGACCGACCGCGTTCGCTCCTATGTTGCAGAGCGGCTGCCGATCTATCTCTGTGTCAGTAACCTTCGCGGCATCCGCTACTCGCTCTCGCTCGACGCCGAGCCCGACGCCGGGACGGAGCACCAAATGTCCATGCACGCCGACCATGTGGGCTTCTGCTGGCATGCCCGGCCCGGCGGCGAGGGACTGCCTGGCCTTCGGTCCTTGGCGCCGGGCGGTGATCAAGGCCCCTGGGACCAGCTCGGGGCATCCGCGCTTGCCAGTGGCGCCTTCCCGGTCGGACTGTCTGCGCGGGAGGTAAAGCGCCGCTTCTCGGACTACGAGGAGCGCCAGTGGTATGATCCAGGCCAGCTTCTCAACCCGGTGCGTCGGCGCGACAAGAACGGGCAGGAGGTCGTCCCCTCAGAGGATCCAGCGTCGTGGCTCAGCCGCGCTGGCGCGGGCGTCACGCTCCCGCCTGTGGATCGCTCGGTCGACCACCCGGGTGGCGTCTATGATTTTGTCAATGTGGACGGGGGCGTGTTCAACAATGAGCCTCTGGAGCTCTGCCGCACCGCACTGGCGGGCCCAGGCGGGCGCAACCCCCGCGACCCGGCCGAAGCAACACGTTCGGTGCTCCTGATCGACCCCTTCCCGAATCTCTTTGAGTTGGACCGGGCCTACGACGCTGAGAAAGAGCGCCGGCTTCTGGTTGTCCTGAAGCGGCTTGTCGGGGCTTTCACAGCACAGTCGCGCTTCAAACCAGACGAGCTGGCGCTGGCGCGCGATCCCGGCGTTGCAAGCCGCGCGGCAATTATGCCGGTCCGCTACGAGGAGCCCGGAAACCGGAAAGCGAGGTACGCCATCGCCTGCGGCGCGCTGGGCGGCTTTGGGGGGTTCCTGTCGAAGGAGTTCCGCCACCACGACTATATGTTGGGCCGGCGCAACTGCCAGCGCTTTCTGATGCGCCACCTTGCGCTGCCGGCCGACCCGGAGAACGGCACGGAGAACCCGCTCTTCGCGCGGTGGCCACGCGACGCCCGGCTCCGAGAGCCGTTCGCCTTCCGGAAGACGTACCGGGGGGCGGACGGTGTCGAGCGGCAGGTGCTCCACTTGCCCATTGTTCCGCTGCTGGGGCGTCTGGCTAGCCCGGACTACACTGCGACACCGCCCTGGCCCGTTACCCCGGCTGACCTCCAACTTGAGGATCTGCGCGCCCGGATTGAGGCGCGGGCAAATGGAGTCAAGGCAGCCTTGGTCCGCGAACTGCGACCAACGATCTGGTTCCGTGCCGCCATCGAGGCAGTTTGGTGGCGCAAGCGGGACCAGTGGATTGAGCGCTTCGCAATGGCTCCGATCCGGTCCGACCTGCAGAGTCGCAGTCACAACATCCGATGATGTAATGAGATCTGTGCGCGGGTAATCCGCTGCGCCGGCGTTGTGGCTGCTTGGTGTTGGCTGCCGCCGGTTCCTGGGCGAGTTCGCCTCGGCTTGGCTGTTTAGGCCGTCGTTCGACGCCACTGAATGGCCATCGCCCTGCCGAGCGCAGAGTCCGGGCGTGAGATCACGCCCGTTGCTCGATCAGCAGGCCGCAGCTCCGGCGCAGGTTGTACGCCATCGCCGCAAGCCTCACCTGCAGCCCCGCCTTGGCGGGTGCAGGGCGCTGACGCGCAATGGCCATGTCAAGCGGCGAGCGCGAGCTCATGGCCGAGATGGTCGGTCATAGCCCAGCCGACGACGCGGCGGGAGAACAGGTCGAGCACCACGGCCAGGTACAACCAGCCCTCAGCAGTCCAGATATACGTCAAATCAGCCAGCCAGACCCGATCCGGCGCGCTGGCAGTGACATCGCGCCCGAGCAGGTTCGGCGCCACCGGATAGGCATGCGCGCTGTCGGTGGTGCGGCGGAACCGGCGCCGGCGCCTGGCCGACAGGCCCATGCCACGCATCAGGCGCACCACCCGCTTGCGGCCAACCCGCCGGCCATGGCTGCGCAGGGTGGCATGCACGCGCGGGCTGCCGTAGCGACCCCGGCTGGCCTCGTGCGCGGTGCGGATCTCGGCCGCCACCGCCCGGTCCTCAGCCGCCCGCACACTCTCCGGCCGGCTGGCCCAGGCGTAGTAGCCACTCCGGCTCACCCCCGGCACCTCGCACATGATCTGGATGGGGAAGTCGGCGACAGGCTCGCGGATGAAGGCATAGCTCATCTCCGGCCCGTCGCCCGGCCGAAGATGAGCGCAGCTTTTCCCAAGATGTCGCGCTCCATCCGGACCCGATCGAGCTCACGTCGCAGCCGCCCGATCTCCGCCGCCTGGTCGGCCGGGCTCGGGCCCACGCGGCGCGCCGGCGCCGCCTGCTCTTCGGGGGGCGTCGACGCCGGCGCGCCGCTCTCTGTCGCTGTGCGGCTCTCTGCCCAGCGCAGCCAAGTCCGTACCAGCTGGTCCGGCAAGCCAAGCTCGGCCGCCACCGCCGAAACCGAGCGGCCACCACGGATTGCGGCCACCGCTTCGAGCTTGAACGCCTCCGGAAACAACCGGCGCTGTTTGTTGCTCTCTGCCATCGACATCTCTCAGGCTTTTCAGCCTATCTGGGGTGTCCGTGAGAGCGGGGCAGGGCCACCGCAACCGGAGGTCAGATCGGTGGACCACAACCACAGCGACAAGCCCTTGGGAGCGCCGGCGTGTGCCCGGAACGCTGACGCCGGCGCCCCCACGGGCGGCGCCGGGCCAGAGCGTCGCAACTCTGCCCAGCGCAAGCTGCTATCACACCCCGAACAAAATCTGCACCGAGCAACCCAGCCTTGCTCAGTGCCTGCCCGCCACCCTACCCTTGGCCGCCTGAACAGCGCAGCCAGCTGTCTCATCATCCGGACGCACTACAGCCCACAACATCTACAGTCGCCTTGCCGCCCTGCTCGCCTGCTTTCTGGCCAGTGCTGATCATAGTCCGCCGCCTCGCAGACAGCATCGGCTTCGTCGTGCAGCCGCGCCGCTAGATGGTCGAGAAATCGCTCGACTGGTTCGGCTGCTAGCGTCGGCTACGCACCATAACTTCGCAAACGAGGTTTCAGCTCACGCTGCGGTTGCGGCCTACCCAGTACGGCTCGCGCAGGAGCCGACGCAGGATCTTGCCGGACGGATTGCGTGGCAGCGCTTCAGCGAAGTCCACGGACTTCGGCAGCTTGAAGCCGGCAATGCGCGCCCGCGCGTGCCCCACGATCTCCTCGGCCAAGGCGGACGCACCGGGGCGCAGAACTACGATGGCCTTCACCGCCTCGCCCCATCGCTCGTCCGGTACACCGATCACGGCGACGTCGGCCACCGCAGGGTGGCCGAACAATGCGTTCTCCACCTCCGCCGGGTAGACGTTCTCGCCACCGCTCGCAATCATGTCCTTCACCCGGTCCTGGACGTAGACATAGCCCTCCTTGTCCAAGTGGGCGACGTCGCCGGTCCGCAGCCAGCCCCCCGGGAAGAAGGCCGTGCGGGTCGCCTCAGGATTGTTCCAATAGCCCTTCATCACCGTAGGCGAGCGGAGTACGAGCTCGCCCGCCGTCCCGGCCGGCACCGGCTCACCGAGCGGGTTCATGACGCGCAGCTCGAAGCCGGGATAGGGCAGGCCGCAGGAGCACAGCTTGCCGCGCGCCGGATTGTGCGCCTCCTGCGGCAGGATCGTGCCGGCACCTGTTGCCTCGGTCAGGCCGTAGAGCTGCCACAGTCCGGCTCTCGCAAAGGCCTGTCCGGCGCGCAGCATCAGCGCCTCGGCGATCGGTGAGGCGCCGTAGACCAGAGTGCGCACCGAACCGAAATCCGCTGCGGCTGCAGCCGGGTGCTCCAGCAGCGCTAGGATCGCGGCGGGCACAAGGAGCAGCCAGGTGACGCCATGGCGGAGAATGATCTCGATCAACCCGGTGGGGCTGAACTCCTCCAAAACGACAACCTCGGCACCCCGCGTGAGACCGAGCAAGCCGACGTTTGTCCCGGCGACGTGGAACACCGGCATGCACACCAGCACCACCGCCTCGGGTCCGATGTCCCCGAACCGGCCAAGTGCGATGGCCTCCAGGGTGGCGAGATAGTTGCGGTGGGTGAGCTCCACGCTCTTGGGCAAGCCGGTGGTGCCGGAGGTGTACATCTGCAGCACCGTGTCCTCCGCCTCAACTAGCACTCCTGGGTCGGCGACAGACTGGGCATCGCGCCACGCCTCGAAGCCCGGCCAGCGCTCGCCCGCGCCGCTGCCCATCGAGACGCAGCGCAGCCCGGCGGGCATGCCCTGTTCCTCGGCCGCAGTTTCGAAGCCCCGGCCGAGGAACAGGGCCGCGACGCCGGCGTCGGTGAGGATCGCCGCGACCTCTGGTGCGGCCAGGCGCCAGTTCACCGGGACCAGCGCGACGCCGGCCCGGGCGGCGCCGAACAGCAGTTCGAAGTAGCGGTCCGAGTTCTTGCCGAGATAGCCGACGCGGTCGCCGCGGCGCACGCCGAGCCTAGCGAGGCCGTGGGCGACTTGGTCTGCATGGCGGTCGAGCTCGCCATAACTCGTGGTCCAGTCGTCGAATATCAGGGCGGTCTTCGTCGGTTGTTCCCGGGCGTGGTGGCGCAGCAGCTCGGCCAGGGTTCGACTCTCGTGCAACACTTTCATCGGCCGCCTCCCGGGAGGCTGCGGCACTGTCCCTAGGCCCAGTTCCGCGCAGGAAGCACCCGCTGGCCAACCCACCAGCGGGACGCGGAGGCGAGCCGGGACGCACGTGCTCGGCTTCCGGCAAGTCCTGAGTGACGCGGTGCATGATCTAACCGCCAGTGCCCGCGTCGCAAGCACCTTCGCAGGAGAGCGCGCTCCACTCTCGGCTTTGCGTACGCCGTGTCGAACCGATTGAGGACGTCACCCCAAAAAGCACGCTGGCCCGTACCAGCATTCGGCCCAGCGTGCTCTTGACCCGGAATGAGCTGTGGACCCAGTGGGGCAAATTCTCACATGCGATAAACCGCCCGCTCCGCAGGTTAACCGTTGTTCCTGTGCGGAGCGGCTTACTGCTCGCGTTCCCACGTGATCACGGCCCGAAGTTTCCGGCCGGGCTCGACGGGGTGTTCCTGCACCTCACTCGTTAAGGTTAGTCGGTTACCGTCAAAGGCGAAGTAGCGAACCTGCCGCGAGCCGACCCAGTCGGGATGCCATGCGGCGTCGATTTCGGTCTCAATCCTATCACCTTCAATGGAGTAGTGCCCGGTATATGCGGTGAGGCTCCCAAACAGCGCTGCCGCTTCGGCATCCGTCGTGGGAGGCATACGCTCGCCGGGATAAAGGATCACCATCATGCGGCCGCCGGGCTCGAAGATGATATAGCCGCTTGGGTTTGGTGGTGTGACGACCTCGCCCGTGTCCTCCATCCGGCGGTGTGCAGCTACTACCTTCCAAACCCCGACCAGCTTGCGAGAGACATTCGCTGTTCCTGTCATAGCGCTGCTCTCCTCCCTTTGGAGAAAGCCTACACCGAGCTTGGCGGGAAGCCTCAACGTCGATCAGGCTACTAGCCTTTAACCTTTCTCACTTGATGGGTTGGATGCCCCCTGCTCTGCGGCATCGAGGTGCCATAGCGTGGTTGGCGCTGAGCCCCACCACGAGGGAGAGGAGGCATCGATGGAGGAGATTAGGACGATCGGCCTCGACCTGGCCAAGAGCGTTTTCCAGGTGCATGCGGTCAATGCGGCAGGCGGGGTGGTGCTGCGGCGGAAGCTCCGCCGGTCAGCCCTGCTGGAGTTCTTCGCGGCCCTGCCGCCCACGCTGGTTGGCATGGAGGCTTGCGGCGGGGCGCACCACTGGGCGCGCGAGCTCACCCGCCTCGGCCACACCGTGCGGCTCATGCCGCCGGCTTACGTGAAACCCTACGTTAAGCGCGGCAAGACCGACGCGGTGGACGCCGAGGCGATCTGCGAGGCGGTGACGCGCCCGATCATGCGCTTTGTGCCGGCCAAGACCGAGGCGCAGCAGGCCAGCCTGGTGGAGCTGAAGGTCCGCGACATGCTGGTGCGCCAACGCACCCAGACCGTCAACGCCTTGCGCTCCCATCTCGCCGAGTACGGCATCGTAGCGGCGCAGGGGCGCAAGCTCGCCGAGCTGATCGCGGTGGTGCGCGATGGCGACGATGCCCGGCTGCCCCACTTGGCACGCGAGGCGCTGGGAGAGCTGGTGGCGCAGATCGAGGCCTTGGAAGGACGCATCGAGCGGCTCGACCGCCGCATGGTCCGCCATGCCCGTGAGGACGAGACGGCTCGGCGGCTGGCCAGCATCCCCGGTATCGGGGCGATCGGTGCGACAGCCCTGGCCGCGCTGGGGCCCAATCCGCACGGTTTCGCCTCGGCGCGGCACTTCGCGGCCTCGCTTGGCCTGACCCCGAAGCCACACTCGAGCGGCGGCAAGGAGCGCCTGGGCCGGATCTCCCGGCAGGGCAACTCCATGCTGCGCCGGCTACTGGTCCTCGGCGCCACGAGCCGCCTGCGCTATGCCCGGCGCAGCCCGGAGGCCGCGGACTGGGCCACGCGCCTGCTGGCGCGGCGACCCTTCAAGGTCGTGGCCGTGGCGCTAGCCAGCAAGATGGCCCGCATCGCCTGGGCCCTGCTGGCCCGAGGAGGGACCTACACCACAGCCGCGACCGCCTAGGCGGCCGCGTCCGAGCTCGCCGGGCACCGCGTCCGGCGGGGGCCAAGGTGCTGAAGCGACGATGACAGCGAGAGACCGGTGAGCCGGTGGCGAGAGAGGCCGTTTATCGCAATGCGCTCCCGAGCGCGCTGACTTGAATGCCCCCTCGTTCCGCGCAGCTCATCAGGGCCCGCGGCCATGCCGGCCGCATCAGAGGCCGCACACATGACCGCACCCGTGCTCTCGGTGCCAGCGCTGCAGATCCGCCTTGACCCGCAGGGGGCATCCACACATGAGATAATGCGCGCTTGCCGCAAGCAGTACAAAGCTTGCCACAATTCAAGGAGACCAACGCATCAAACGTTTTAACGAGATGTTGCCGCAAAGAGCGGATGCCTATTCGCCTGTGCCATGGCGAGAGGATTATGCTCCCGTGCAGCGGGATTTCCATAACGACCCTTATCCAACAATCAGGGTTGGCCGAAACGCAATCTTGGCTTTCCCAGCTGAGATCGCCTGCGCGACGCTCCGGCAAGTTTATTTGGGCACGCCAAGCTATAGCCAACTCTCCGCTAACCTATGAATTTGCGTCGAAAGTCGGTCGGATTTCATTCCAGTGCAACCTTGGGGGTTGTGCGGCAGGGCATGGCACTTCTGCTCTCACAAACGGTGCACGCCCCAAAAATAGGCGACGGAGCCCGGCAAAATTCCGCCCAAGGTGGCGCGATGAGCGTGCCGATGAAAAAACTGGCCGAGCGGCAGTGTTGGTACCTCTTCGGAGGCGGCGCGCTGTATCAAATCCAAAATGGCCCGCTCTTCGTCCGGCGTCGACGCCGCCAACCAGTCTTGGGTCAGGCGCTCAATGTTCGGGCTTTCAAACCAACCGGGCCAACCCGCCATACCCTGACCACGCACCGCTGCGTTCATGGCTGGGTTAGCTATCGCTACGCCGGGCCAGTTTGTGCAGGCCAAGCTCCAGCCGCCTCGTTCCACCGGCTGACGAGAGGCGCGGCGCCGCAGCACTGAGCCCCAATCCATCTCCTGCAGTTCGGTCCGAATTCCGATGCGCGTCAACAGATCTGCTAGCAGCTGTCCATGTGGTCGGACTGCCGGAAGGTCCGTCGGGTTAATCAAGACCGCGCGCTCGCCGCGGTAGCCTGAAGCGCGAACCGCTGCGACGGCGGTATCGAGGTCGCGCGGCGTGCGTGGACCTAGCCCAACCGGCTCCGCTACACCCGGCATACCGCAAGGAAACAGCGAATGGCACTCCCGCCAACCTTGGGGGTCAGCGCCAGCAATCGCCTGCATGAAATCAGGCTGATTGATTGCCTCGAGGACGGCGCGGCGCAGCGCAGCGTTGTCGAAAGGTGGGTGCAGATGGTTAAATCGCGCCATGGCTACGACACCGTATGGATCGCTGCGAGCCACACGTATCGCATGTTGCTGCGCTAGGGACAGCGCAAGGTCGGCATGGACATGTTCCCACCAATCCACATCGCCAACCTGCAACGCGGCGGCAGCGGTTGCGGGGTCGGGGATGACTGTCCATTCCATTCGCTCGAACAGTACGCGCTTGCCGCCCGAGGTCCAATCAGCGGGCTCGGGGCGCGGCACATAACCGTCGAAGCGTGCGTATACGACACGGCTGCCGGACAGGTACTCGTCAGAGATGAATCGCCAAGGTCCCGATCCGACCATCTCTGGCACCGGTACATCGGGTGCAGTGCGGGCGAGCCTCTCCGGCATGATGAAGGCTGGCGACGAGTGCGGTTTACCGATTGCCTCTAGCAAGCGTGGGAAAGGGCGCGTGAGGCGGATGCGAAGCGTGTCGTCACTCACAGCATCGAAGCTCTCGAGGGAAGCAGCAAGGGCTTGGCCGAAGCTGTCGCGCACGCTCCAGCGCCGGAGGCTGGCTGCACAATCGACTGCACGGACGGGCTCACCGTCATGGAAGCGCAGGCCTTCCCGCAAATGGATATGCCAGATTAATCCGTTATTGTAGACTTCATGGCCTTTTGCCATCTGTGGATGCGGACGCAGTTGGCCGTCCACCCCATAAAGGGTATCGAACACGCAATATCCATGTGTCGTGGTGACGCCTGGCAGCGAGAAGACCGGATCGAGCAGGGTAAGAGCGGCTTGCGGCACGAAGCGAAGCGTGCCCTGCTTACCAACCTGCTTTGACAGCGCCGCCGTCGCTAGGCCGGAACCCGTCAACGTCGCGGCACGCCGCAACAGCTCTCTTCGCAAGACCATCCGTCATACCCCTGGATCCGTCGCTGTTATTCCTTGTCGCAATCATAACCGGGTGGCAGGCTGCCACTCGCGGACCTGACGTGCTCTCCCGAGCACCGCGTTTTCACCGTAACTGTCAAAGCAGGTTGCTAAGAATTTTGCGAGCGCGCAACAAGTCATCGGTGCCAAGTCCCTCAGTAAATCGGGCATACACCGACGCCAAGATGGCCCGTGCTTCAATTGGGCGGCCGCGGCTTCCCATAAACTGTGCCAAGCTGGCGGCTACACGCAGCTCCCAGGCTAGAGCACCTTGCTGCTGCGCCAAGTCAAGCGCTGTGACGAAATCCGCTTCCGGTGCATCGGTGTCTTCCAGGGTGGCGGCAATCCGAAACTCACCACGCAGCCGCAACAGCTCCGGCATACACCACGCTTCTTCATTCCGGAGAGCGCGTCCGATCGCCTCATCCACCATCGCCGCACCTATCGCCGCGCTCGGAGCAACCGGCGCGACACCAGCCAGTGCGCCAGCCATGCCGGTAAGATATCCGGTGATGTTCATACCTGTACCGTAAGACACTAGGTGTTGAACCGCGTCGCGGAACTCCTTCACCCCCGCTGCGACATCGCCCCGGGTCACTTGCAAAATTCCGGCGTAGCAGCGCCCCTCAGCGCGCCAAAAGCCAAGGCTGTGCTCCGTTGCCTTCTCCAACAATACTGTGACAAAGCCCTCCGCCACAGCGAGATCGCCAGTCAGCAGCGCGACTGGACATCCGGCCTGCACAAGAGCTAGGGCGAAAGCCAAATTATGTCCGGATTCGCGTGCGTCGTGCACCACCGCATGCGCCGCGCGAAGTGCGGTGTCCGGCTTGCCTTGCAGCCAAAGAATACGCGGCAGATAGCAACGCGCCGCCAGCCGTTGATCGTACTGTGCGCGGATCATGGACCGTGCCGGCGCCTGCACTGCGCGAGTCTGCACGCTCTCCAGGTGGCGTTGGGCCGCCATCTGCTCACCCAGGAAATGCAACGTGACGCCCATCATGCGGACTCCCGTAACATAATCGTTGGGGCTGGAGGCAAGTTCACAAAAACGCTTGGCCGAAATAAGTGCCGTTCGATAGGCACCCTGATTAAGCTGATGGTTCCAGAGGCCCCAGCGTGCCCACAATTGTTGATCGATATCGTCCAGCTGCGTCGCCAGGCGCAACACCTCCGTCCAGGCCGCCACAACCTCGGCCCCGGCACCCTTTTCGGTGTAAAACAGGGCAACTGCCCGCGCGGCAGATAGCCGCAACACCGCGTGCGCATCGGCGCTCTCCTGCGCGAGCGTCAGCGCTTGCTCGACACGCCTACGACACTCCGTTACCAGCGACAGTGACAGCCAGATCGGCAGTGCACCGATTACAAGCGCCACGCCGATCGCGGCATCGCCCTTGGCTGAGAAGGCCCAGTCCATTGCGGCACGCCAGTTATCAAGGTGTCGACCATGTAGCGCCAGCCACTCCGCCTCTGCCCGAAAGCCATGATCTGCGTCGGCCCGAGCTGACAAGGCGCGGTAGTGTTCGGCGTGGCGCCGTGCTGCCACGTCGTAGCCGCCTGCGGCTCGCAACTTCTCCAATGCATAAAGACGAACAGTTTCCAAGAGGTGGTAAAATGGGGTATCGTCACGCAAGTCGACGACAACAAGAGACTTCGTCACCAAGCTGCCGATACATTCAACTAGCTGCGGCCGAGGCAGATCGGCTGCCACGGCCAGCGCAGCGTCCAGCGGAAACTCGCCAACGAAGACTGCAAGGCGGCGCAGCGTCGCTGCCTCGTCCTCCGGCAACAAGTCAAAGCTCCAGTCGAGCACAGCACGCAGCGTCCGGTGGCGTGCGAGCGCGGTGCGTCGGCCAACAGTGAGAAGGTTGAAGCGATCGATCAGCCCAGCAGCGACTTGGCTGACCCCAATGGTTGCGGCGCGCGAGGCGGCAAACTCAATCGCCAGCGGGATCCCATCCAGCTGGCGGCAAATTACGGCGATGGCTCGCGCGTCTTCACGACTAGCCGGAACCGCCGCGCCATGGGCCTGCGCACGTGCGACGAACAACTCGGCCGCGCTGCAGGCGAGCAACCTGTCCGGGTCTTCTTCGCCAAGCGGCGGCACGTCGAGCGGCGACAGGCGGTAGACATACTCGCCATCCACCCGCAGCATCTCGCGGCTCGTCGCCAGCAGGGTGGTCCCAGGGCAGAGCCGCAGCACCGCCTCCGCCAGCGCTGCAGCGGCATCCACAAGATGCTCGCAGTTGTCGAGGATCAGCAGGGTCGGTTCCTGCGCAATCGCACTCGCGACGGATTCGGCCGAATGCTCGCCCCCACTAAGCCGCAGTCCCAGCACCCGTGCTGTGGCGGACGGTATCAGAGCGGGGTCGGACAGTGTTGCAAGTTCAACGAAGCAGATACTTCCAGCGAAGTTGGCGGAAAGCTTCTGCGCGACCTCCAGGGCCAAGCGCGTTTTACCAATGCCGCCAACGCCGGTAAGCGTGACAGCGCGGTATGCCGAAAGCAGGTCGCAAAGATTTTGGACAGCCTCAGCGCGTCCAATTAACGCCGACGAGGCAACTGGCAAATTGATGCGCGATTGGCGCGAGGCGGCTTTCGGCACGGCGGTGTTTGAAGCTCCACCATTGCTACTCACAGACCAGGTGCCGAGGAGCCGGTAACCGCGTCCATAGGCGGTTTTGAGCAGCTGGCGGTCGGGTCCGAGCGCCTTGCGCAATGCCGAAAGGTGGACGTCGAGCGTGTTCTCCTCAACCAAAACGCCGGGCCAGATACGTCCCATAAGCGCATCTTTGGTAACCAGTTCGCCATGCGAATTGAGCAGTGCTTCGATAATGGCGAAGGCACGGTCGCCCACCGCAGCTCGAGCGCCAAGCACGCGGAGCTCTCGGCGCTTCAAATCGACTTCAACACGACCACAGGTATATACCGACCCTTGCTCCGGCACGTTATGGACCCGCTTCAGCTTTCTTCAGAGTTTCCCAGGTTCTTCGTACGTGCAACGTCACGCATAGGTGTCGGGATCAACTTGTTCGGCGACGCCCCCGAGGTTCTGATCGATGGGAGTACCGGTATCCCTTTGCGATTCAGCCTTATTCAGCAACGTCCCAAGGATTCGGTCTGGCTTCACCGGTACGGTCATCTCTGTCAGGTCACGGAGGCCGCCATAAGCGTAGGCGCAGACGGACGCTGGGTATTTGGCCCGCGAGGGCAAACGCAGCGTGTTGGTTTGCGGGGTCTGTAGCCATCTCAACTGCAGGGTCAGGCTTCCCTGAACAATTGCATGCGCCTGCCAGGGGCGGATCGCTCCCCCAATCCACATCCAAGGATACCACCATGCCGACCATCACCGTCGAGGACGGCACCGAGATCTACTACAAGGATTGGGGCTTCGGGCAGCCGGTGGTCTTCAGCCATGGCTGGCCGCTGACCGCGGATGCGTTCGAAGACCAGATGTTCTACCTGGCCTCGCGCGGCTACCGCTGCATCGCCCACGACCGCCGCGGCCATGGCCGCTCCGGCCAGCCGTGGAACGGCAACGACCTCAGCACCTACGCCGATGACCTCGCCGCGCTCGTGAAGGCGCTCGACCTGCGTGACGCGGTGCATGTCGGCCACTCCACCGGCGGCGGCGAGGTGGCGCGCTATATCGGGCGCCACGGCACCGGCCGTGTGGCCAAGGCGGTGCTGATCAGCGCCATCCCGCCGCTGATGCTCAAGACGCCGGCCAACCCTCTCGGCACCCCGATCGAGGCCTTCGACCGGCTGCGCGCCTCCGTGGCGGCCGACCGCTCGGCGTTCTGGAAGGAGCTGAGCCTGCCCTTCTACGGCTACAACCGGCCCGGGGCGACGGTCTCGCAAGGCGTGCGGGATGATTTCTGGCGGCAGTCCATGATGGCCGGATTCCCGGCCTCCTACTTCTGCATCAAGGCCTTTTCGGAGACCGACACCACCGAGGACCTCAAGCGGTTCGACGTGCCGACGCTCGTGCTGCATGGCGACGACGACCAGATCGTGCCGATCCAGGCCGCGGCCCTGCGGTCATCGACGATGATCCGCGCCGCCACGCTGACGGTGTACCAGGGCGCGCCGCATGGCCTCGCCACAACGATGAGGGACCGGCTCAACGAGGACCTGCTGGCCTTTCTCGGAGCCTCCTAGGTTCAGGTACACAGACAAAGATTTGGCCGCCACGACTGAGTTCCGCCGACCGCCGACTGCTGGACCAAGAACATGTGGAGCCGCGCCTGATGCGTACCGTTTCTCGACAAGATTTCTCGCGCCGCGGCTTCTGCCTTTGCTGCGCGTCAGCGGTGCTGGTAGCGAATGGCGTCTCGCCCACGCCGCGAAAAGCTTTTGCGCAGGCGCGCAATGTCGTTGACATGATGCGCGCTGAAGCAGCGAACGCACCGATTAAAGCACACAAGCTGGGCCGCAACATCAGCGTACTCGTTGGATCTGGCGGCAATATCGTTGTGGCCACAGGAGCTGACGGCAAAATCCTCGTGGATGCCGGGATCACAGCATCTCGTCCGAAAATCAGCGAAGCGCTTGCTCAGCTTGGCCAAGGACCGGTCACACACCTTGTCAACACCCACTGGCACTTCGACCATGCTGACGGCAACGAATGGTTTCACCAGCAAGGCGCCACCCTCATTGCCCACGAGAATACCCGTAAGCACCTCGCCGAGGCCACACGGGTTGAGGATTGGGATTTCAATTTCCCGGCTTCGGCAGTGGGTGCAGTCCCGACAGAGGTAATAGCTGTCGATCGGACGCTTACGCTAAGTGGAAATACTCTTGGGCTGAAGCACTATGGGCCCGCACACACTGATGGCGACCTGTCGGTACATTTCGGTGAAGCCGATGTTCTCCATGCTGGCGACATATATTGGAGATCTTATCCATTCATCGATTACTCGACGGGAGGAAGCATCGACGGGACGATCCGGGCGGTCGATGCCATAATTGCAAACACGACTAGCGCAACAGTCATCGTGCCTGGCCATGGCGATCCAGCCAGCAACAGGTCGGAACTCAGAAACTACCACAATATGCTGGTGGCTTGTTCGTGAGAGGGTTGCGATACTCAAGCGACAAGGTCGCACCCTGGAAGATACCCTAGCCGCGGCGCCGACCGCCACCTTTGACTCCGAATGGGGCCAAGGGATCGTGAGTTCCGTGTCCTTCACCAAGCTCGTCTATGCCGGAGTGTGACCCTCAGTCAGTTTGCTGGGCCAGCCCGACAAAATCAGCGAGTTGGTCGCAAGCGTGTTCTTCTCAGCCGAAGCACAACGTCCATCCGCCTTCTCACCGGCTCACATGGCCTGCGGGCGCCTTCGAATGGCCGAGTGTGGTCTCCGTGGCCGGCTTCGAAAACCTGTGTTCAGGAGTGGATAGCATGCGGAAGCGGCACGTCATGGTGGTTGCGACGGCTGTTCCCTTGGCGCTCATGGCAGCCTCCGGCGTGGTTGCCGCCATTGGCTGGCTACCGACACCGAGTATGGCGCAGGAGCGATCGGCCAACGACCTCCAGACGCGGCTACGAGTGCCCGCTAATTACCGCACGGCTTTCCAGTTCCTAGGCACATTCGCGGTGGCGGCCGATGCTGGCGAGGGCGCGAAGGAGCTTCACACCGTTTACGCCTCGCCTGGCGTCATCCCGGCTTACCGCAACACGAGCCACTTCCCCGACGGAACGGTGTTGGTCAAAGAGGTACGCGAGACCGAAACCGAGGACATGACGACAGGCCGCGTTAGTCGCGCCGGCCGTCTCCGAGGCTGGTTCGTTATGGTGAAAGATGCCCGTGGTCGGTACCGCGATGACCCGTTGTGGGGTGAGGGCTGGGGCTGGGCGTGGTTCGACGCCGACAACCCAAATATAACCAGTACCAAGGAATTCCGTGCGGAATGCTTGGCCTGCCATGTGCCGGCACAGTCAAGCGACTGGATTTATGTGCAGGGCTATCCAGCGCTACATTGAGCATTGCTCAGTCCTCTCCGCGACCGGATACACCCGATCGCATCCAATTCGTCATCTAACCCTGCGGTTGCTACAGCGCCTCCTAGCGGCTGGGAGATGGCAGTGGTGCCTGCAATGCAACGTAGTGGAGACGACACCCCCATGTCGACAACCGAGCATTACGACATCCTCGTCTTCGGCGGTGGCATTGGCGGCAAGGTATTGGCCATGGATCAGGCGCGAGCAGGTAAGCGCGTCGCCATGGTCGAAATAGGGATGATCGGGGGCTCCTGCATCAACGTAGCCTGCATTCCAAGCAAATCCTTGATCCGCAGCGCCGAGATTGCGGCGCTCACGGCTCATGCTGCGGAGTTCGGCACATTCCTGTCCGGGGCCACCCGTAACATGACCCGCATCGCAGCCCGGACAGCCGACATCGTCGATGGCTTGGTGCAGGCCAATCGCCAAGCTTTTGACGCAAGCGGCCTCAAGCTCGTGCTCGGCCGCGGTCGATTCGTTGAGCCGCGGGTTGTGGAGGTAGCAACGGAACACGGTCCCCGCCATCTCTCGGGTGAGCGAATCTACTTGAACCTTGGCACCGAGGCTGCAATCCCGCCGATACCGGGTTTAGCTGAAGCTGCGCCTTTAACGCATGTTTCGGCGCTCAAGCTCGATGTGTTGCCACAACGCTTGATTGTCCTTGGCGGCGGTTACGTTGGCTTGGAAATGGCACAAGCCTTCCGGCGGTTGGGTAGCGAAGTCGTCCTGCTCGAGAGGAGCTCGCAGCTTGTCGCACGCGAGGATCCCGATTTTGGGGAGGGCATTCAGGCCATCCTCGAAGAGGATGGCGTGGAGGTGTTGATCGGATCGCGGACTATGCAGGTTGGAGGGCGGTCTGGAGACCGTGTTTCCGTGCGCCTTGAAGACGGATGCTGGGTGGAGGGGTCGCATCTTCTCGTCGCTGCTGGCCGCCGGCCGAGAACGGATGGTATCGGCCTTGACATTGCTGGCGTCGAGCTGGACGCGAAAGGCTTCGTTCAGGTAGACGAGCGGCTTCAGACCACGGCAGAGGCCATCTGGGCGCTGGGCGAGGCCGCAGGCAGCCCAATGTTTACCCACGTCTCGCTCGATGACTACCGCGTGGCCAAGGCTGGCATCGAGGGTGGTGCGTACACAACCGCAGATCGCTTGGTTCCGTCTTGCCTGTTTATTGATCCCGAATTTGCGCGGGTTGGATTATCCGAGGAGGAGGCGAAGCGGAAGGGCATCCCCCATCGTATCGTACGCTTCCCGATGGCTGCTGTGCCGAGGGCACGAACTCTTTCCCAGCGCCAGGGCTTTATGAAAGCAGTAGTGTCAACGGACGACCAACTTCATGGCTTCGCCATGTTGGGCCCGCGGGCAGGCGAGGTGATGTCGGTGGTGCAAACAGCAATGACCGGCGGGCTTGGCGCCACCGCTCTACGCGATACTATCTTTGCACATCCGACGATGACGGAATCGCTGAACTTTCTTTTCCTCTTCGGAGATTCAGCATTCGCACCTTAGCTCTCTGCCAAGTTTGGGAGTCAAACGATTCGGGGTTTTTGGCAGGGAAGCACCTGCTGCATGCAAGCAGAAACATATCCATTTTCATTCGATATTTCACTTTTTGACGATGGCGTCAGCTGGTGCAGCGGAGGCGGGGATGACTGATATCAAGCGGCTCGACAGCGCCTATTCCTTCGCCGAGACCCTCCAGCGGTTACGTGCCAAGCTTGAAGGCCACGGCTTTACCATCTTCGCCACGATCGACCAGCGCGAGGCGGCGCGGTCAGTGGGCCTCGACATGCCGCCGACCACGCTCCTCGTCTACGGCAATCCGCGCGGCGGAACCCCGCTGATGCTCGCCGCCCCGGATTTCGCATTGGAACTGCCTTTGAAAATCCTGGTGCGCGAGGAGGGCGGCGGCCAGGTCCTCATCGTCTACACCCCGGCCGCGGCGCTCGAAGGCCGGCACGGGCTCCCCGCCGGCATGGTTGGCAAGCTCGCGGGCGCCGAAGCCCTGCTCACCGCCGCCGTCCAACGCTAGGCCAGCCCGGCCATCCGCCCTCCGTCCCATGCAAGAGGCCAGATCATGACTCCGACCCCGAGGGAAAGTAGCAGGGACCGCGGTCCCGCCAGTCGCTCGCGGCGCAGCATCCTGTCCGGCGCCGTCGGCGTCGCCAGCATCGCCGCCGCGGAACGGGCAGCCGCCGATAGCTTGGCCGACGTGCCACCGCGCGGCCCTGGCGAGCCGCTCTCGGCTTTCAGCAAGCGCTCCAGCTTCGTGCATATCAGCCGCATCCCGGAAGCCGGCCCGGGCCGCCGGCACCTGGACCCAAGTGAGGCCATCAACTCCAAAACGCCGCTTGACCGTCTCGTTGGCACCATCACGCCCGCCGACTTGCATTACGAGCGCAGCCATTCTGGCGTGCCCGATATCGACCCGGCGCAGCACCGCCTCCTCGTCCACGGCATGGTCAAGCGGAACCTCGTCTTCACCATGGAGGACATACGCGCGATGCCCTCGACCTCGCGCGTCGCCTTCCTCGAGTGCACCGGCAATGGCTGGGAGAATTGGAAGGAGGCCGCGCCCGACGTGACGGTGCAGAACACCCATGGCCTTATCAGCACGAATGAGTGGAGTGGGGTCCCCCTCGCCTTCCTGCTCGACCTCGTCGGCGCCGACCCGGCCGCGACCTGGATGCTGGCCGAGGGCGGCGACGGCTCCGCCGTGGCGCGCAGCATCCCCCTCACCGACGAGATCATCGCCGAAGGCATGCTCGCCTATGGCCAGAACGGCGAGCCGCTGCGCCCCGCCCATGGCTTTCCGCTCCGCCTGTTCCTGCCGGGCTTCGAGGGCAACCTCAACATCAAGTGGCTGCGGCGGCTGAAATTCGGCGACCGTCCCTTCATGACGCGCTGGGAGACCGCCCGCTACACGCAGCTTCAGGCAGATGGCTCGGCGCGCCAGTTCCAACTTCGCCAGGACGTCAATTCGGTCATCAACTCGCCCTCGGGCATGATGCAGATCAAGCCCGGCTACAACCGGATCACCGGCTTCGCCTGGAGCGGCCATGGCCGCATCAGCCGCGTCGAGATCAGCACCAACGGCGCGAAGACGTGGCGTGACGCGACAATTGCCGGCCCCGCCTTGCCCAAGGCTCAGACCTACTTTCAAGCCGATTGGCGGTGGGATGGCAGCCCGACCAAGATCGTGAGCCGCTCGACCGACGAGAAGGGCAACGTGCAGCCCGACCGGGCGAGCTTCATCGCGCAGACCGGAACGAACGCCCTCTTCCACTACAGTGCCCAGCAAACCTGGGCTATCGACGCCGAAGGGAAAGTGCGCAATGTCCTGGCATAGACCGGTCCTACAGGGCCTCGCCGCCCTGCTGACCTGCGCCCTGGCCGCCTCCGCCGCTGACTTTGGTCGCCCTGCCACGCCGGATGAGATCCGGCTCTGGGACATCGATGTCCGGCCGGATGGCACGGGCCTGCCGCCGGGCCGCGGCAGCGTCGTCCGCGGCCAGCAGGTATTTGAGGACAACTGCCTCGCCTGCCATGGCGAGCGCGGCCAGGACGGCATTGCCGACCGGCTAGCCGGCGGCCAAGGCAGCCTGGCTTCAGCGCATCCGGTAAAGACAGTCGGCAGCTTCTGGCCCTATGCCACGACGCTCTTCGACTATGTGCGGCGTGCCATGCCCTACCCTGCGCCGCAGACGCTGAGCGACGACGACACCTATGCGGTTGTCGCTTACATCCTCAACCTCAACGGACTCGTGCCGGACGGCGCGACTCTCGACCGCTCGAGCCTGCTCACCATTCGCATGCCCAACCGCGACGGTTTCAGGCTGGATGCCGAGTTCCGCACGATCCACAACGCCCGTCAGCCTTCCGCAAGCAAGCCATGACGAATGCTCCCTCTGCCAGATGCCTTTCTCGATCGGCTGTCGCAAACCCCGTTGGCTTAAGCATTCGCCCGTTATGCTCATACCTGAACCTGGCAAGGCCTTAGCTCAGCCAATGCCTCCAGAAGCGCAGCATCCTCGATCGAACCCGGGAGAAAGGAAGCACATGGTCAGCATCAGCAGGCGGGCTGCTCTATGGAGCACGGCGGCTATCGGTCTTACCGCACCGGCATTGGCTCGGGCTCAATCGGCAATACTACCTTTCGGCAATGGCGAACGGCCGCTGGTGGCCTATCCGCAGAAGCGGCCGCTGATCCGACTGACCGCGCGCCCGCCGCAGCTGGAGACGCCGTTCGCCGCCTATAACGAGGGGATCATCACTCCGAACGACGCCTTCTTTGTACGTTACCATCTCGCTGGCAACGTGCCGCCGCAGGACCTCGATGCGGAAACCTTCCGCCTAAGCGTGATGGGCGCGGTGCGCAGCCCGCTCTCGCTTTCCATGGCGGAGTTGCGAGCAATGCCAGCGGTGGAGCTGGTCGCGGTGAACCAGTGTTCAGGCAATGGCCGGGGCTTCTTTGAGCCTCGTGTCGCCGGCGGACAGGCCGGCAATGGCCTGATGGGCAACGCGCGCTGGCGCGGCGTTGCGCTGAAATCCGTGTTGGACCGCGCAGGCATCCTGCCGACCGCAATGCAGGTGAGCTTCAACGGCCTCGACGAGCCGCTTGCCCCGGATACTCCTGACTTCACCAAGGCGCTCGCCCTCGACCATGCAAGCGATGGAGAGGTAATGCTGGCCTGGGCGATGAACGGCGCCGACCTGCCGGTGCTCAACGGCTATCCTCTGCGCTTGGTGGTACCAGGCTATTACGGCACCTACTGGGTCAAGCACCTGCACGAGATCACCGTGCTCGACAAACCCTCCGACAGCTTCTGGATGACCTCTGCCTATCGCATCCCGGACAACGACTGCGCCTGCGTGCCCGCTGGCACGGCAGCGCCGAAGACCCGGCCGATTGGCCGATACAACATCCGCAGCTTCATCACCGGCCCGGCGGAGGGCGGTCGGGTCGCCGCCGGCCGCGAGTTCATTGTCCGTGGCTTCGCCTTCGATGGCGGCTCGGGCATAGCACGGGTCCAGGTCTCGGCCGACGGCGGTCAGCGCTGGGTCGAGGCGCAGCTCGGCGAGGAGTTGAGCCGCTACTCCTTCCGCGGTTTCGAGGCGCGGCTCAGCCTGCCGGCCGGGCCGCATCGATTGCTGTCCCGCGCCACCGGCCGGAACGGCGAGACTCAGCCGCTGGAGCCGCGCTGGAATCCGCCTGGCTATATGCGGAACGTGATCGAGAGCATTGCCGTGACGGCGGCCTGAGGAGAATGGCCATGCGCATCCCCACCGTTACGGCGATTATCCTGGCCGCCGGCATCGCCGCTGCTGCCCCCATCCGCTACAACCTGCCGGAGGAGACCGCAGAGCTGGCGCCCGGGCCTGGACAGGATGTGGCCCAGGCCTGCACCGCTTGCCATTCGGCGGACTACATCACCACTCAACCGCGTGGCCTGCCGGATCCGGCTGCCTTCTGGACCGTCGAGGTAAATAAGATGCGACACAGTTATGGCGCGCCGATCGAGGCATCGGACGTGCAAGCGATCGTGGCGTATCTCGTCGCCACATACGGACGATAGCTACTCTTCCCAGGTTGAGGAAGGCGATATCGGGTTGCTGAAGCGATGGGCGCATTTGGCACGAGCGGAGCGGCATGAGGGGAAATGATGCCATGGCAGCAGCTTCGATGAGTGCAAGCACCGTGACGGCGACCAGCGCACAACTTGCCAAGCGGTCGGCTCCGAATGTTTGGCTCGGCATTCGCCGCGGTACCTTTCGGAGATACCCTGCTTGCGGCGAATGTAGTGCGCCCGGTTGTTGAGACAGCTGGCTGCGCTGTTCAGGCGGCCAAGGGTAGATGGTTGGGTAGGCACTGAGCAAGGCCGCGTTGCTCGGCGCGGGTCTGGTTCGGGGTGCGGTAGCCGTGC
>JAESFQ010000189.1_pt1 | contig 22157 bp, 14 predicted proteins | sample 9269431 | NCBI WGS metagenome assembly JAESFQ01 (sample SAMN14502588, study PRJNA617103) | algae metagenome | isolation source: Plectolyngbya sp. WJT66-NPBG17 and co-occurring heterotrophs from well... | place: USA: Mojave Desert, Joshua Tree National Park, California | collected 2006-08-06
CCAACGGCAGTCTGGTCGCCGCGTCCAAGAAGGAGAGTCCCGACCTGTTTTGGGCCCTGCGGGGTGCCAGCGGTAACTTTGGCATTGTGGTGGAGGCCGTGTATCAGGTCACTGATGTGACCTCGAAAAACGTGGTCAATCTAGACTATGCCTTCTCCGCGAATGACACTGGGGCGATCATTGAACACCTGGCTTCATTCTGTCCAAACATGCCTGCGAATAGGGCGCTGACGGTCCGGTGCGCTAGCCATTTACTCGGTAGGATTTCATACTAAGCTATGCGAAAGCGAGTATGAAGAAGAAGGGGCCAAAAGATTCACATGGCACACGAGGTGCAGACGCAAAGATTATTCAAGTAGGAACATGATTACGAACTACTACAACTACCTATTCATACAACAGTTTCCACACCGATGGCAGCAACAAACGCCAATGCTAAAACTTTCATCCGCAGCTGTGTGCAACAAAGGAAAACCCGGCTGGTCTAGCCAAAGATGCGCGCGAAAAGCTCTTGAGGCCTCAAAGAGTCGCGGCATGATGTGTGGTGTGAAAAGACAACGACAACAACAATAACAAGAACGCTGATTTTAGAAACAAACCAAGAAAAATCATGCCATCATCGGACCATACCGAGAGCGCATCAATCACCATGAAGGAGCCGGCAGCTCTCTCCAGATTTCCCGCTCTTCTTCTTTTGGCGACAAAAGGTCGACCTTCAGACCCCCCGATCTTCCAGCTCTTGTGTGACCAAAATCCAATGAAACGGGAAGAAGCAGAGAAACTGCAACCCCCCAAGATCACAGAGCACAAACCAGGTAGGTCGTGGTATCATATGCAAAACAATTTTCGAACCCAAGATGTGAATAGAAATTACTTCGTCTCTCTCCCACAACACAATAGACGCCATTGGGGCATCTATTTCTTGCCAAGCAGGCCACCGACCATGCTCATAGGGCCACTGCCGCCCTTCTTCTTCTTCTTGTCACCGCCTCCGAGCATGTCACTGATGCCACCAAGTCCAAGGCCGCCGAGTAGCTTGTTGATACCAAGACCACCGAGCAGTCCATTGACAAGGCCGCCGAGACCGAGACCGTTGAGCAGCTTGCCGACAAGGTTAAGCACACCCGTCAACAACAGACCAACAGCAGCGATGATCTGGAAAAGGGGCTCGGTGAGCAAGCCCCAGAGCGGGTTGAGCTTCTTCTTGGCGTGGGGCATGTCGCTGATCTTCTTCTTCGCGTTGTCGATGGTGGTGACGACGGAAGAAGTAAGCTCCTTGAGGTTGTCCGCCAGCTTGTACTCCTCAGGTGAGGCTTCGCCAGTTTGTTGACGACCCTTGGCCTGAGCAGCGATGCGACCATCAGGATCGAGACCACGGAGTGATCCGTTGCATTCGTTAAGAATGCGGGAGCCTTCCTCGATAAGAGGCTTGACGTTGTTAACGAGCTCCTCTTCGTCGAGCTCGTCGCGAGGTGTGCGGTCGGCTTGCTCAATGTACTATATGAATGTTAGAATCTGTTCTTGCGAGCGTTGTGGGTGAGTGAGATTCAAACTTACATCTGTGATCTGCTTCATGACGGGCTGGACGCGCTGAAGGGTATCCTCGCAGATGGCCGACATCTTCTTAGCCAGCTCAGAGTCCTCACGACGCTGCCTCTCCTCGTCGGTCTCATCCTCTGGGATCTCCTCCTCCTCGTCGTGGATGTTCTCCAGAAGAGTGACTTCACCGACCTTATTACCGTCATTGTCGATGACATAGCCGTTGTCGTCAATCTCAAGACCAGCACAGTGGCCAAGGTCTCCAGCAGTGAGACGGCCAATAAGATCACCGTTCTCATCACGGACCTCTCCCTCCTTGTTGACATGCATGCCAGCCATGGGGTTGACACGGCGTTCCTTCTCCTCGGGCTCCCAGCGCTCGGCCTTACCGATGACGTTGCCGTTCTTGTCGTTGATGTCGCCATCTTCATCGACCTTGTGGCCGACAAGCTTCTTGACATCGCCTTCAATAACGCGACCAATGATGTCACCGGATGGTGTCTGGACAGTACCGTCCTTGACAACAGTAGCGTCATCGAAGCCGGCGAAAGGACCTTCAGGTCCTGAACTCTGACCGTGGACAAGCTCAGCATGTCCAATAACGTTGCCTTCGTTGTCCCAGATCTGGCCCTTGCCATCAACCTTCTTGCCAGCGAGGGTAGCTGGATCGCCCTCAGAAACGCGACCGAGGATGGTGCCACTGGAGTCGACCACGTTTCCAGCCTTGTTGACAGTGCAGCCAGCAAGAGCACTGAGGTCGACTTCCTCTTCCTCTTCCTCAGACCACGGCTCGGCGTGGCCCTTGACATTGCCGTACTTGTCGATGATGTCACCGTCCTCATCGACGGTGTGACCAACCAGCTTCTTAGGGTCACCTTCGGTGAGCTGACCAACACGGTTGCCGTTAATGTCGTCGACGAATCCGTCCTTCACCACGCGGAGTCCCTCGAATCCGGCGAATGGGCCCTCTTTGCGCTCAGGGCGCTCGCTGGGAGGGATAATTTCACAGCGACCGACAACCTTGCCAGTGTCACCGTGGATAAGACCTTCGCCGTCAGACTTGCGTCCAGCGAGTTCGCCAAGGTTGCCTTCAACGAGCCTTCCGACAGGAATGCCTTCACTGTTGACAAGGTAACCTTGCTTGTTCAGAGTGAGGCCGTCAAGAATCGAAAGGTCGGCAGGTTCCTCCTCTTCCTCGTCCTCAAGAGGCTCAGCGTGGCCCTTGACGTTGCCGTACTTGTCAAGGATGTCACCATCCTCGTCCACAGCCATGCCAACAAGACGCTTGGGGTTGCCCTCAACAATCCTGCCAACAGTGTTGTCGTCTTCATCAGCAACCATGCCGCCTTGGATGACGCGGAGACCCTCGAGACCAGCGAAGATGCCTTCAGGCTTGCTCTCGCGCTCGTTCTCGGGGATGAGCTCACAACGGCCGATTTGCTTGCCCTTGTCGTTGAAGATGAGACCCTGCTCGTTGATCTTGCGGCCTGCAAGCTCCTTGGGGTTGCCTTCGACGAGGCGCGCGATAGGCACACCCTCGTCGCCAATAACGTTGCCTTGCTTGTTGACAGTCTTGCCATCAAGAATGGACAAGTCCTCGGGCTGCTCCTCTTCCGGAGCCTCTTCCTCAGGCTCTTCGTAGCGCTCAGCGTGACCGACGACTGATCCCTTCTTATCAAGGATATCACCATCTTCGTCAACGGAACGTCCAACGAGCTTCTTAGCGTCGCCTTCGACAACCTGACCAACGCGGTTACCCTTGTCATCTTCGACGAAGCCATCCTTGACAACAACAAGACCTTCAAGACCGGCGAAAGGAGATTCCTCCTCGCCTTCTTCCTGGGGAACAGTCTGGGCGCGGCCAATGACCTTGCCCTTGTTGTCCCAGAACTGGCCTTCGGAATCGCAGGTGGTGCCAGACTTGGACAGCTTCTTCGCGTCACCTTCGATGAGCTCACCAACGATGTTGCCGTTGGAGTCGATGAGCTTGCCGGACTTGTTGACAGTAAGCCCATCGAGGATGGATAGAGGAGGACGGCCGTCGTCTTCGGCTTCCTCAGCAGCTTCTTCCGCATCTTCGGCAGCATCCTGAGCGTCCTCGGCGGCGTCTTGAGCATCTTCGGCGGCATCCTCAGCCTCGCCAACCTTCTGCTCAACCATTTTGGAGAGGGCCTTGACCTTTCCAATAACGTTTCCGTCCTTGTCAAGAACCTCACCCTTTTCGTTGATCTTCTTGCCGGCGCACTCAGAGGCGTCGCCCTCGGTAAGCTCACCAATTGGCTCACCTTCCTCGTCAAGAACCTGGCCCTTCTTGTTGACCTTTAGGCCCTCAAGCTCGTTGATGTCTGGTGTGACCTCAACTTCCTTGACTTCTGGCTCTTCTGGGGCTTCGGAGGCCTCAACCATCTTGGGCAATGCCTTGACCTTGCCAAGAACATTGCCGTCCTTGTCAACGACCTCACCCTTGTCATTGATCTTCTTGCCGGCGCACTTGGCAGGGTCACCCTCGGTAAGCTCACCAATTGGCTCGCCTTCCTCGTCGAGAACTTGACCCTTCTTGTTGACCTTGAAGCCCTCAAGCTCATCGATCTCGGGTGTGATCTCCTTCATCTCGGGCTCGCCCTCGGCCTCAGCCTCTCCCTCGGCCTCACCCTCCTCCTCGCCCTGCTCCTCCTCAGCTTCTTCAGTCTCGCCAAGTCGCTCCTTGAGCTCCTTAATGGCGGCGAAAGCGGCCTCACCAGGGACAACATCAACCTTGCCGATGACATTGCCGTCCTTGTCGAGGACCTCGCCCTGGTCGTTGACTTTCTTGCCAGCGCAGTCGCTGAGCTCACCGTCTTTGAGTTCACCGATCTCCTCGCCTTCAGCATCGAGGACCTTGCCCTTCTTGTTGACCTTGAGGCCATCTAAGATTCTGGTATCGAGAGCACCAGAGGCGGCCTCCTTCAGCTTGTCAGCAGCGCCCTCAGCGAGTTCGACCGTGCCAAGAACGTTGCCGTCCTTGTCAACAACCTCGCCCTTGTCGTTGACGGTAAGGCCCTTGACGTCTTCGATGTTCTCCAGATCGCCGTCAGCAACGTTGCCAACAACCTCGCCGTCGTCGTTGAGGATCTCTCCTTGGGTGTTGATCTCCATACCCTCGAGGGCTTCAACGCCGGGAAGCTCATCCTCTACGTCAGCGGCCTTCTCCTCAGCACCGTCCTTGACGTCTTCGGCAGTTGACTTGGCTTGGTCGGCGGCATCGGTGACGCCCTCAGTGACGCCCTCAGTGGCATCGCCGTCCTCATCACCCTCCTCTTCGTCGTCGTCTTGTTGGTACGCAGGGAGGTCGGCGACTTCAGGGGAGAGCTCTGCCTTGGCAATGACGTTGCCGTCATCGTCGAGGATCTCGCCATTTTCGTTGAACTCCTTGCCCTGAATCTTGGATGGATCACCGTCAACAAGGTGACCGACAAAGTCACCATCCTCATTAAGGATTTGACCAGATCGGTCGGCAGTAAGGCCCTTCAAGATACTGATGTCGGGCATCTTGTTGCCGGCCTCCTCAGCCTCGGCAGCCTGCTCGTCAAGCACCTCAGGTAAGATCTCGCAGCGGCCGACGAGATCGCCGTCATCGTCGAGAATCTCGCCGTTGTCACCGATGGGGTAGCCAACAAGGTCCTCGGCGTCACCTTCTACAAGGCGGCCGACGTTCTTGCCATCCTTGTTCTTGATCATGCCCTCCTCGTCGACTTCGAGGCCCTTGAGCATGCTCAGGTCGGGGGTAGCATCTTCGGCGGCATCCTTGGCGTCGTCGGTAGCATCCTGAGCTTTGCTCTGGGCGTCGTCAGTAGCACCCTTAGCCTTGTCCTGGGCGTCGTCGGTCGCGCCCTCGGCATCCTCAGTGGCGTCCTCTGCGGTGCCCTGAGCATCTTCAGCGGTGTCTTCAGCGGTGTCTTGAGCGTCTTCCGCCGCGCCTTCAGCAGTGTCCTTTGCGTCGCCGGCCTTGGACTGAGCGGTGTCCTTGGCAGACTCGGCGGTATCCTGAGCGCCATCAGCGGTGTCCTCTGCAGTTTCCTGCGCGTCTTCCGCTGTCCCCTCGGCGCCCTCCTGGACATCGTTGCCGGCATCCTGAGCAGCCCCTTGCGGGTCCTGCTTGGCCTTGCCAGCGAGGTTCGATGCGCGGCCAGCAAGACCGCGAGCACCGCTCAGTGCACCTCCACCGGCCTTCTTGCCGGTGTCAGCAGCCTTGTCGGTGGTCTCTGTTGCGTCGTCCTCTGTGTTATCGGCAGTGTCCTCAGCGGTATCTTCCGCGTCATCTCCTGCCTTGTGTGTGGCGTCGTCGCCAGTCTCCTCAGCCTCCTCATCGGCGTCATTGTCGTCGTCGATGGGCTTGGGCTCGGCTTGCTCAAGTTCATCGCCAGCTTGTGAAACTTTGCCAGTGGTGTCTTCAGCAGCCTCTTCCGCCTTGCCCTGGGTGTCTTGGGCAGCTTCGTCACCCTCTTTCTTGGTGTCTTCAGCGGTGTCTTGTGCTTGGGTCTTGGTGTCCTCGGCCTTCTCCTCTCCTTGCTTCTTGACGTCCTCTGCTTGCTCAGGCACGTCGGGGGTGGGGGCGTCCTCCGACTTGCCTTGCTGAGGCTTGTTCAGCTTGGGGGCAGCTGATTGTGGCTTTCGTCCGAGCTTGGTAGGGGTGCGGGGGGTGTCACCCTTTCCAGCTGCTGGGGAAGGCATGTTGTTGAATAAAACGCTCGAGACGTTATACGAGTTGTCGTGTCCGTGATGCACTGTGTATGATGTGCTGTAGGAAGTAGCTCGATGGTGGCCGCTTCCTGATACGTTGCTTGATATAGACTGAGACCGTGTGGATCGGGGGGAATGTCTATTAGGTGTTGGGGGGAAAGAGTAGTAAGAGTAGTTGTGGGAGGATGAGTTGTCTGTCATATATCGATTGACGAATGGTTCGTCTTTGTAGGAATCAGAAAAGGTGGATGGGGCTCAGAGAAGCAGGCATTTATGATAGCTACGTCTCATCAGCGGGCATGCTGGAACAGATGACGTCGAGCGCTGGTTTCCCTGAGCCAGAGCTCGCGCCTCAGTTGTGGAGAGGCACAGTAAACCTGCTTTGGCGCCATACTGTGTGCAACGAACGAGAGGAGTATTGCGTCACACCACTCACAAGCTCCAGCCTCGAGCGGGGCGTCAGCGCACCCTGGTGGAACGGCCTCCACTCAGCGTGGTGAGACGAAGCGGGTAGCTGCTGCAACAGGGGTGAGAACGGCTTGTGGCTGAGAATGGGATGGTCTGGCATCGTCGATGGACCGCGGAGAGCGGGCTTCTGCCAGGCTTGGAGTTGGATTGCTGCAGGAAGTGGAGCTGAAACGCCCTAGCCAAGAAGACTGTCTACGGTACTCTTGCCCTGGACAGGGTTGATTGCTGCTGAGTATGCCAATGGTATGCAAGAAGTGGGTTTCTAGAGACTCGTCTCATCTCTGTCAGCCCAGTGACGGACTGTAGGTACCCCGGTGCACGCAAGAGAGTGCAGTGCAAGACGAGCCGGCGAAGCAAAAGCACACAGAGCCTGGGCCCGATCGACGGCGCTGTGGCTGGCCTTCACGTAAGTCGGGTACAAGATCCCTGACAGGAAGGATGGCGCTCCTATCAAAAGGTGCATGCAGCAGGATGGGAGAGCAAGTCGTGCCGTGTGTCCAAGCAGGTTGCAACGCCGCGTATGATGTTGTCGGACTCCTGACGTCATGGTGTCGAGAGCTCCCCTGTTCCAAAGTCGCTTAGCGCGGGGCTATAGCTTCCTTTTGGCGGCCGATCGCTGCATGCTACCAAACCTCGGTACCACCATCGTGAGCACCGCGAGCTATCAACGCGACATGGCATGGCATGGCATGGCATGGCATGGCAAATGGGGGACCCTGCGTTATTGCGGCTGGAGATCAGGAACAACGGGATCCGGAAGAGAGGGCCCGAAAAGCATCATGGTCGAGCTCGCCTGCGCCGATGCGGAGCTCATACCACTCCCTGTCCAGATGCGATATGCGATGAACGGCGGGGGCTCCAGCGCAACGGTCGGGACGTTTGCCGCTTCCAACTGCGAGTGATACCACCACGCACCGCTAAGGGGCTGCAGCAAAGGCTACATTCCCATGGTACGTACCGTCCGGGGAGTTTATTGACACGAGAATGCACCCTGTACACACGCAACGTCTTCTCGGTGTAGAGTAGCCGACTCGATCGAGGCAGTTGCGTCATACCCATAATTGTTTGCGCCACAGCTGCACAAGCAATTCTGTGCCAGACGCACGATCGATGAGTCCAGCTCACATTTCCCCCTATTCTGCAATCTGCCGAGTCATGCTCGAATAACAGGTTGTCGCAGAAAGACACATTTTCCATTCCAAAAAAGAAAGATGGAATTCTGGGTCCGTGACGACGCATATGATGTCAGTCGCCGCCCTTGAAAACAAACATGGCGGCACGGAACGGGGTCCGAAGGAGCGAGTCAGGCCATTACCTGTTTTCTGGTTCCTGGGTTCTACGTTTTCGATAGACGTGCGTTGATCGTACGCAACTATGATGATCGTGCAATGACACGCGCGAGCAAAGGCACATCTATACTGCGTCTAGACATGGTCTTATTTACACAACATCAACTTCATTAACAATCCTAGGCCCATCGGCGACGGGGACACCATGACAAGGTAGGGATAAGCTACAGCTACGTAGAAAGGTAGGTACATATGGGGTCATGCAGGAACAGTAGCAGCCCGCTTTGTAGCCCGCTTCGCAACCGACCGCTCACGACGCAGGGGTAGACTCCCGCTGTCCATCAGGCGCAATCCCATCTTCGATGTCTTGCCCTGGCTTGCTCAACCACTTCTTCTTCTTCTGCTTGGCCGCCTCCTGTTCCTTTGCTGTCAGGCCGTCCTTCTCGCCACCGCCTCGACTGAGTCTCTTCCACATCCGTCGTCCAATGCTAGTCTGCTTCTTGTCTGCCTCTTTTCTCCCCGTTTCTTGCGCAAGTAGCTGCCGCTCTCTTTGCGCGCTCTCGCTCTTGTCCATCTGCTCTTCAATCTTCCGTTTGTATTCTTCGGGATGCACGACCTTTGTCTCTGCCTCCTTGACGTGCTCTACTCCATGCTTGAACTTCTTGCGTGTTTTGACATAAGCTTCGAGGCCGACGAGAACAGCGTACGATCGAGAGATGGACACGTGCGACATGTCTACTCCATTCTCCTTCATTGAATGTACGAATGCACGAAAGTTTTTCGTAGGCGGTCGGTAGTGGCCGGACAGGGGGGAGAGGCGCCGCAATTGGCCATCCTTGATTTTGATTAGACCAGCAGCGCTTATGCGCGCCCCATGCAGGAAGGAGCTGTGCTGGAAAGCACCCGATTGCTTGATTCCAACATACATGCGAAAGGATGTGTCGGCTACCTATGCTGGTTTAGTACGTCTGCCTCAGGGTGGGAGCAATGGCATTGCTCACGAATATCCACGAGTTCGGTTTTACAGAACTTCGTAACAGGTGGTTAAGAATGGTCGCAGCCGAGACATGTTTGAGCTTCGAGATGCCCTTCGCTTTGTCAAGACCTTCGTTGACGTAGTGCTCCGCCTCCGCATCGCTCTCGGATATCGACGAGCTCGAACTCACGGATATCATTGAACTTCTTCGTAGGGTCTTGGTCTGTCCAGAGTGGAGTTTTGCCTTTGGACCATAGGCAGGAGTATCGTCATCGACGGGTACGATACCGTTGATACTATCCTTGTAGTCCATAGTCGTGTTTATGCGGTCTCCATTCTTCGCCCAGCATAGCCGACCTTCCTCGTCAATGGTGACCAAGTAGTTTTGACGCTCCTCTCGCGACAGATAGCGCACCCGCTCCGTATCCAGTCTCTCTCTAGAGACGGTTGGATGCTCAAAGCGCCTCCCCTCGCCATTGTCCAGCCAGTAAAAGAAGTTCTCGTGAGTATCTGACTTTTTCCACTGCTCGTGGTAGGCCCGGAGATTGCTGCCGTACCGATGCTTCTGGTCCACCATTTCCAGGAAGTACTGGAGGTCCATCATCTTGGCCGTCTTCTCGCGCTCAGCCTTTGACTCGTTCTGCTTCCGCCGTTGTTCAGTGTGGTTCTCGGGCGCCTCCTCTTCTTCCGCCGGCGAGGTGTCGTAGGGATCGTCGGCTCCCGCTCGTCGCGCAATCTCGCCTACTCGTTTCCATTTCTCGCGCGCTGCGATTGAGTTCGCTCGTTCTCGTTGTTCGGGTGTGGTGAGGCCGTCGCGCAAAGCCGCCTCTTCCGAGCGCGGCTTTGGTTTCGTCGCTTTACGCCATTTCGCTTTAGATGTTTAGCTTGGGCGCAGTAGGGGTCGTAGTGGACTGCTAACCGTCGCGTATAGCCTAGTATCGTTAGCCATATATCTTCTGATGCAATGCGAAAGTCCCCGACCTCTGTCCAACGTGCGCTAGCATCTAGGCCCATGCCTTGAAGTTGCCTGCGCTCCCGGTAGCCGCGATAGTTGCGCTGGATCATCTGCGCGGCTTGCTTTTGCTCATCTGTGCCCATGTCCGACTCGCGAGCCGCAACATCTTGGGCGCTGGCCATACTAGCTCGGTCGACATGTATGTAACGCAGGACATTGAATCAAGCAGAGTGACGGACGTGGGTGAGGTTTGAGAGTAGGATTCGGTGGGGCCCGTGAGGTCGTATCCCTGCTGTTCGGCCTTTCGGCGGGGGCCGCGTCATGACGGAGTAAGGAAACACCGCCATCTTAGACTAACGGCTATCCTGCAGCAGCCACTATCATCGCTTACAACTAATTTGCAGACATGTCATTTTCACCCGCTTCGCAACCAACTCCTTGTATTTAACCGCTCTCGTTCACTATCTGGAGTTTAGAAAGAGTACAGCTTCCTTTCCTACCCCTCATATTGTTCCGAGCACAGTCGGCAGCCGATGGACAAGATGGGCTTGAATGAGCCGTTCAGATGATATAGAGAGATGCCCAGCTTTCGATATCGAGTAATTTATCCAACGGCCTCTTTACCGAGGGAAGCCGACCATTACTGGAATATGTCTTCTATGGGAAGGCCTTACGTTCCAATAGGCGAGCGTGGCATACAACCCTCAAACATGTCAAAAGATCCTGTTCGCCCTGTGAACTCAGCTGCGTGTAGTTCTCTAGCTCGACTCACAATGCCAGGAGATGGTTATAACGAGTGACTCGGACGACAGTGAAGAGACAGCTGAGCAGAAGCAGGAGAAGAGGGCAGGTTTGGAGAACGAATTGGAGAACGAATTGGAGAACGATGTTGATGACGATGCGGATGATTACAGATGGCGGTGGTTTCTGTGAGTGGCGACTATAGGTACAATCGTTGATCGTTGTTCCTCTCAATTCTTCGTATATGCTTGAGGCCTGACGTTATCGCAAGACTCACTCATCGCTCTTCTGTTATAGTAAGATGTTGCTATTCTTCTTGTTTCGACGCATAGTAGTCTTCTTAGGTGCTATCTATGTCAAGTTCTACAGTCCTTCTGTCTATCATTTCCTGGCGACTTCTCAAACCAGAAATCTTAATGTCGTCTTTCACATGCTTGATGCCACCAAAAGTAAGTATAGAGAATGCAAACCACAAAGCGTCAGATTTCCCAGGCGACTTCTCCTCTTGTATGGGAGATATCATCCGTGGCACGTCATGTATTCCCCTCGCTCAGGCAAGAGCTACTGTCGGGGTCGTCCGATCTCACAGTTTGCACCTGCGCTTTGTGTCTACATGCGATACAGCGACGTCATCGGCACAGATTATAAACACGCAAACAAACGACCACCTCACTTCTCATCTCTACAATTTCAATCCCACTGCTTCTTCTACTCAAGCATCACCTACAACCCTACTCTATCAGCCACCATGAGCGACGTTCTCAGCGAGAAGCTGTCCTCCGACGCTGGCAGCGATGTTACTACTCTTTCGCAGCGATTCCAAGATCAGTTGGAAGCTATTCTAAGGAAGCTGAGGACCGATCCAAGCAGCATCACGGCTGAGGAAGCTCGCATCCTATCCGAGAACGTCACTACACGTGACGACAGAGCGGTCCGCATTATCTCTGCCGTCGAATCCCTAGCTATTGCTAACAAGGTGTGCATTATCAGGAATCCAAACACGCTCAGGCTCTTCACCGTTCCCTGCTGACGGCCGCCAAGGACCTACATGCCGCTGTAGATGGCAGCCCTGACGAGGCGAGCGCCGAGGTGCTTCGCGTTGCCCAGAGCATAGTTAGCAGTAAGTGTCAACATTCACCAGATATTCACCCACCTGTCCTTTAGCTTGGTGACAAGACACAAACCAACAATGCTACAGAACTACAAAAGACTGTCGGTCATACCAACGCTCCTCACCCCGAAGTTGAAGCTGAGCTCCAGGAGGAAATCGCTAAGATCGAACCCAAGATTGCGCAAGGCACTGTCACCAAAGCTGAGGCCGATCATCTTCATTCTCTCGAGGCTCGCGCCCATGGTCATACCGAGAAGGGTGGCATTGCCGCTGCAGCTCAGTCGGTCGTAGCCAGACGTGAACGTCAACTGTCACTGAGCAGCGGTTCTGGGTCCATTTCGACTCCCATCGCCGGAAGATCTCGTGCCAACAGCAGAAACTGGACATCGTCTCAACAGTCTCGCCAAGAGAGGGTGCATAACTTTCAAAGCGCAGAGATGACAGTGAGGCCCAAGATCGAGGCAGACACTACTACCAAACCGGAGACGGATCATCCAAAGTCTCTCCAAGTCCCTACAAAGAGCGGCACTGAGAAGAGTGGCACTGTAGGCAGGCGTGGATCGAATGCCAGCAACGGAAGTACGCGGGCCAACAGCAAGAGCATCACATCTCCCGAAGAGCAGTCACGCCGTGACAAGGACGAGAATCTACATACCACTGAAGCCGCCGTCAAACCAAAGCTAGAGAATGGCACCGTTACCCAAGCCGATTCTGAAACACTCCGCTCTCGTGAAACGCGCAACCATGGCCATACTGAGAAGGGCGGATTCAGTGCCACTGCGCAATCTTTCGTCTCTCGTAGGCGACACGAGTCCCTCAGTGACGTGTCCAACTCTTCAGCCACGGACCACCGCAAAGAGCAGTCTCAGCACGATAAGGATCTTAGCAAGGTTAATGAGGAGTTAGAAGATAACGAGAATGAGGTTTATGTGAAGAACATTACACAGTACGGTCGGGGCCATGCGAACGAGAATGGAGAGTTACAGCTCAGCATCTACAGAGACTGTCGATGCTGCAGTGAGGTGGAATGAGTGGATTGGCAGGAGTGGTCGCACATTTCAGGAATGTATCCAAGAGGTTAGAGGACCATGGTGTATTCAATATCCACTGTAATCAGATATGGGCAGATGGCATGCACCTTACGAATCTGCATATATAGATGAGCCGTCCGTTGTACACCCTAATGAACCACATCTTGCCTCCTCAACTCTTTTACTGAGTATGCAGGTGTGAACCAAATGGAGGTATTGTTCATGGTATCAGTTTCTACCTACCTTACTCAAAAAATCATCTACTAACCATCCCAAGCCGCTAAATGCATGACAAGGTCTCCTTCCGTCTCCAAATATAACTTTAGTGCACGATCAAGCACGTTACTTTATCTCCGTCTTGGCCATCAAATCCGCAAGATCATCCACTTTCTTGTCCTTCTCCTGCGGCACATTACTCTCCTCCGCCTTTGTGTCGTCAGCAATCTGTCTCGCGGCCTTTTCCTCAACTTCGACACCCTCCTCTTCGTCATCAGCCTCACCACGCTTCTCTTCCGCGTCGCTCTCCTCCTCATCCTCATCCTCGCTCTCCAGCTCATCTAGCTCGTCAAGACCCCAGTACTCCTCATCGTCTTCATGTTCACCAGACTTTTCTTTCCGTGCCTCGAGCACATCGCGGAGTTTCTCGATACTGGGGTCTTCTTCGTCGAACTTGTTGCCGTTGATTTCGACACGACGAAGAGCGGGGAGAGCAGTTGAAGATGCAGAAGCCAGGCCAGCGAGACCCTTTGCGTTGATGTCGTTGAACTGCAGGCGCAGGATTTCAACCTTTTTGTTCTTACCCTTCTCGAGCGCGGCAGCAAGCGCGACACCTCCGCGTCCACTGAGGAGACAGTCACCTACACCGAGTTCGCGGAGCTCGGTCCAGTTTCCGACGACACTGCTCAGAGCATTTGCGCCCATGGCTGTGAATGTGTTGTCCTGGAGATCGAGGGTGTCTAATTTCGACAGGTGCGCAAGACCGTTGGTGATGAGGTGTGAGATACCCTCCTGGCGAATACCATTCTGAGTCATCTTGATGGTCTTGACACCGTTGTTCGCCGCGTATGCTTTTGCCCATGCGCCCATGCTGCCGTTCTCCAGACGGTTGCGACCGCAGATGACAAGTTCGAGATCTGGGACATCCTTGCCTTCCTTTCGCGCTGCTTCTTTCTTTGCAGCGAGCGCAGTGAGCGCATCGGCGACGAGGACACCGGCTGCGGGACCGAGACCGTTGTTATTGAGGTAGAGGTAGCGGAGTGGGGTGTGTTGCGACAGGAAGTCGACGAGCGGGGCAACGGTGTTCAGGCCGAACGCGTTGTCGGAGAGATCGACGGTGTGGAGGTTTGGTAGTGTGAGGAGGGAGGTGAGGAGGTGCGATAGCGCGGGTGGGATCTCAGAGAGGAGGCGCGAGGTGAAGATATCGGCGAGGTTTGCGACCTGGGAATTATGTCAGTCCCTCCTTTGATCTCCCACTAACGACGAAGCGGGCTTGTAATCATACCTGTAGGTTCTTCTTGGATTCCAAAACCTTAGCGAGCGCCTCGCTGGCTCCAATACCCAGTGTGTTGCCCAGGAACTTGATCTCCTCTACATCGTCGTTGCTCTTCAGGTCCTGAATGTGCGGCTCAATATCCTCGGCGGTGGTGAGTTTCAGGCCCTTGCCCTCAAGAGAAAAGATCTTTGCGCCAGACATGTTTTTCGCACGCCCCTTTGCAAGTTACGGTAATGATAGTCTCAAGCGCAAGTAGCGGAATACAGTACAACAGGGAGGCGAAGTTGTTGTTTATAGCGTGTGCGTCGTGGGGCGCAAATCGTAGTGGGGTTGATTGAGATTCATTGTCTAGACCCCTGTCGCCTGCAGGTGCTAATTTCAGCCTCACCCTCAGCCTCGTGTGGCGTGGCCGCGGGAGTGTGCGGCAAATGCAGTGGTCGACCGATGACATGCTCGCTCGGCGACTTTTGCGATTGCTAAGCATCTTCGATTCACCACCACCACACGCCCACGTATACAATGTCGTCAGGTAAGCTCACGGGTTAACGATGGTGTTTATGCGACGCAGAATAACTGATTGATGGGGGTATAGCACCGCCAACCGCCGCCAACATGGGCGCAGACCTCAAGGACCCAACCGCACCGGCGAAAGTTAAGCGTAGGTGTTCTACTCGAGTTCGAGCTACTTGTTTGTATGCTAATTGTGTGTCGAGCTTGTTGCGTCTGCTTGGATCAGAAGGCGAAACGCGACGAATGCATGCTCTTCTCCACATCGAACGACGCCCAAAAAGAGTGCTTTACCCTCGTCGACGACTACAAGAAGTGTATGGCTGGATACGGCTTCAAGATATAGCACGGTGGACAACGACGACGATGTACAACACATGTACAATACAAGCATATGGGTGGCGTTGCGCACAAGACGTGTTGCTAGATTCAATGTACAATACAATACATGAGGAACCGGAATCTTCCCTCCAAAATCTACTTGGGTATTTTGAAGAAGTGTTGAAGTACGACAGCGAACAACCACCAACTTTTATTGCGTTTTGTCCTTTACTCCTCCAAACAGCTCACTCTTGACTGCAAGTCGCCACAAGCACCACAAATAGCAAGTACCAAAGCCGCCTGTTCCAACAATCGCATTCGCGACAACCCAGAGATCCGGTTTGTCGGCCGGTGGGGGGTAGAAAGCCTCTGCAATGTGCCATCCAATCATGGCCATGTAGATATTGAGATGGAGAATCTTGCTGAATACGTTCAGTCCACTTCGGCTACCTCCCATATAGGCAGAGAAAGAGACCGGAGGAAGGCCTAGAAGATAGGCCCACAAGAGGGATACGACAAAGTATGGCACGCGCAGATCGTCCCTCTTGAGCAGCGGGAACATGGTCCAAACGCCGAGCATATTCGCAAGACCGACCCATGCCCGGGTAGACGGTAGGAGGCCGTCTTTTCCGCTAAGAAGTAGTGTCATCGGCAATAGCGGAAGCAAGACATTCTTCTCATGCACTTGGTATGAGCAAAGGAAGAACCCCCAGGAGACTGCTGCGAAGGCCAATGGCAGGAGCTGCTTCTTGGGCTTGACAAAGATGATCAGGCACGGTGGCAGGATAGCAGCGGTCGTGGCAAGTAGCGCGAGCCGCTGAAGTAACTCAATTGGATATCGGTGGAGCTTGTGGAAAGTGTGGATAGTGCACCAGATGTTGGCAACCTTGTCCTCGAATAGTCCACGAGAGAAAGGGAAGATGCGGTGGATCGACTGTCCCAATTCTAGAACATATGGGAAGTACCAGGCGTTCATATTCCATGGCGTCATGAACCATCTCAGGTTCAGCAGTGGTGGATTATCCAGAGGGTCGTGATTGAAGCCGGTGTAGACATCGTAGGCAACGCCCATCAGGAACGGCAGATACAACACAGCAAATGCGGCCACGGTAGTCAGCGCAATCGCTAGGAACCGCACAATGTTGGCCCTGGGGAAGAGGCAGATGCCCAGCAGATATGCGAATACCGCAGGCGCGTAGAACAGTGCCATCTGTTTAAATCCGAGCGCGCCAACGAAGAAGACACATCCCCACAGCGGTCTTCCAGCAATCATGCTCGAGAGTGTTGCGACTGCAAAGCCCAGCATGACAGTGTTGTACTGGAAGTGCCCGTGGTCGACCAATATGGTCCCCGGCTGCATCAAAATAGCCACCAGCGCAATTGACGACTCCCAGATGTTGACACCCTCTAGTCGCGAATATCGGCGGAGGAAGATGATCGTCGCAGGAACGTAGATAAGGTATTCGGATACGAAGACAGTGGCTCGCATGTAAATCTTGAGGGAAGGGTCATCGAGACCTCGCGACTTGTCGAGAGCGAACCATTCGGAGTTGATGGCAGAGCCACTACAATAATCAGTACTTGTCTCTGAACTCCAATGCTTCCACATACATGACCCCCAAGATCCAGCTATGGTATGCTGTCAGAGGCGGGTAGTCCAATCCCCACCACTGCAAGTCATAATAGTACCATTCCGACACGGGTAGGTGTTTTGTAATCTCCATCCAATGCCGCTGAGCTTCAAAGTCCCCGTGCATTGGCGGTGATTGATACCCGGAATAGCCCCATAAGCTGACAGTCCATCTGAACAGGCCAACTGCCATCAATATGAGGGGTATCGTGATCCATTGCGAGACGGTGCCTTTCGCTGGCCAGAGGAACGCGACGAGAGGAAATGCGGGCTTCCGTGCGTTGGTGGCCTGGTCGACATCGAGCGTACCGTGTGCGACCTGAGCGAGAGAGCCGTCTCCAATATTTCTCCGCCGTCGCGGCTTATGCGCTGCTGGAGATGCCATGCTTGAGCTGCCCAAGTGAGCTTGGAGAGGGTCCGAACGGAATCCAGGACTCGTGGCGGATCCATGGATCGTTCTACGCCTTACCATATCCGAGCTAGCCGGAGCACCTGCATTTGAGGAGAGTTGGACGCGCAGACATCTCCGAACGAAGAAGAGTCAGCACTTAGCTAAGGCTGTTGCCCAGGCTCGCTTTTCAGTACTTTTGGTTGTTCTGTGGAGGTAATGCACATATCATGTCTGAACGTGAGTGGAGCTGCGGTGCCGAAACGATAGAGGCCGATACTTGATCGAGCTGCCATGAGCACTGTTCTGAGCTCACAATGGATAGGTCTCGGTACACATTCTGTCTAAGATTAATGCTTTTCGTTCATGTGTAGACTATATGGTGGTCTCTGATAGGACTTTGTGGATCGCAAGCTTTTATGCATAGAAGAACATAGCCAGATACTATACTTGGCGCATTACAATATTCTCAGTATTGTCATACCAATACTATTACATCTTTTTTTTTCGTCTCATTAGATCTCAGTCATCCCAAGACCCTCACTCCTCGCATCAGGGAAATACTGCCGCCGCCGTTGGATGCAGTTCGCCGTGGGGCGACTCTAGCGTACCTCGATAACGCGTCTTTAGCGCGGCGCTCGGACCCAGATCCGCTGAAAAGTTCGATGCTGATCCTTCTGCTACATAAACTGCGCGCTCCCAGCCATCTGCGACCCTTCACCACCAACCTTCTTCACAACTTCCCTCGAACATTTCAGTTCGAGATCTACACTGAGGGCTTTTCGCGATTCTCAAGTGGGCTACTGAGGGCAACATCCAGTACCAGATCAAATTACAAGTCAGTGGGCAACGTTTGGCTTTTCCTTAACACACATTACAGAGGGCACGTCTGTCGCTCGCCAGGGCACGACAAGATCAACCAGAGGGCTTTTTGCTACTATGAGGGTTAATCTTCCGTCTTCTCGGCGCTTGTGGGGACACACTGCCTTGAAGCTCGGTTTTCTGTGGGCTCTTGTGGGCTTTCCGTGGGCTTGAGGGATTTCCGCTTCGTGCGGTCTCGAGAGATACCAGTGGGCTTTTCGCAATTTGAGACAATCAGACCAAGCAGGCTGGCGCAGATGATGACCTTTGGGCATCGCGCCTGAGCGACGGCGTCATTGCCGTCGGCTCCTCTCTTTTCTTTTTCTGTCGCACATCATCGACGCTCTCGCCGCACGTTACACAATACTAATACATTGTAGATCTAGTTACCTATCATCAAAATGGGCAAGACCAAGGTCGCGGACAAGTCGTCCAAGAAGGAGAAGAAGTCTGAGCTTGCGAGCGTCAAGGCTGGTCGCGTCACCAAGCCTGCGGCTACCCCCAAGTCGAAGAGCAAGGACATTGCCAAGTCAGTTGCTTCCAACGTCAAGGACAAGAAGAAGTCGAAGAAGGCTCCCACCCCAGAGCCTGAGTCTGATTCTTCGTCTGAGAGCGAAAGCGAAAGCGACAGCGACGATTCCTCTGAGAGCAGCAGCGAGGAGGAGGTCGAGAAGAAGACCCCTGCCAAAGCTGCTCCTAAGGCCGCTGCTAAGGCCGACTCCGATTCTGACTCGTCCGATAGCAACGAGGAGGACAGCGACAGTGACAGCAGCGAGGATGAGAAGCCTGCTCCCAAGGCTAACGGCGTAAAGAAGGCCGCGGCCAAGGCTGAGTCCAGCGACTCTGACAGCGACTCCGACAGCAGCGAGTCTGAGGCTGAGAAGCCCGCCGCTAAGGCTGAGGTCAGTTTTACCATCTTGCCGCGACACAATGTATACTAATTTTGACAGGCTACCTCCGACTCTGACGATGACTCCGACGCCGATTCCGACGACTCTTCCGCATCTGAGAGCGAGGAGGCTCCCTCCAAGAAGCGCAAGGCTGAGGAGGCTGCTGCCCCCGCTGTCAAGAAGACCAAGACTGAGGAGCCCGCCGCTGAGGAGGGTATCAAGAACCTCTTCGTTGGTAACATGAGCTGGAACATCGACGAGGACTGGCTCCGCCGTGAGTTCGAGGGCTTCGGTGAGATTGTTGGCTGCCGTGTCATCACTGATCGTGAGACCGGCCGTGCTAAGGGATTCGGTTACGTCGAGTTCGCCAACGCTGCCGATGCCGCCAAGGCCCAGAAGGAGATGCACGAGTATGAGCTTGACGGTCGTCAGCTCAACGTCGACTTCAGCACTCCCAGGGCTAAGCCCGATGCCAACGGTGGTGCCCGTGCCAACAAGTACGGTGACAAGCGCAGCCCTCCCAGCAACACCCTCTTCCTCGGCAACGTCTCATTCGAGTGCTCCAACGAGAGCATCCAGGAGGTCTTCCAAGAGTACGGTAACATCACCCGTGTCTCTCTTCCCACCGACCGCGATACCGGTTCCCTCAAGGGTTTCGGATACGTCGACTTCAGTTCTCAAGAGGAGGCTACCGCCGCTCTTGAGGCTTTGAACGGCCAGGACATTGGCGGCCGCGCCATCCGCATCGACTACGCTCAACCTCGTGAGGACAACGGTGGCGGTGGTGGCTTCGGCGGTGGTCGCGGTGGCGGTCGCGGTGGACGTGGCGGCGGTCGTGGTGGCTTCGGCGACCGTGGCGGCCGTGGAGGTGGTCGTGGCTTCGGCGGCGGTCGTGGTGGAGGCCGTGGTGGTGCCCGTGGTGGCCGCGGTGGTTCATTCAACCGTGGTGGCTTCGGCGACTTCCAGGGTCAGAAGAAGTCTTTCGACTAAGCGTCTTCTAGGACATTGCTTCGCACATCCTTTCGTGTATCTGCTTTGGTCATCTCGAAGAGTAAGTAATGGAGCTGCCGTACGATATGATGTGATATGATCATCGGATCTGGGCTTCAGTCCCCTGGGTTATGGCGTTTATGGGTAAAAGTTGTTTGATTAGAGATACTCAACCACCCGGTCTGTTTTAGGCTGTTCGTGGAAACTTAGTCACCGATAGTGTACAACGATTGCATTTTACAAACAAGGTTCTTGGTTTATTACGCGATGTTTTGATTTCTCTTCTCTGTACCTTTGACAGCTAGCAGCAATGTTTTGCACTTGACCAAATCATGGATGAGATGTCGTGAGGTCACCTCAAGTGTTGCTAACATGTGTACCCATTTACCTGAGGTGCAATAATATGACACACCAACTTCATGCTTGTAAGTCAACAGCCTATAATTTCTTCCATGCTGTGGTTTATGCCTGTACTAAGAAGAGTCACCTTCCAAACAGATTAAGTCACATCACAATACCAGATCTGAACACTTGATGTAAGATGGGTAACTGGTCCATGAGCCAGAATACAATATTTTACTATATACTCATACAACCCAAGAAGACGAGTACGAAACCCAACACAAGGAGATGATATAGATAGATAGACAAACAAGATACATAAAAACACAAAGGAAATAAAAACAGGAAAGAAAGAGAGGAAAAAAACGACGCGCTATTGAAACATCAAGACATGCAACAGGTGATGATACACAGTGATCGATCAAACCTCCTCGACATCCTCAAGACTAAACTGCTTCTCAGCATCAGCATCGAAGCACGTCTCCCAGCACAGGACCTCGCTGGGGAAATCCTTCTCGACGCTAGGTCGCTCGCGGACGAACCATGCTAGTCCCGCACCGGCGATGCCGAAGAGTGCGAGGCAGGTCCAGAGAGCGAAGTTTGTCGTTTGCACGCTGAGGTCGTCGCTGAAGTAGTAGCTTGTGCCGCTGACTGCAACGGCGAAGGCCTTGAAGAGACTGGCGACTTGCATCATACCGACGACGGTGCCGGCGGAGAAAGCGTCTGGTGTGGTGTTGAGGACGAGGAGGGAAACGAGCACGTTTGCGCCGCCGGTCAGGAGATGTTGGGCGAAGATTGAAAGGGTGGAGATGATGGGTTCGAGACCGGAGCAAGTGACGATGATGGCGAGGATGGGCGTGAGGACGTAGGTTGCGGGAAGCATGGCGGAGACGGAGCGGTAGAGTTTGACGAGCCCGTATTTTTCGGTCGCGTAGGGGATGGCATAGAAAAGGACCATGCCAGCCATTCCGCGTACGCCGAGGACAATGATGCTGAGCCATTCGCACGAGATGCCCATGCCACCTTGATCTGTACTGCTGTGTCCGAGGTGGGGAAGGACGACGTCGAAGGTCGAGGCGTGGAGCGAGAGGAGGCAGAAGGAGGATAGAAGGACCATGAGCGAAGGAGCCTGGAGGAACTGGGAGATGGTGATGGGCTCTGGGCGAGCAAAGTCGACAAGGGTAATGTTGGTGTCTTCTGAGTCGCGACGGAGGAAAGCTGCCTTCTCGCAGTCCATGTCGGTTGGGTCTGCTGAGCGGTCGTTGTGATGGGGAAGCGATTCCTTGAGGCAGATGCTTGCCGTGAGCGCAATGGCGAACAAGACCGCTCCGCAAGCTAGCTCAGAGCCTAGTGTTGGGTAGTCTTGCCATACCATGTTGTATGCCTGTAGGCTTTCTGATACCATGAGCTGCATAATCGGGCCCATGGAGCCACCTAGAGAAATTGTAGGCAGCCGGGCGACGTTCTTCGCCCTCTCCTCTGCCGATGTGCTCAAATCTCCAATCATGGTCAGAGTTGTGCATACGATCGCAGAGCTGAACATGCCAGCGACGAAGCGGAAGATCGTGCAGCTGACGAGAGTGGTCGCGAAGCCCATGCTCAAGCAGCATACGAACATGCTCCAGAGCCCAATGAGTGTGACGCGCCGTCTTCCCATGCGATCCGCGAGGTATCCCCAGAATAGACCCGTTGTTCCACCAAATGCGTATGCGCAGTCGAGTATACTTCGGAGGTACGACGAGGAGAGGGTGCCGCAGTAGTCGGAGGACGAGAGGAGCATTTGGAGCTGTGGTTGGAGACTTGATGCCATGATGCTGTGTGATACATTAGCATAGGTCGGAAGAAACGGGTGATCTCGCTCGAGACAACATGGAAGCACTTACGCCTCAGCAAGGAAGATGAGGTAC